>UMDF01013106.1_pt1 | contig 16403 bp, 10 predicted proteins | sample 1964421 | NCBI WGS metagenome assembly UMDF01 (sample SAMEA4835987, study PRJEB28245) | human gut metagenome | biome: gut microbiome; material: fecal sample | place: Denmark | collected 2008
TTACCACTGAGACTTCCATTAGGTACATAAATCATGCGGTTGTCAAGAGTGGAAAGTATAGTGTGAAATATCTGTATTTCCTTTATCGTACCACTTACTCCCGGACCGTCTATGTAGTCACCTACTTTGAACGGTTTGAAAACAAGTATAATCAGTCCACCGGCAAAATTTGAGAGATTACCGGACAGCGCCATACCCACAGCTACACCGGCAGATGCGAGTAACGCCGCAAAACTGGTGGTCTCCACACCGAGTTTGCCGATTATGGCAAAAGCAAGAATCATGTTCAGCAGTATCTTTATCAGACTCTTCAAGAAGGTCTGTACACTGGTTTCAATCTTCCGTTTTTCAAGTATCCTGGCTACTAATGCACTTATCTGTTTGATGATGAAACGCCCGATTACATAGATTAAAATAGCGATTAATATATCCTTACCGGCATCCATACCAAAATCCACCAATTTTTCCAATGCCTGTTCAAGTTTACCTCCAGCGGCAGATGTGTTCAATAAAAACAAAATCATTTCCGTATAAATAAAATAAGATCATAAAATAAGGTTAAATTCAGCGTACAAAGATAGCGAAATTCAAATGGCTATCATATATAATCTATATTTATTGCCAGCATCTGATTCCAACCAATATACTAAAGAATTGATACAAAAGCTATAACCGCATTTCAATACTATAAATACAATTTGTTTTTGTGTGAAGCCTTTCTCCATAAGCGAACATTGGAAGCGCTTTTTTGCACCTCAACACTATTTAATTCATAAGCGGAAAAATTATCAAAGCAAATTTAAAAAACTATATATAACCATATATCAAACAACAACATAACATTCATTTTCTTATCTTTAATGCAGAAACAAGTGGGCACGCATGTTTTATGATTTTACTAATCACATCTGTATAATATTAGTTTCGCGACAACCATTATACAGTAATAATCTTATAAATTATGGAAATCAAGAAAACATCCAAAGCAAGCCTGGAAAACAAGAAGTCAAATTGGCTACTTGTAGGTTATGTAATTGTGCTGGTCTTCATGTTCGTTGCATTTGAATGGTCGAAGCGTGATGTTAGGATTGACATGAGCGGTGCTATTACCGAGAACGTATTTGAGCAGGAAATTGAAATTCCTATCACGGAGCAACCCGAATTAGCAGCTCCGCCACCCCCTCAAGTTCCTGCAATTGCCGAGGTATTGACAATTGTGGATGATAATGACAATGTGAAAGAAACAGCCATTGCCTCTTCCGAAGAAATCGGTGAAGCTGTAATCATCAAACCCGTATCTCCAACCGTAGATGAAGAGATTCCGGTAGAGGACGAGATTTTTGAAGTTGTAGAGAAGAATCCTGAGTTTTCTTATAATGGCATGAGTCTGATGCAATATCTGGGTAAGAGTATAAAATACCCGACTATTGCACAAGAAACCGGAACCCAGGGGCGCGTAATAGTACAATTCGTTGTCAACAAAGACGGCAGCATCGTAGATGTAAAAGTAGTAAGAGGCGTAGATCCCTACCTGGATAAAGAAGCTATCCGCGTGATTTCCACCATGCCCAAATGGAAACCCGGTGAGCAACGAGGCAAACCGGTCCGTTGCAAATTCACAGTTCCCGTAATGTTCAAATTACAATAGCAGACATGACAGTGTCCACTTTCCACTTGTCTTCATAAGGTAATCTCCAATATCCGAGGGTGTGTCGAAACTGGTATTCACCACAGATTACACAGATTTGCACAGATAAGCATCTTTGATTATCTGTCGATTAAGTTCATTCTGTGCCAATCCGTGTAATCTGTGGTGAATTTTGACACCCCCCATTTTTTTAAGTATCAACACAGCCATTTCCTTCTTCCATATTTTTCTTTCCGCAGAAAAACAAAAACATTCAGCCCTCTCAGACTGTTACATAGAAAAACAATATATCACTCCTGATAAAACCACACGATAATGAAATCACAACTCTTTGACATCAGAAGAGAATATAAGAAAGGCAGACTGACACCGGGTAACCTCAACGACAATCCCTTTGAGCAATTCGACCATTGGCTGAATGATGCTATCCATAGTGATGAGTACGAGCCCACCGCCATGACGGTAGCTACAGCCTCGACAGACGGGCATCCCTCTACACGCACAGTGTTGCTGAAAGGGGTGGAAAATGGCCGTTTCATCTTCTTCACCAACTACGAAAGCAGAAAAGGCCGGCAACTGACTGCAAATCCGTATATATCCTTATCTTTCGTATGGCACAAACTGGAAAGGCAAATACACATTGAAGGAAAAGCTGAAAGATGCGCTCCCGCCGATTCTGACGCCTATTTTGCAAGCAGGCCTTACAAAAGTAAAATCGGGGCGCGGATTTCACCCCAAAGTCACGTCATCGGCAGCCGTATGGAGATAATGCGCGCGTTCGTCCGCGAAGCAGCAACATGGATAGGGCAAAGTATCAAACGTCCCGACAACTGGGGAGGTTTTGCCGTCACCCCTTTCCGTTTTGAATTCTGGCAAGGACGGGAAAGCAGGCTACACGACCGTTTCCTCTATTCCCAACAAGCGGATGGCAGCTGGAACAAGGAGAGGCTGGCTCCCTAAATACGGACAGGCAAACACTTCTCATCACAAATAAATCTTAAAAGGAGGAACAAAGCTGCAGAAACGCTGTTTGAAGGAGAAACCCCAAAAACAACAGTTATGAATTACGGTATCAGTATTCTTTTCAGGGCCATACCCTTATTGATGGCCCTTTTCTGTTTCGGCTACGGAGCCTTTGTGCTCCACGAAGGACTGGATTCGGCAAAATTTGTGGCCGGTCCGGTAGTATTTTCCTTAGGGATGATTTGCATTGCCTTGTTCGCCACAGCGGCAACAATCATTAGACAAATCATTCATACCTATAATCCGATAGTCAGATACGCACTTCCGGTTATCGGTTACCTGGCAGCCGTACTCACAGTAATCTATGGTTGGAGTTACATGCACGAAGCTGCCACGGCAAGCAATTTCGTGGCAGGACACGTGATTTGCGGAGTCGGTTTCATCACAGCTTGTGTAGCTACCACAGCCACAGCCTCCACCCGCTTCACCCTCATTCCCGCCAACTCGGAACGTACCGACCAGCTACAACCTGCCGATGCATTCAATTCCTCCCAGGGATATATCCTGATAGCAGTTGCCACCCTTATGGCAGTAATGGCATGGATATGGGCCTTCTGGCTATTGTCAAAAAGCAGCGAGCACAATGCATATTATGTAGCAGGCCATGTCATGGCAGGACTTGCTTGTATCTGTTCCAGCCTGGTGGCGCTGGTTGCAACCATCGTCCGCCAGATACGCAACAACTATACAAAGGCTGAACGGAAACGGTGGCCGACCCTTGTTTTGATAATGGGCAGCATCAGCATTCTCTGGGGACTTCTGGTCTTAGCCAACAGCAATCCGGCACTCTCCTCCACAGGATATATTATGATAGGCCTGGGACTGGTATGCTACAGCATTTCCAGCAAAGTCATCCTGCTTGCCGCCATCTGGCGGAACACTTTCAAGCTGGCCAACCGCATCCCGCTGATTCCGGTCTTCACGGCCCTGGCTTGTCTGTTTCTCTCCGCCTTTCTGTTTGAGATGGCAGGCCTGCACAATGCCTATTTTGTCCCTGCACGTGTATTGGCCGGTTTGGGAGGCATCTGCTTTACATTATTTTCCATCGTAAGCATTCTGGAGAGCGGTACATCTAAGTAGACATTTTCCCGCCATTGGCCTGAGCATCGAGGAACAATTCCACACGCTCGGCATGGTGAGCCACATAAGCTGCCGGACCGGTATCCCCGGAATCAAGAATATCGCGGACCACATCCGCCTTATTCTTGCCCGTAATAAAGAAAATAAGATTCTTCGCAGCAAACAAAAGGCAGCCGGTCATGGCTATGCGTTTCTGCCCATTATAGGGATTGACACTCACCTCATAAGGATGAAAGGAAGAAAGCAGATACTCCTGACCCGGAAAGATAGAGGAGGTATGCCCGTCGTCTCCAGCACCGAGCAAAACGACATCGAAGGCCGGGAAGCCACCCCAAAGCGGAACCGTGCGGCAAACCAGCGTCGAATAGTTCTTTGCTTCAATCTCCGGGCGGTTCACTCCATAAATAGGGTAAACGTATTCATCGGGCATGCCTACTTCATCCAACAGCAAACGGCGCATGGTACCATAATTGCTCTCACAATCCTCTGCCGGCACACACCGTTCGTCCACCCAATAAATCCGCATCCGCATCCAAGGAGTCACCTCCTTGTATTCGTTAGCCCAAATGTCAAACATCAGCGAAGGAGTACTTCCCCCACTGAATGCAAAATAAAAGGTCTTTTCCGGTTCACGCTCCATCATCGCAATCAAATGTTCAATCAACGCATGCGCCGTAGCTGTAGCCGAATGGTAAACATAACTTTTCATAACTCGCAATATTCATCTGTATTAGTCAAATTCTTACACGGATTGGTCCACTCAGCACCATGTTCGTGCATCATTGCTTCACTTTCCAAAGGTCCCCACGTACCTACGGGATACCCATATAAAGGAGCATCCGTATGCTCTTTCCAATAACGCAACACGGGATCGAAAAAGCGCCATGAAACCTCTACCGCGTCGCTGCGGGTAAAGAGTGTAGGATCACCTTGTATGCAGTCCTCTATCAGACGGGCATAGGCATCGCCGATAGGCAACCCGCCCAACTGGTCATAACTGAAGTCCATCATCACCTGCTTCACGTCAAATCCCGGTCCGGGAGTCTTCATACCGAATTTCAGCACAATGCCTTCATTGGGTTGCAGACGGAGAATCAGCTTATTCGCGCGGGGACAATGTCCACCCTCGCAACGAAACATCTGATGGGGCGTCTCACGGAAATGTACAACAATCTCAGTCACCTTTGTCGGCATTTGTTTGCCGGTACGGATATAGAAAGGAACACCCTTCCACCGCCAGTTGTTAATACCGATTTTCATGGCAATATACGTTTCGGTACGCGAATCAGGTGCCACGTTCTTCTCTTCCCTATACCCGGCTTTCGAGCCCGAAGCCGTATATTGTCCGCGGACAATGTGTTCCTCCAAATCCTCCTCTGTCAAGGGGGCCAATGACTCATAGACCTTCACCACCTCGTTGCGAAAATTATCGGCATTGAAAACGGCAGGCGGTTCCAATGCAGTGAGCGCCACAAGCTGTATGAGGTGGTTTTGTACCATATCGCGCAGGGCTCCGGCACCTTCATAGAATCCGCCACGTCCTTCGATACCCAGATTCTCTACGGCTGTAATCTCCACATAGTCTATATAATTACGGTTCCATAGCGGTTCGAAGATTCCGTTGGCAAAACGGAAGGCGAGAATGTTCTGCGCCGTTTCCTTACCCAGAAAATGGTCGATGCGGTAAATCTGATGCTCCTTGAAAACGGAAGCATAAATACTATTCAGCTTTCTGGCTGACTCCAAATCGTAACCGAACGGCTTTTCAACGATGATACGCGTATCAGGACGGTTCAGACCGGCCGCCTTCAAGTGCAAGGGAATGACACCGTACAAAGAAGGTGGAGTAGCCAGATAGAACAGCAGGTTGTCCGGTTTCTTCTCACCGGTAAACTCTTGTAAACGTCCGTCCAGCAGATGATAGCCTTCAACCTCGGCGGGATCCAATGTCTGATAATGCAAATGACTGCAAAAATCCTTCATTTTATCTTCCAGCTGCTCTTTGGAAGCTACGAACTTACCCAATTCACCCATTATATATTCTTGGTAACGGGCATCCGTATACTCGGTGCGTCCTATCCCCAGAATGGAGAATCCTTCCGGCAACCGCCCGCCACTATATAAAGTATAGAGCGCCGGCATCAGTTTGCGCTTCGTCAAGTCACCCGAAGCGCCGAATATAACAATCACTAATTTCTTCATCATCTTCTCCCCTTTCTCACACATTGTACGTACCCGATTTCGTATCTCCTCCGTGTCCCGTCCAATTTTCATGGAAAAACTGTCCACGCAACTCGTCTGTCCTTTCAAAGGTATGCGCACCAAAATAGTCACGTTGCGCCTGAATCATATTGGCAGGCAACTTGGCAGACACCAGCGAATAGAAATAATTCAAGGCGGACGAGAATGCAGGCACCGGAAGTTCCTCTTTCATGGATTGTGCCACCAGATGTTTCCAGCCGGAAAGCAACAGCTGCATTTCATTTTTGAAATAAGGAGCCAACAGCAGATGTTTGGGCTTGTCTTTTGCCTCGAAAGCCGTAGCTATGTCGTTCAGGAAAATACTACGGATGATGCAGCCGCCCCGCCACATGCGTGCGATGGATGCCAAATCGAGGTTCCAGGCAAAAGCGTCGGATGCACGCTGCAACACGGCGAATCCCTGAGCATATGACACTAATTTGGAAGCATAGAGTGCGGAATAGATATCCTTCACCATCTCCGACTTGTTGTACACCGCCTGCGAGCGTCGGCATACAAATTGCTTGGAAGCCGTTTCACGCAAGCCCTTCTGTGCCGACAAACTACGTTCGAACACAGCCGTAGCAATCAGCCCCAACGGCATGCCCAGCTCCATCGCATTGATAACGGACCACTTGCCCGTACCTTTCTGTCCGGCGGTATCCAATATCTTATCTATCAGGTAACCTCCTGATTTGTCCTTATGACGCAGTATGTTGGCGGTAATTTCAATGAGATAGCTACGCAACTTACCCTCATTCCAATCAGCAAAGATTTCCGCCATCTGTCCATTGTCCAGACCAAGCAGATTCTTCATCACCCAATAAGCTTCGGCAATAAGCTGCATATCTCCATATTCGATACCGTTATGTATCATCTTGACGAAATGACCGGAACCGGCAGGACCAATCCACTGGCAGCACGGGGTACCGTCAGATGCTTTTGCCGCAATACTCTGCAGGATAGGCTTCACCTCAGGCCAGGCACTTTCAGAGCCTCCGGGCATGATAGACGCGCCGTTCAGCGCTCCTTCCTCTCCACCGGAAACTCCGGCTCCCACAAAACGGAAGCCTTTCTTTTCGGCCAATGCCACACGCCGGTTGGTGTCCTCATAATTGGAATTGCCACCGTCAATCAGGATATCCCCTTCGGACAAATGGGGAAACAGCTGTTCCATCAGCTCATCCACCGCACTGCCGGCACGAATCATCATCATTATTTTGCGGGGTATGGCAATGGAAGTTACAAATTCGGCTATATCTGTATAGCCTTCAATTTTTTTCCCTTTGGCGCGGCCGTTCACAAAACGTTCCACCACCCCTTCTTCCACTCCCGGAACCGTACGATTATATACCGAAACATTCCATCCCTTATCTGCCATATTGAGGGCCAAATTCTCGCCCATAACTGCCAGACCGATAAGTCCAATGTCTGTTTTATTTAAATTCTTCATATTCATGTAAATTTTGTCTTTATATGGAAACAAAATGCTAACAGCATTTGTTCGTATGAATTACGAAAATAAAATAGTACTTTTGTCAGCGAAAGCCTATTTTTCAACCAGAAAGAAAACCAATGCTCATGAAGAACTTCCACATCGGATTATTGCCACGCATCATCATTGCCATTATCTTAGGTATACTTTTCGGAAATTTCCTACCGGCTTCGCTGGTACGGCTGTTCGTAACATTCAATGCCATTTTCAGTGAATTCCTGAACTTCTCCATCCCCCTCATCATTGTGGGACTGGTCACGATTGCCATTGCTGACATCGGCAAAGGAGCCGGACGGATGCTGGTCGTTACGGCACTCATTGCTTACGGAGCTACCCTATTCTCCGGCTTTCTCTCCTACTTCACCGGTATGGCGGTATTTCCTTCCCTCATAGAAACCGGGGTACCGTTAGAAAAAGTCAGTGAATCTCAAGGCATTCTTCCCTATTTTTCCGTGGGCATCCCGCCCTTGATGAATGTTATGACCGCACTCGTACTTGCCTTCACACTGGGGCTGGGTCTGGCTCATCTGAAAAGTGAGGTACTGAAAAATGCGGCACGCGATTTTCAAGAGATTGTCATCCGCATGATCTGTGCAGTGATATTGCCGCTGCTTCCCATCTATATTTTCGGCATTTTCCTCAACATGACGCACAGTGGACAAGTATTCGGCATCTTGATGGTCTTTATTAAGATTATCGGTGTAATCTTCCTGCTTCACATCTTTCTCCTGGTATTCCAATACAGCATTGCGGCACTGTTTGTCCGCAAGAACCCTCTCAAACTACTGGGACGGATGATACCTGCCTACTTCACGGCTTTGGGCACTCAATCCAGTGCCGCCACTATCCCCGTAACATTGGAGCAGAGTCGGAAGAACGGCGTCTCTGCCGATATTGCCGGATTCGTCATCCCACTTTGCGCCACCATCCATCTGTCGGGCAGCACATTGAAGATTGTGGCATGCGCCCTGGCACTGATGATAATGCAAGGCATGCCCCATGATTTCCCTCTATTTGCAGGATTCATCTTCATGCTGGGCATCACTATGGTGGCCGCTCCCGGGGTACCGGGAGGCGCCATCATGGCATCACTGGGCATCCTGCAATCCATGCTGGGCTTCGACGAGTCGGCACAAGCGCTGATGATCGCACTATACATAGCGATGGACAGCTTCGGTACTGCCTGCAATGTGACGGGCGACGGGGCAATTGCGCTGATTATCGACAAAGTGATGGGAAAGAAATAGTTTATATTTTGCCATCTCGTGGAAAATAACGAATATTGCAGTCCGAAAAGACATAATAACAAAAAGCATACATTATGAAGAAAGCCCTTATCTCCGGCATTACCGGGCAGGACGGCTCGTTCCTTGCCGAATTCCTCCTGCAGAAAGGATATGAAGTGCACGGTATCCTGCGTCGCTCTTCCTCTTTCAACACCGGCCGCATCGAACACCTCTACTTCGATGAGTGGGTACGCGACATGAAACAGAAACGTACCATTAACCTGCACTATGGAGACATGACAGACTCCAGCTCTCTCATCCGTATCATCCAGAGTGTGCAGCCGGACGAAATATATAACCTTGCCGCCCAAAGCCATGTCAAAGTATCCTTCGACGTGCCCGAATATACCGCCGAAACCGATGCCGTAGGCACCCTGCGCATGCTCGAAGCCGTACGCATTCTCGGTATGGAAAAGAAGACACGCATTTACCAGGCCTCCACTTCCGAGCTCTTCGGAAAAGTGCAGGAAGTGCCGCAAAGCGAGACAACCCCGTTCTATCCCCGCAGCCCCTATGGCGTAGCCAAACAGTATGGCTTTTGGATTACAAAGAACTACCGCGAAAGCTATGGCATGTTTGCCGTAAACGGCATACTCTTCAACCACGAGAGCGAACGCCGAGGTGAAACCTTCGTGACAAGAAAAATCACACTGGCGGCCGCCCGCATCGCCCAAGGCTTCCAGGACAAGCTGTATCTGGGCAATCTGGATGCCCGGCGCGACTGGGGATATGCCAAAGACTACATCGAGTGCATGTGGCTCATCCTGCAGCACGACACCCCCGAAGACTTCGTCATTGCCACCGGAGAAATGCATACCGTACGCGAATTTGCGACACTGGCATTCCGGGAGGTAGGCATCACTCTGCGCTGGGAAGGCCAGGGAGTGGATGAGAAGGGTATCGACACACAGACCGGAAAAATCCTCGTGGAAGTCGACCCCAAATATTTCCGGCCTGCCGAAGTGGAACAATTGCTGGGCGACCCCACCAAAGCAAAAACACTGCTGGGATGGAATCCGAGGCAGACCAGTTTTGAAGAGTTGGTACGCATCATGGCAGAGCACGACATGAAATTTGTGAAGAAACTGTATTTAAGAAGCAAAGAGCTTTGAATGAACTATTAAACTTTCAGACAACAATGTTAGACAAAAATGCCAAAATATATGTAGCAGGCCACCGGGGACTGGTAGGTTCTGCCATCTGGAAAAATCTTGAGGAGAAAGGATACACCAATCTCATCGGCAAGACCCACACAGAACTCGATCTGCTCGACGGAGTTGCCGTACGCCGCTTCTTCGACGAGGAGCAGCCCGAATATGTATTCCTTGCCGCCGCCTTTGTGGGTGGCATTATGGCCAACAGTATCTACCGTGCCGATTTCATCTACAAGAACTTGCAGATACAGCAGAACGTCATCGGCGAAAGCTTCCGCCACGGAGTGAAAAAACTTCTCTTTCTGGGCAGCACCTGCATCTATCCCCGTGATGCCGAACAGCCGATGAAAGAAGACGCACTCCTCACTTCTCCGCTGGAATACACGAACGAGCCCTATGCCATCGCCAAAATAGCCGGACTGAAAATGTGCGAAAGCTTCAATCTTCAATATGGTACGAACTACATTGCCGTGATGCCCACCAACCTTTACGGTCCCAACGACAACTTCGACCTGGAACGCAGCCACGTGCTCCCTGCCATGATACGCAAGATACACCTCGCCCACTGCCTGAAACAAGGCGACTGGGATGCCGTACGCCGCGACATGAACCTGCGTCCGGTGGAAGGCATCAACGGCGACAGCAGCAAAGAGGACATTCTGAATATCCTCCGGAAATACGGCATCAGCGAAGAAGAAGTGAGATTATGGGGTACCGGCACCCCCTTGCGCGAATTCCTCTGGAGCGAGGAGATGGCAGATGCCAGCGTCTTCGTCATGGAGCACGTCGACTTCAAAGATACCTTCGAACCGGACGACAAGGAAATCCGCAACTGTCACATCAATATCGGTACGGGCAAGGAAATCACTATCCGCCAGTTGGCAGAGCTGATTGTCAACACCGTAGGCTATCAGGGCCGGTTGACCTTCGACACTTCCAAACCCGACGGCACCATGCGCAAACTGACCGATCCCGGTAAATTACATGCATTGGGATGGCATCATAAGATTGATATCGAGGAAGGTGTGCAACGCATGTACCGATGGTACTTAGGAAAGTAATTAGTGACGTCTGATTAGCCATGAATGCCATACGGTACAAGGTGGGAACTGTATTGTTTATATTGCTGATACTTTTATCAGGTATCAGCCCAACCATGAATGCCATGATGGTTCCCGTGACCTATTCCGTTCGCGGCAAAGTCATCGACAGACAGTCCAGACAACCCGTGGCCTACGCCAACGTTTTCGTTGTCGGCATCCCCGGGAAAGGGGCATCCACCGATTCACTCGGCACATTCAAGATAGAGCAGGTACCTCCGGGCATTTATAGCCTTGAGGCATCCTGCATAGGATACCAGACTGTTTCCACCCCCGAATATATCGTTTCAGCCTCAACCCCGTTCATCGAGATAGAGATGGAAGAGGATGCCAATCTGCTGAACACAGTAGTGGTGGTGCCTTCCCCCTTCCGGCGAAGTATCGAAAGCCCGGTCAGCATGCGTATCATCGGCTTGCAGGAAATAGAGAAAAGTCCCGGAGCCAACCGGGATGTTTCGCGCATCGTACGCTCCTATCCCGGCGTCTCTTTCTCTCCCATCGGCTATCGAAACGACTTGATTGTTCGGGGCGGTTCTCCTTCCGAAAACCGCTTTTATATGGATGGCATCGAAATTCCCAACATCAACCACTTTGCCACTCAAGGTGCATCCGGAGGACCGGTAAGTATTGTCAATGCCGACCTGATACGCGAGATTACATTTTATACGGGCGCCTTCCCCGCCAACCGCTCCGGAGCCTTGAGTTCCGTCCTCGACTTCCGCCTCAAGGACGGCAATCCGGACAAGCAGGCGTTCAAAGCCACCATCGGTGCATCGGAAGTCTCGCTCAGCGGAGCAGGCCATCTGGGGCAGCGCACCACTTATCTGTTCTCCGCACGCCAGTCCTACCTGCAACTTTTGTTCAAGGCTTTGGGACTGCCCTTCCTGCCCAATTTCATTGACGGACAATTCAAAACAAAAACCCGTTTCAACGAGCACAGCGAGCTGACCCTGCTTGGTCTCGTAGGCATTGACAAGATGAAACTGAATACCGATGAAAAAGGAGAAGATGCCGAATATCTGCTCAGCTATCTCCCCACCATCCATCAGGAAACATTCACTCTCGGAGCCTCTTACAGACACTACAATGGAAGGCACGTACAATCCCTTATACTGAGCCATAACTACCTGAACAACCGCAATCTGAAATACCGCAACAACGATGACTCTTCCGAAAACAACCTGACCCTGCGCCTACGCTCCACAGAACAAAAGACCACCCTGCGTTTCGAAAACCAAACGCGCTTGGGAGCATGGACCCTAAAAGAAGGAGCAGAACTGAACAACTCCATCTATACAAACCACAGCAGGCAAAGACTATACGGCAGTCATTCGGGTACGCTTTCCATCTACGAAACCTCACTCAACATCTTCGGCTGGGGGGCTTTCTTCTCTTCCGACTATACCACCGCCGACAAGCGTCTGGCCCTTTCCGCCGGTATCCGTATGGACGGCAACACTTACAACCGAAAGATGCGGCAGCCATGGAAACAGTTCTCCCCACGCCTCTCTGCATCCTACAAACTCTCGGAACAATGGACCCTGAGCGGAAGTACCGGCCTCTACCACCAATTGCCTCCCTACACCGCTTTGGGATATAAAGACAATGAAGGGCAATATCTCAACAAAAACCTGAAGTACATGCAGGTCTTTGAAAGCAGCCTCGGTCTGGACTGGCATCTGCAAGACCGGTTCATGGTTTCTGCAGAAAGTTTCTTCAAGCGTTACAGCCGTATGCCACTTTCCCTCCAAGACAACATTCCGTTGGCATGCAAAGGAAACGATTACGGTGTCACCGGCAATGAAGCACTCGTCCCTACAGCCAGCGGCAGGGCCTACGGACTGGAAACCATGTTCCGCTGGCAGGCATCCGGCAAGTTCAATCTCGTATCCTCCTTCACCTTATACCGCAGCGAATACCGCAACCGTTCAAATGGAGACTTCATTCCATCTGCCTGGGACAACCGTTTCATACTCAACATGAGCGGTACATACAACCTGCCCCGGCGCTGGAGCATAGGAGGCAAGCTAAGCTATATAGGCGGCAGCCCCTACACTCCCTATGATGAAGACAAATCATCACTCGTAGAAGCATGGGATGCCAAAGGACAGCCCTACTACGACTATGCGTACTATAATACCGGGCGGCTTCCCAACTTTGCCCAGTTAGACTTGCGTGTGGACAAGTCCTTCTACTTCCATCACTGCATGATAGGAATCTACCTGGACATACAGAATATCACCGGCAACAAACTGAAGCAGCCGGATGTGATAATGAGTACGGGCATCATCGAAAATCCGTCCGCTCCTGTTGCCGAACAGCGCTATAAAATGAAATACCTCAAGCAGGAAAGCGGCACTATCCTGCCTACTTTAGGTATAACTGTCGAGTTTTAGCAAATAGCCGCCATAAAAACTATTTTCCCTATAAAAGTTTGCTTTCTATATATAAACCCTTATATTTGCACAATTTTCAACCAAATGTGCAATTAAATATCATGGAACAAAGTTTTATCGCCTATATAGAGAATAGCATAAAGGAAAATTGGGATTTAGACGCTCTGACCGATTACAAGGGAGCAACCCTACAATATAAGGACGTAGCCCGCAAAATAGAAAAGCTGCATATCATTTTCGAGGCAAGCGGCATCAAGAAAGGCGATAAGATTGCCGTCTGTGGCCGCAACAGTTCCCACTGGGGCGTAACGTTCCTCGCAACATTGACCTACGGTGCGGTAATCGTCCCCATCCTTCACGAGTTCAAGGCAGACAATGTACACAACATCGTGAACCATTCCGAAGCCAAACTGCTTTTCGTAGGCGACCAGGTTTGGGAAAACCTCAACGAAAGCGCCATGCCGCTATTGGAGGGCATCATGATGATGGCAGACTTCTACATTCTTGTCTCCCGCAGCGAAAAGTTGGACTATGCCCGCGAACATCTCAACGAAATGTTCGGTAAGAAATACCCCAAGAACTTCCGCAAGGAACATGTCAGTTATCACAAGGACCAGCCCGACGAACTGGCGGTCATCAACTATACATCCGGCACCACCAGTTACTCCAAAGGAGTGATGCTGCCCTACCGCAGCCTTTGGTCAAACACCACTTTTGCTTTCGAAGTATTGCCGCTGAAAGCCGGTGACAAGATTGTCTCCATGCTGCCAATGGCACATATGTACGGACTTGCATTCGAGTTTCTGTATGAATTCGCCGTAGGTTGCCACATATTCTTCCTCACTCGTATGCCCAGCCCCAAAATCATTTTCCAGGCTTTCACCGAAGTGAAGCCTAACCTGATTGTGGCTGTTCCGCTCATTATCGAAAAGATTATAAAGAAGAGCGTACTGCCCAAGCTGGAAACTCCCGCCATGAAGTTGTTGCTGAAAGTACCCATCATCAATGACAAGATAAAGGCGACCGTACGCGAACAAATGATTCAAGCCTTTGGCGGAAACTTTGCAGAAATCATTGTAGGAGGAGCTGCCTTCAACCAGGAAGTGGAGCAGTTCTTAAAGATGATAGATTTCCCCTATACGGTAGGCTATGGAATGACGGAATGCGGCCCCATCATCTGTTACGAGGATTGGACCCGCTTCAAACCCGGTTCTTGCGGAAAGGCCGCACCGCGTATGGAGGTGAAAATCCTATCATCCGATCCCGAAAACATTCCGGGAGAGATTGTCTGCCGTGGTCCCAATGTCATGCTGGGTTACTACAAGAACGACGAGGCCACCGTACAGGTACTCGACAAAGACGGCTGGCTGCACACCGGAGACCTTGCCCTGATGGATGCCGAAGGCAACGTAAGCATCAAGGGACGCAGCAAGAACATGCTCCTTGGTCCGAGCGGTCAGAATATCTACCCGGAAGAGATAGAAGACAAACTGAACAATATGCCGTATGTAGCCGAAAGCATCATCGTGCAGCAGAATGAGAAACTGGTAGGTCTGGTTTACCCCGACTTCGATGATGCCTTTGCCCATGGGCTGAACAATGACGACATCGAACGCGTCATGGAGGAAAACCGTGTGGCACTGAATGCAGAACTGCCCGCATACAGCCAGATACTCAAAATGAAAATCTATCCTGAAGAATTTGAAAAAACGCCGAAGAAATCTATCAAACGCTTCTTGTATCAGGAGGCCAAAGGATAAAGCCAATAGGGTTCAACCAATATGAAACAACTTCTTTTATTCTTCTTTACATCCCTGCTTTTTGCAGGGATAACTCTTGCCCAAGAACATAATCCGGGCAGCGTACAGCCGGACACGATTCAGAAATCCTCCGAGAAATCTTTCCGGAAACAACGCTCTCCACGAACAGACCATGGCCCGGTAGGTATCAATATCTCCTTATGGAAAAACATCTCCACACAGCGGACTGATACCATAGGAAGCACCTGCTTCAATCTGGGTGTGTTCTCCTCCATGAACCGTCTGAATGGTCTCGGCATGAATATTCTTGGCAGTGTAACCGGCAGGGATGTGAACGGTGTACAGATGGCAGGTCTGTCAAATATGGTGGGGGGAAGCATGCGAGGCGTGCAGATAGCAGGAATTACCAACATCAATGGCAACAACCTTATCGGAGTATCCGTTTCGGGACTGGTAGGCATCACCGGAAACCATGCGCAAGGCGTCATCATTTCCGGTCTGGCAAACATCAGTGGAGACTATAATCGTGGCGCCTCCATAGGCGGCCTGTTGAATATCAGCGGAGAAGGTGTTTCCGGCATACACTTTGCCGGACTCGCCAATATTTCCGGCGGAAATTTCAAAGGATTTTCAGGGGCCGGCCTGCTAAGTGTAATCGGTGAAGACTTGAATGGCATGCAAATGTCCGCCCTTGCCAACATTACTGCCGGAGATATGACCGGTGTTCAGGTTTCCGGCCTGGGCAATGTGGTGGGTGGTACAGCCCGAGGATTACAAATAGGTGCTGCCAATATGGCTATACGCGCCAAAGGGCTTCAAATAGGTCTATTCAACTACTACAAAGAGAAATTAGACGGTTTCCAGTTGGGATTAGTCAATGCCAATCCCCAAACAAAAGTTCAACTGATGTTTTTCGGTGGTAATGCCACCAAGCTGAATGTAGGTGCCCGTTTCAAGAACCGGCTCTTCTATACCATCCTCGGCGGCGGTACCCATTATCTGGATTTCGGCGATAAGTTTTCCGCTTCCCTCTTCTACCGTGCCGGTCTTGAATTACCGCTCTACAAACAGCTATTCATCAGCGGAGATCTGGGATACCAACATATAGAAACCTTCAAGAACAAGGACTACGGCATTCCAGCACGTCTCTATGCCCTCCAGGCACGTGTCAATCTGGAATACCACCTGACCGAGCGCTTTGGCATATTCCTCACCGGCGG
>UMDF01014029.1_pt1 | contig 16083 bp, 17 predicted proteins | sample 1964421 | NCBI WGS metagenome assembly UMDF01 (sample SAMEA4835987, study PRJEB28245) | human gut metagenome | biome: gut microbiome; material: fecal sample | place: Denmark | collected 2008
CCAACGTGGAGCAGGAATGTCCTATACTACGGTGATCATGTCTTATTGTTGCGGTATTAAGACGTACAGCGTACATCTCTTGGCTTTCGTGATTCTTCATACTTTCTTTTATTTTAATCGTTAATACTTTCGTGGGGCGCGAGGAATTGCACCTCGGCGGCTGTCCTACGCTTTCGCTTTCAGCTTATACCAACATTCCGGCCGCGCCGTCCGTGCCGCCCCTTTCATTCGTTAATACTCTGTTATCACCGGCGCATTCTTGCATCCGTAACACGTTACCAATACCCTCTTCAGCCTCTCCACGTACTCCGCCGGGGCAGTGAACACTATGCCGTCCTCCTCGTTATACCTGAAGCTCACGCAGTCCAGCATCAGCAGGTGGGCAACACGTGACTTGTAGCTCTGCGTCTTCCATCCTTTGATTTCCTCGTTCATATTCTTTAATCTTAAATATTCGTTAATCTCAAGCCTTTTTCGTATCTTTGGCCGCTCGTTAATTACTTAACACGCTGCAAAGATAGTAGATAATTTTCAACCATCAAAATTTTAAAGGGATTATTTTCAACTTATGGGTACTATTTTATCAAGAATACAAGAAATAGCCTCTAATGAGGGAATAACAATCGGAGCTCTCGAACGTATAATTGGGGCAAGCAAAGGTGTGTTATCTCGTGCAATAAATAACGGTACGGACATTCAATCAAAATGGCTACAAGTTGTAGTTGAAAATTATCCCCAATATTCCGCCGACTGGCTATTATCTGGCAAAGGCAATATGCTCAAATCTCCCAGTTCTCCCAGCACTCCCATTGATGAACGTTCTACCGAGCCGGCCCATCATGTCCCCGAAGGTAACCGTGAGGGCATTCCACTTCTGCCCATCAGCGCAATGGCCGGGGCTTTTACCGATGACATCTCGGTCATGGAATATGAATGCGAACGCTATGTCATCCCTGCTTTCAAGGGTGCCGACTTCCTGATGCAAGTCAGCGGTGACTCCATGCAGCCCACTTATTATTCCGGCGACCTCGTCGCTTGCCAGCGCATACCACTAAATGACTTGTTCTTTCAGTGGAACAAAACGTATGTCCTCGATACGCTCCAGGGGCCGCTCATCAAGCGCATCCGGCGTGGCTCCGATGAGCAGCATGTTCTCATTGTGTCCGACAATCCCGCTTATGAACCCTTTGAACTTTCCAAAGACCAGTTCCACGGTGTCGCCCTCGTCCGCGGTCTCGTCCGCATCGTGTAAAACAAAATGTTCCCCTTTATACCCTCGGAATCCATGAGAAAACGTGTTTCCCCCTGCATTTACACACCGCTTATGGTCGGGAAGCCCCTGTTTATGCGGCTTTTCCAAGGCTGGTTCCAAAAAAGAGGTGGCATTTAGGGGGTATCTATCGGCTCGTTTTTCGGGGCTATCGTAAAAAAAATGGTATGTTACCCCCTCTCTATCGCACACCCTAAAAACCCTGTTTTGAATATCCAGTTACCCCCTAAGTGAATATCCACTTTGAATATCCACTTGAATATCCACCCCCTGATGAGCCTCATTTTGGGCACAAAAAAAGAGGCCTTGTGAGCCTCCGTTCATAACATCGCCGTAATGGCGTTTTATTTCGTTTCTAACGCCGTTAAAATCAGTCCTTGTCCAATGCGCCACGGCTACATGAAATAAGCGTAGATTGCTTAATTACAGCTCGTTTTGTGATAATTGAGCCGCCTCCTGATAGCCCGGCGTGTAGCAGGTAGTTCTTCGTCGCGCCAACTTGTTCGGCCGTCAGAACCGTATAAACCGCTGAAATACTGCTGAAATACCAGTCCTTACGTTTCCTTCCCTCTATTCCATGTATCAGATGCACGTGTATAACCTTTGCCATATCCTTATATTTTACATCTGCAAATATACCAAATAATAATTATATGGAATAAAATCATAAATAATATTTTATAAATGGATATAAAAAAGCAGTCTGCACCACCTATCCATGTCGTCACTCCACTCACCAATCCACCCATGTAAATCTCATGCAAGCCACTTATAAACATTGTGTAGTCCTGACAAGCCTCAACTTTGCCTAAAATTAAACCAAAATTAAGCCCATGTAAACGTTTCGTTTTGCGTCGTCATCCTGGCGCTATACCCGTAACTCTTTGGCACTCAAAGCATTCCACCATTTTACGTCTTTTCCGTCATTATACGTTTCGTTCTGTGCCCCATATGAGGAGCCTGCTCGACCTGGTGAAATCCGAAAACGCGCCGAGGCACGGAAACCTGATGGAGAAGGCAGTCTGTTACCTCGACCATTTCTGGAACCAGGTTTTCCTGTACAGGAAAGACGGGGACTACACGATAGACAACAGCCTTGCCGAGCGGTGCATCAGGCCGCTGGCGAACGAGAGGAAGAACTCGCTTTTCTTCGGAAGCGACAAGATGGCGCGTGTCAGCGCGGCCTACCACTCCGTCGTGTCCACCTGCAGGCTGCAGGGGTATTCGATATTGGAATACCTCAAGAAATTCTTTGCCGAGATAGTCGCAGGCAACCGTGACTACGGAAAACTTATGCCATCAACCATCGGCATAAGTGCTAACAAATTATAAATATAATCTGAATTTTAATCTTATTTTGGACATACCGCCTGAAAAGCAGGGGGTACGTCAGAATTGGACGCTTACTAAAGATGGCGTACAAAGTGTGTCGTTCAAATTTACTGATGAAAATGGGTTAATTGCAACAATTGTTAATTGTCATAAAAAAGAAATGATGTGGTTAGCAATTGAAGGTTACATGGGAGCCCTTGGCGAAGCGGCATATGGGTACAATGAAGGCTATCCTGCCCACTTTAATAAGATGAATGATGGACACTGGGAATTGGAAATAAATGAGTGATTTTAATACAACAAAAAATACTGAATTAAAGCTGTTTTTTGCCAAATGTCCCAATCTTCTGAAAACAACAAACGTATAGCCAAGAACACGCTGCTGCTGTATGTGCGGACAATGTTCACAATGCTGATAAGCCTGTACACCAGCCGCGTAGTGCTCAATACGCTGGGCGTGACGGATTACGGTGTCTACAACGTCGTGGGCGGCGTTGTGGCGATGTTCGGCTTCATCAACGGTTCTATGTCGTCGGCAACACAGCGTTACATAACATTTGCGTTGGGCAAGGGCGACAGCGGGCGTCTGCGTACCGTGTTCAGCACCGCGCTTCAGATACATTTCCTCATAGCCGTGCTGATTGTGGTTTTGGGCGAGACCGTTGGTCTGTGGTTCATGTACACGCAGATGCAGATACCTGCCGGACGTATGGACGCGGCCTTCTGGGTTCTTCAGTGCTCGATACTGTCCACCGTGGTTATGATAATCAGCGTGCCCTACAACGCGGACATTGTGGCTCACGAGAAGATGTCGGCATTCGCCTATATTTCCATACTGGAGGCCGTGCTGAAGCTCGCAATCGTTTATGCGCTTGTCATATCACCCTTTGACAAACTTGTTTTTTACGCCTTGCTGATTTTGACTGTGCAACTTCTCATTCGGTTCTGTTACAACCATTACTGCAACAGGCATTTCCCGGAATCAAGGTATCGTCACGTCTGGGACAAGCGGCTGTTCAGGGAAATGACCGGTTTTGCCGGCTGGAGCATGTTCGGCAACCTGTCAAGCGTGCTTTTCGGGCAGGGTCTCAACATGCTGCTCAACGTGTTTTTCGGTCCTGTCGTCAATGCGGCTCGTGCCGTTGCCGTGCAGGTTCAGAACGCCATACAGCAGTTTGTCGGGAACTTCCAGATGGCCTTGAACCCCCAAATCACAAAGACTTACGCCAAGGGCGAGATGGCAGATATGCACAAACTGATGTTCCGCAGCGCGCGTTTCTCGTTCTACCTGCTGTTCTTCCTGTCACTGCCGGTGCTGTTCGAGACGGACTTCATATTGACAGTCTGGCTGAAGACTGTACCTGAAAATACTGTGGTATTCCTGCGTATAATGATTAGCACGTCGCTGATATATACGCTTGCCAACCCGATGATTATAGCCAACCAGGCCACGGGTAAGGTAAGGAAGTACCAGATGGTGTGCGGCACAATCCTTCTTATGATACTTCCCATGTCATATGTTTGCTTGAAGCTCGGATGTCCCGCCTATTCTGTATTCATCGTCCATTTCTGTATGGAGTCAGTCGCGCAGCTCGCACGCATGATAATGCTGCGTCCGCTGATCGGCATCCGCCTGCGCGACTATTTCACGAACGTGTATTCCCGTGTATTCCTTGTCGTAGTCCTGTCGGTTATAGTGCCGTTCCTTGTCTACGAAAGCATGGACAGTACGATGCTGCGCTTCTTTGTGATGTGCATGGTCTGTGTGCTGTCGGTCGGCACTGTTGCCTACACAGTCGGTCTGTCGCGCGGCGAGCGTTCTTTTGTCAAGGCGAAGGCCGTATCTGTTGTAAATAAAATATTGCACAAATGATAAAGATACAGAACAAACAGGACTGTTGCGGCTGCTCTGCCTGCGTGCAGCGTTGTCCGAGACATTGCATATCCATGAAAGAGGATGAGGAAGGTTTCCTTTATCCCGTGGTCGATGAAAGTGTATGCATAAGCTGCGGTCTGTGCGAGAAGGTATGCCCAATAATCAATCGTCCGAAGAAGCAGCCCGTCATGGAAGTGCTGGCGGTAAAGAACCGCAACGAGGCTGAGCGCATTGCAAGCTCTTCGGGCGGTGTGTTCATAGCGTTGGCAAAGAAAACGCTTGAGAAAGGCGGAGTGGTGTTCGGTGCCGTGTTCGACGAAAACTGGGAGGTGAGGCACACCTATGCAGAGACTCTTGATGGCGTGAGGCCGATGATGGGCAGCAAATACGTCCAAAGCCGCATTGAAAACAGCTACCGCGAGGCCGAGACATTCCTGAAACAAGGCCGTGAGGTGCTGTTTACGGGCAGTCCGTGCCAGATAACTGGATTGCACACCTACCTGCGCAAGGACTATCCCAACCTGCTGGCTGTCGACTTTCTCTGCCACGGCGTGCCCAGTCCAGGGGTGTGGAGACGGTATCTTGACGAGACTTTCTCCCGTTCCGCCCTCAGGGCGGCGGCTGGAAAAAATACAGTTTTGTCTTCATCTTTAAAGTCGTTGCCTGTGATAACAGGCATAGAGTTTAGAGATAAAACCCTGCACGGCTGGAAAAAATACAGTTTTGTTGTCCGTGGCGAGTCCGCCTCCAAGGCGGACAAAAATTCAGTTTTGTTGTCCGATATACATAAAGACAATATTTACATGCGTGGTTTCCTTTCAGATGTTTACATCCGTCCGAGCTGTTACCGCTGCCGTTGCAAGAACGGCGTAAGCCACAGCGACCTGACGATAGCCGACTTCTGGGGTGTGCCGGTGGCGATGCCCGATTTCGACGACGATAAAGGTGTAGGTCTTGTGCTTGTAAACACAGATAAGGGCAAAGCCGTGTTTGACGTGCTTGATATGGATGTGCGTAGTACGACTGTAGAAGCTGCGAAAGTCGCTAACGGTGGATTCAACGAAGAAGTGAAAGCGCATCCGAAACGGAATTTGTTTTTTTTCGGTTATCAAAATGCGATTAATATTATAGAAAATATTCATCAAGTTCTTAAAATTTCTTTGTTCAAGAAATGCATCAATAAAACAAAGAAATTGTCACGTAAAATTATAAAAAAGACATTTGGTAAATGAAGATAGCAATACTCACACTACCGTTGCACACCAATTATGGAGGAATATTACAAGCGTATGCTCTGCAGACGGTGCTTGAACGCATGGGGCATGAGGTTTGTTTGATAGAGAAAAAGAGGACTCCGTTACATTTCTCTATATGGAAAGCTCCTTTGGTGTATGGAAAGCGTATTTTGAAAAATGTGACGGGACATCCGTTCCCTATATTCTATGAGCAGAAGAAATACCGTGAAGGATTGATAGTAAGGCAATATACCGACATATTCATTGACAAATATATTAAACGCAGGATTGTCGATGATTTTTCTGAAATTCATGAAAGTGATTATGACGCAATAGTTGTAGGCAGCGACCAGGTCTGGCGTCCGAAATATTTCGGGAAAATAGAGTCTGCCTATCTTGATTTTACCGAGGGCTGGAACATAAAGCGCATTGCTTACGCCGCTTCGTTCGGAACTGAGGAATGGGAATATTCACCAGAGCAGACCGAACAATGTAAAAGACTAGCAAAATATTTTGATGCAATTTCTGCACGAGAGATTTCAGGCGTTGATTTGTGTTGCAAATATTTGGATGTGGATGCAAAGCATGTTCTTGACCCAACGATGCTTCTTGCAAAAGAAGACTATATCCAGTTGTTTGAGGCTGCCAAAACGCCGAAAAGTAAGGGAAATTTACTTTGTTATGTCTTAGACGAAACGCCGGATAAAACAGAATTTATAAATAAAATTGCCAATGAAAGGCATTTGACGCCATTCAGGGTTAATTCAAAGGTCGAGGATAGAACAGCCAAATTGTCAGAACGCATACAGCCACCAGTTGAGCAATGGCTGCGTGGGTTCTATGATGCCGAGTTTGTTGTTACAGATTCTTTCCATGCTTGTGTATTTTCAATCATGTTCAATAAGCCTTTTATTGCAATAGGTAATGCAAACAGGGGAGTGTCCCGTTTTACATCCTTACTATCTTTATTCGGCTTGAACGGTCGGCTGATAACCGATATATCCAAATATACCGATATACCACTAATTGATTCAAATAAAATTAAGTCTAAATTGGAATATAAGAAAGAATTTTCAAAACGCTTTTTGACAGACTGTTTATTGAGATAAGAAAGTAATGAAACAATAGACTTTTTGATTGTATCTAAAAACGTAATTGACAGAGTTCTTAACACATTTTGTGTTCTTACAACTATTTTGCAAGGATTAAAATTTAAACTTTTATAATATGTCTGCATTTTTTATACTCTTGACTTTCTTATCTTGTTATATGATAATAAAGACAAATGGAGTCAAAAGAGCACTATGGTTTATTGGTTCAATTCTGTTTTTATCTGATAGTATATTTTTATGGGGACCATTTAATTCACATTATACCTTCGTTTTATCATTCGTGATTTCTTTGTATTCTCATCATGAATTAATGACATGTTATAAAAAGTATCCGCTTCGTAAAATTTCAATTATTATTTTTATTATATATCTTTTAATTGGAGTTGTTGATTCAAGAATTCCTCTTATTTCAAGATTCTCAAGACCTGTTACCGAATTCTTTACGACTTATATGGTTTTTTTCATAGGTTTTTGTTGTGTCAAAAGCGAAAAAGACCTACGTTTAATATTACGCGGCTTCGCGAATATGCTGACAATTGTTTGTGTTTATGGCCTGTTTACATTTATCATACAAAGTAATCCTATCTACGACCTAATATCTAATTCATTTAGTAGCGGCTTGGGCATTTGGGCGAATGTACAGGAAAGAGGTTATCGGGTATGTTCTTTTTTAAGCAATCCTATTGTATTTGGGGGAGTTATGGGAATATATTCGCTAATTGTCCTGAATACGTGGAAAACTAATAATAAAATCTTTAAATATATAGTATTTGCATTGTTATTGTTGAGTGTTTTAATCGCCAACTCACGTACTGGTATATTTTCAACATTGGTGGCATACATCCTCTATTATTTGTTAAAAAACAAATTGTCTTATAAAAATTTGCTTGCTGCATTTTCTGCCATAATAATGATATTTGTTATGTATAATCAGCTCAGTTTTATTAGACCGATGATAGATAGTGCCATAGACTTGGTAATGACAGGAGGTGTAAATACACAAGGAAGTACAACTGATTTGAAAGAACAACAATGGGAAGTTTCACTGTTGTCCTTTTATGACGCTCCATTTTTCGGACATGGATTATCTTATTTTTCTGAAGTTTTAGGCAATAAAGACTCCTTTGTTTATAACCCTCTCATTGCAGGGATGGAAGGATACCAATATAAACTGCTTATTGAGCAAGGCGGATTTATGATTATAGCTGTAATTATATTTTATTTACAGTTGCTAATTTTGTTTTTTAAGAATAGAAAAGTTAATTATACAATTTCATACGTTGGCATAGCATGTACCGTTTCATTCTTGTTTTTTATATGTGCAACGGGTGTTTACGGTAGTGCATTTCTTCATTTTGGAATATATATAGGAATCTTATTAAGATGTGTTTATGACAAAAGATTTTTCAGTACTTATCCCAGCATACAATGTCGAGAAATACATTGACAAGTGTCTGCAATCTATCTTAAATCAAAGTTTTATCAATTTTGAAGTTATAATAATAGATGACGGAAGCACTGATGGAACACTAAAAATTTGCAAGAAATATGAAAGTCTGGATAATCGGATAAAAGTGTTCCATCAATTAAATATGGGTATTATAGAAACTCGTAACAGGTTAATTGAATTGGCAAATGGGAATTGGGTCGTTTTTATTGATGCGGACGATTATATTAATAAAAATTATCTGAAGGAATTTGGTATTTACATAGACAGCTATCAGTCAGCAGATATGTTCGTTTGTGACTTCATTTCACTAACTAATAAAGGTGAGGTCGAAATTAGACGTCCATTTAGCAATAAAGAAGAATATATAAATCAACTACTCAGTTGGCGAAAAATAGGTACAGCGTTATGGGCAAAAGCTTTGAGAAAAAGTCTTATTGAAAAATATCAAATAAAGTTTGAAGATAATATTATTTTGGGCGAGGACCTTTGTTTTCTGTCTCAACTGGCATATTATGCGAATGATATTATTTATCTTCCTATTGCATTATACTCTTGGAATAGATTAAACTCAGGTAGTATAACAAATAACTCAATCTGTTATACTGAAAATTACATACCCCTATATATAAAAATAATCTGTTTTTATAAAGAAAAAGCAGATTATATTCTTTACGCAAAAACAATTAATAACACTTTAGTACAAGTTATAGAGAATATATTTCTATTACATCAGGATTATCATGAACTTTTCTTATACGTTGATAACAAATTCTTGTCAAAAATAAGCAAAATAAAATTGTTCTTTATTAGGTCTAATTGCTATAAGATTCTTCTAATTGTTAGAAAAATTCTAAATAAACTAAATTGTATAAGATGAAAATATTAAGATTATTAAGACTATTCAAACGATATGGACTATTCTTCCCTTTGAAAAAAAATGTAGCGTTGAGATGGAAATACGTTGATTCATTTATAGCTTCAAATACAAAAATATGTTATGATTACATATCAGACGTGATAATTGGAAAAGGTGTTTATATAAGCGACTACACAACTATATTTTGCACTTCATTGCATAAAGACAGACCAAATTCTAAATTAGTAATCGGCGATAGAACATATATTGGTGAATATCAAAATATTCGTGCATCTGGTGGAATTATTGTTATAGGTAAGAATTGTAGAATATCTCAACATATTTCATTAATTGCATCAAATCACAAAACGGAATTGGGTAAACTTAAAGATTGGGATACAAGTAAAACTGGAATTACTATTGATGATGATGTGTGGATAGGAGCAAATTGTGTTGTGCTACCTGGTGTACATATCCATAGTGGAGCTATTATTGGAGCAGGTTCAGTCGTGACTAAAGACATTCCTGAAAATGCAATTGCAGTAGGGAATCCTGCTCATATTATTAAATATAGGGCATACTGATAAAATATAGAAATACTTGTATGTCTGATTTTTAGTGCAAAATTAAAGATAGACTATAAAGGCAGTGTACATTGAAGTATGCTTTAATTTTATGAAACAACAGATTTTATTTGTAATCCATCGTTTAGATGCAGGCGGTGCGGAAAAGAGTTTGGTGTCTCTTCTCAATTCTCTGCCGTTAGACGAGTTTAATATTGATTTGATGGCAGTTGACCCAACCGGAATATTTCGCAGTCAAGTGCCAAACGCCGTTAATATTGTAGCTGCTCCACGGGAACTGATTTGTCAGTTTGCGAGGGTTACAGACAGCCGTTTTCGACATTATGCTACATTGAAATTGTTGGCTATAAAGATAAAAGGCATTATTGGTGACCATATCCGAGGAGAGAAAAGCAGAAAACAACGATGTCATGTTCAATATTACAATGATATATGGCGTAATAATATTCCTGAATATCACAAAGAATACGATGTGGCTGTAAGTTACATCGATGGGCTGAATTATTTTGTGATAGACCATGTGCGGGCGAAAAAGAAAATATTGTGGTGTCATAATGATTATAATAAATTAGATTTTGTACCGGAGTACGATCGCCCTTATTATGATAAGGCAAACAAAGTTTGTACAATAAGTGAGCAGTGTAAGAAGTCGCTCATTGAGAATTTTCCGCAGGCAAAAGATAAGATAGAAGTTGTTGAGAACATATCTTCATCGCGAATAATCAATGCTCAAGCAGATAATTTGGGTGAAATGGAACAATCCGGTGATGGCTTTATCAAGGATAACAGATTTAAGATTGTTTCAATAGGAAGGCTGACAGAACAAAAAGGTTTTGATTACGCAATAGAAGCCGCAAAAATATTGAAAGATAAGGGCTTGAGCTTTTGCTGGTATATTTTGGGAGAAGGGCCTCTGCGAAATACATTAGAAGAACAAGCTGAAAAATGTGGAGTCGCTGAATTTACCAGATTTATTGGTATTCGCTCGAATCCATATCCTTATATAAAAGGAGCAGATATTTTTGTTATGCCATCTCGCTACGAAGGTAAAAGCATAGCTTTGGATGAGGCAAAAATATTGTGCAAGCCAATAGTTGTTACAGATTATCCGTCTGTACACGATGCTATTGTGAATGGTGATGATGGCCTTGTGGTTGAAATAAACGCAAACTCAATAGCAGAGGGAATTTTAAAACTTTATGAAAACAAACAACTTCAAAATACATTTATACATAACTTACGCAAGGAAGATTGTAGTAATGAAAAAGCTGTTGTCAATAAATTTCTCGAACTGATAAGTTGAAGTAACAAAAACAGCCATAGACAATACATCCTTTGTATCAGAAAACTCCTTCAAGCAAAATATTTATTGCTCTCCAACAAAAGATAAAATCTTATACAGAAAATTATGCGAATATTACATATAACAAATTGTCTTCGTGGTGGTGGCATTCAGAATTTCTTGTTGTCGCTTTTACCTGAACAGGTTAAGCAAGGTCATGAAGTGTCATTGGTAGTAATTGAACAATATGATTATGATTATTGTCGACATCTGGACGGTATTTTAACATCCAATGGAGTAACGGTAATATGTCTTAACAAAGTCAGGCAGAATAAATTGTCAATGCTCCGTACTATAATGGTTTGCAGAAAAATAGCAAAGGAAATGAAGCCTGACATAATTAACACGCATGGTATTATGGCACATATTTATGGAGCTGTGGCTACAATAGGTAAATCATTTCCACATGTGATAACAGTACACAATGCTCCTGAACCTTGGCCTTTAAGTTGTAAACTACTATGCAAGGACAAACCGCTTATTTTCTGTTCACAATCCGCATTTGATATGCGGCAACAGAACGTGAGTAAGATGAAAGCAATCGATAATGGCATATCTCCTGACATCGTTAGAAGTGCTAACGGCGTTGATTTGAAAAGTGAATTGTCTTTGAAACCCTCGGACAAGGTTATTGTACTTGTAGGCTCACTCCGTCCGCAAAAGAACTATGAGTTTCTTAAAGAAATAGTGGATAAGGCTGATAACCCGTCATTACATTTTTGTATTTGTGGCGGTAATTATGGTGAAGGTTATGTCTCGGCTTCTGTTTTCAATGGATATGAAAATAATATTCACTTGTTAGGTTTACGGTCAGATGTATCAGCTATTGAAAACTGTGCGGATTTATTTTTAAGCTGTGCCAAATTTGAAGGTTTGCCTATAGCCGTTTTAGAGGCATATTTTAATGGCATACCATGTGTCTTGTCTCCGATACCTCAACATAAAAACATAGCTGATGTTTATAAAGTATATATACCGGAATCTTTTGACGCTTCGTCCTTTGTTGTGGCAATAAATGAGGCATTATCCGAAAAAGAGGAACATCTGACGATATACGAAAAGAGACAGAAACAAATAGCCAAATACAGTATCAGTGAAGCTTGTACAAAATATATCGATTTTTACACTGAAATTATTCATGGCAAATAATATAACAGAAACAACAAGAAACCATCTTTGTACCGGTTGTGGGGTTTGTGAGGATGTTTGTCCAACACATTCCATACGTATTGTGTATGAAAATGGGGAGAATAGGCCTGTTCTTGAAAACAATACTTGCTTGGGAGACAAATGTGGAAGATGTTTGAAGGTCTGTCCCGGTATTGGGTGTAATATAAAAGAGTTATCAGAACAGTATTTTTCTGATAACGGTACTAAAAACGATAAATTCATAGGTCGTTATTGCAGTTTACATACCGGTTACAGCTTGGATGAATATATCCGTTTTCATTCTGCGTCAGGTGGTATTGTAAGCCAGTTTTTGATTTATTTGCTTGACAAGAAAATCATTGACGGTGCTGTTGTTACCGGATTTTCTGAAGAAGACCATATAACACCTGTTTCGTATATAGCAAGAACAAAAGAGGAGGTGTTAAAGGCGAGAAGTTCTAAATATTGTCCGGTTGCATTAAACAAAGTCGGCAACGAAATTAAAAATTCTGAGGGAAAATATGTGATTGTCGGTTTACCGTGTCATATTCAGGGCTTCAGGAAAAGAGCGTCAATAGACCGTAAGTTCAACGAACATGTCGTTGGATATTTTTCGATATACTGTTCTTCCAACAGAACTTTTTATGCCCGTGATTTTTTGCTTGAAAGATATGGTGTTGACCGGAAGAATATCGGCTATTTCGCATTCCGTGACAACGGATGTTTGGGCAGTATGTTGGTGAATGCAGCGGACAAAGGGGCGGAATTCTCTTCATTCGCTACTACGGTGCGCTTAGAAGCTTCTTCAAACCACGGCGATGTCTAACTTGCATTGATCATTATGGCGAGTTGGCGGATGTTTGTTTCGGTGACATACACATTAAACCCTATTCGGATGATGAAATAGGTATAAGTTCTTGGATTGTCAGAAATCCATATTTTGAGGACTTATTCAAACAGGCTGAGGCCGATGGATACATCAAAATGGATGACTTGGATTCATTTACATTAAATGAATCTCAAAAGGCGATGCTTTATCCTAAACAAAGACGTGCCCATGCCATCATGAATATGGACAGACGTTTTGGACGGAAAATTGCAAAGTACGATAAACAACTTGAAAAGCCGCATCTGAAAGATTACGTGTCAGAAATCATCTGTCAGTGCCAACGGTTCATAGGACAGCGCAAAGCATTATGGGGAATTGTTGGCTTTTTCTATAAAAGGAGAGTTGGAAATTAGTGTTAAACATAAATTTATGGTAATGATAGGATTGTGTTTAAAATGCGAACAACGAAATTATGGCAGTAAACTACAGGCCATGGCCACATTGCAAGCCTTTGAAGATCTTGGTGTTGAATATAGAATTTTAAAATATTTGAAGCGTGATAAGTTGTTTAAAATAAAATCACTACCTCGGCTATTTAATGTAGTTTTTTTAAACGACCGCTATGATTCTTGGCAGAAAGCTTATTCGTTCAGGAAACATCCGGATGTAAATAAAAAGATTGAAGAGCGTAATTCCAGGTTTAAGGATTTTGACGAGAAATATTTTGAAAGATATTATGTTTATGTTGATACATTTAGAGAGTTACAAGAGGAGGCAAAAAATTATACGTCTGTAGTAACGTGCAGTGACCAACTGTGGTCACCGGCTGCTTTAGGTACAAATTTTTATAATTTGATGTTTGTTCCTGACGATATAAACAAAGTTTCGTATGCTTCAAGTTTTGGGGTCTCAAAAATTCCATGGTATCAAATAAGTCGGACAAAAAGATACTTGCAACGGATAAACCATATAAGCATGCGTGAGGATAAAGGCAGAAGTATTGTTAAGGAACTTATAGGACGTGATGTTCCGGTATTGATGGATCCTGTATTCAGGTATTCTAAGTACGAATGGGAAGAACTGATTCCTCGCGAAAACATCGGACTGCCACCATATATCCTAAGCTATTTCTTAGGTGGTAATGTCGGATATCGTGAATCTGTGAAGAAGTTTGCTCAAAAGACAGGACTTAAAATAGTCACCCTACCACATTTGGACAGATATGTTTTCGAAGATGAGAAAATGGCGGATTACCCTCTATTTGATATTAGCCCAAATGATTTCCTGAATTTGATACGCAATGCTGAATATGTGTGTACAGATTCTTTTCATGGCTGTGCCTTTTCTATAATTGCAGAAAAGAAGTTTTTTGTCTATAACCGCTATTCTGACAATTCATTAAATTCTAAAAACTCTAGAATAGATACGGTTTGTAGCAATCTTGGTCTTAATGACAGGCGTGTAACCATTGCAACCGATTTGTATTCAAAAATAAAAACAGATATAAATTATAATCAAGTAAGAGAGCGACTTTTGAATTTTCAAGAAGCAATGAGAATATATTTAAAGTCTTCAATCGTGTAGCTCTCTTGTTTATTTCTCACTTGTTATGACTATTAATAGAACAAATGTGATTTTGGCCGATTGTCATAAAGACGAAGTCAAGGACTTTGCTGACGGATGCTGTGCCGAGGCGAATGAGCAATTCGAGATAATCTCTTCAATAAGCAACTGGGGGCATGGGGGCATGATGCAGAACTTCAGGCGTTATGCGGCTTACTTTTCTTTCCCGTTCAAAGTGTTTTTGAAACGTGAGAGATATAATGCCATATTGGGCTGGCAACAGTTTTATGCGATAAACTTTACCCTGTTCTGCCGCATATTTCATGTGCGGAAGCGCAATCTTGTTGTGGCTGTCAATTTTACATATAAACGCAAAGGCGGATTTATAGGGAAAATATATCACTGTTATATGAAGTTCAGCTGCAACAATAAATATATAGACTATTTTCATGTTCCAAGCCATAACTATGTAAAACGTTGCTGCGAAGATTTAGGCTTGAGCGAGAGTAAGTTTATTGTTACTGGTTTTGGTGTGCCTGATACCTACTTGCAGATGAAAGACCTCAAGGTTCCTTTAGTCAACTACACCTTATCCATCGGGCGTTCCAACCGGGATTTCGATTTTCTCGTTGAAGTTTGGAAGCAAGATTGCTTAAAGAATAAGACTTTGGTAATCGCCAGCGACACGTGGAAGCCACGGACTGAATTGCCAAAAAACATAATTTTCCGTAACGATATAAAGTATGATGAGTCTTTTGCGTGGTTCAACTGTTGTGACGTGTGCATAACTCCTATCGCCGACGGAAATATTTGCTCCGGTGATACGGTGTTACTTACAGGTATGATGTTTGCCAAGCCTGTAGTCGTGACAACTCCAAGCACTTTGGCTGAAATGTATGTTAAAGACGATGTGAATGGTATTTGTATAACCAAGGATGCTGCGGTAGCTGCACAAAAAATAGCAGCATTGGTTGATAACAAAGCTGAGATAAAGCGTTTAGGAATGTCTGCACGAGACAGCTTTCTTGCAGATTTTTCAAGAAAAAGTATGGGGAAAATATTATGCAAAAAAATAAAAATGGTCAAATAAATTAAGGATATTATGAAAGATTTTACAGAACAGGAGTTAAATGCAATGTTCAGCAAAGCATCTAAAATTGACGGGCTCGACCCTGATGAATGGCGACGGGATGCATCTGGTGCAATAATCAAGCGCAGTTCTTATGGACGTGATGATGAGTTATACGGATGGGAAGTTGACCATATAGTTCCTCAAAGCCTTCTTGAAGATAATGATGTTCCTGATGACTTGATAGACGATGACAAAAATTTACGACCTCTAAATTGGAATAACAACAAATCAAAGGGTGATAATTATCCTAATTATTGGATAGTAGTTGAAGCTGATGAATTGCAAGAAAGCAATGTATTGGTGAATAAAACTAAGACTATAAATAACGTGAGTTCGATGAATTATAACTATTT
>UMDF01001640.1_pt1 | contig 15699 bp, 10 predicted proteins | sample 1964421 | NCBI WGS metagenome assembly UMDF01 (sample SAMEA4835987, study PRJEB28245) | human gut metagenome | biome: gut microbiome; material: fecal sample | place: Denmark | collected 2008
TCTTCCAAATATTTTCGGAAGTTTTTTTTATTTTTCTTTTTCCTGTATTTTCAAATCCTTTAAACAAGGATAAGAAAAGCAAAACAAGAAAAATTCTTTTTTCTTTGCGAATCGGACTGCAAAGGTAAAGAGAATTATTAATAAGTTCCAAACATTTTTCGAAAAATATTTTTATCTCTCTTTATTTCTCTGTGTCACCTTCCACACTTCTGTCTCAGTATTTCAATCTTACCACTTTCCTTCTCTTGGAAAGCGAGTGCAAAGGTATAGGATTTAACAATACAAGCCAAACATATCTATCATTTTCTTTTAATAAAAATGAAACTTTTTTGTAACTTACTGATTCATAAAAGCATTTCGCATGAACAATTTTGAAGAAAGGAAAAAGAGAGAAAATAACTATACATTATATATATACGTGCGCGCGAAGAGCACGAAGAAAGAGAATAAAAACATTTTATAAGCATGCCGGATTGGGTGGTGGCGGTTCTGTCAGTATAGTCGCCGCATCAAAGCAGGGATATAAACCGCAAAACGTTTTGTAATGCTTTTCCAAATCACTTTGTGAGTCTTTTACACCAATTAACACAAAACGAATTGTGATTTTTTATTCATTTTCCAACTCTATTTAAACGGCTCTCAAAAGGAACTTAAAAGTTCCTCCAATCATTCAGAATTTTTATCTTTGTATGAATCTTAGGGGATATATACTCTATTATTCGCATTTTTCCATTTTACTCTAATAAAACATATAGAAATATTATACGTTCTACCGAAATTCTACTGTATCCTATTTCTTAAAATAATCCTCTATACAGCTTTTATGAGCTATTTAGAAGATAACGACACTGTCTTTTTCTTTCATTTTTCTAGTATAAATCACCCTTAGTCCCCGCGGAACTTAGGAACGTGGGGATGAAGGTGTCGTTTATCAGTTCGGGCGGAGAGGTAGAAACGTGGAAGTTCCAGGGAGGGGCGTTCACAAATGCCGGTAGCTGGAAGCAGCAGTCATCGGGTGGCAACAAGATACTGGAGTGGGTCACAGATGCTGCGACAACAAGGCTTCAGGTTCCGGCGAATGAGCGTAAGGAGGGGATGCAGATTTCGTATCGGAATGAGGACGGTGATTGGGTGAACGAGCAGTATATTGGTACAAATCTTAAAGATGCCTATTGGGCTGCGGATGATAATTGGAAAAAAGCAGTCGACACGAACGTCTTGCCGAGTTCAAAAAGGTACTTATCCAGATTCGATGCTGAAGTTTTTGAAAACGTCTCACTGAGGCCGAATGGCCTTTTGATGACAAATGCAAATTACGACTTCTATCTATTCAGCACCGATGCATTGACGGAACAGGCAGAATTGTCTGGACAGAGGTTTTACTTCACATTCACCGAATACCCCAGTATCAGACTGAACGCAAATGTTGGTGGTGGTTGTGAATATTTTGATGTGTTGAATTCCACTCTTGGAATCTCGAAAAAGGAAATTAGATACATAGGGCTGAATGTACTTAAAACAGACAATAAAAGCTTCTTGATTGAAAATGTAGCCGGAAATCTCCTTGTCGAGAACAAGTATTTGAGGGGTACTGTCGCGATAAAGGGTAGCGTGTCCGATTTCGTGCCTTCCGGGGAAATACGAATTACCAAGACCTGCATATTTGACTTGGAACCGGGGAAAATTTACTATTTCCATAAACCTAAAATTGCGGGTCTCAGCAACTTCGTAGGCATATACAACGGTACTCCTTCCGACCAGACACTCGTTTTTTCAAAAGGTATGGATAGCGGAAGGATAGTGCTACCAAATGCCGGAGATTACAAGCTGGTAATGGCACTGTATTACCAGAGCGGCGAGTTGAGTTACGGACAATCCTTGAAAGTGCTTTGCATTGACAACATAAACAGTAGCATGGATGATTATGAGGAGTCTGACATATATGTGAACAAGAAAACGAATTTCTACGAAATACGTAAGTCCATGTGCAAGCAGTTGAAAGGTGCTAACCAGTTCGTAGACTATGACTTTGATAATAACGACCCCATAGCATATAATGCCAAGGAGGTTACTTCCACACTTATAAATGGAGATATGCCGTTCCTTGTATCACTCGGTGGTGGAATACCTAACAACGGAACTTATTACCAATTCAGAAATGACGGTGAAGGAAGATATATATACTTTGAGTATACTGCCATACAGAAAGGCGGCACGCTATTTTTTTTAAAAAAAGTGGCATAAGGCGCAAAGAAAAGCAAAGTTCTACATAAATAAATGCAGGTCAGCATCTTGTATGCAGGGCGGGTTGAAGCAGGCTTCGGCATAAAAAGCCTGAAAACACCCCTTTCGGACAAAGTTCGGCTACTAAACAGCTACCGGTTCCGAAACGGGGTATATGCGGCATAACGAGTTCTGTTTCATCGCTTTGCCTTGTTTTGCATAGCTCTTGGTAAGAAATAAGTAACTACCTTTAGAAACGAAAATTTTAGAGTTATGGAAACAAAGAGAAGTACGTTTGCGACCTCGTTCTACATCAAGAGATCCGCAGTGAGAAACCGGGACGGTAAAGCCCCCATCATGGTGAAAATCTCCGTTGACGGGGATGACAAGGCAGTGGGAACCAAGCTGTTCGTCACTCCCGACCTCTGGGAGAACGGCAAGGCGAAAGGCAAGTCCGCCGAGGCAAACGAGATAAACGGGCAACTGAAGGAGGTCTCCGCCCGGCTTACCAACCACTACCACCGCATCCTCCGGGAAGAGGATTTCGTTACCGCTGAGAAGCTGCGCAATGCCTTCCTCGGTGTCGGCGTGATGGAGAACTGCATCCTCAAAGACTTCGAGAACATGAACCGGGAGTTTGAGGCGATGGTCGAGAAAGGGCAGCGAGCCAAGTCCACCTACAACAAGTATCTGGCTGTTTATAACCATTTCAAGACCTTCCTTTGGGAGAAGAAGAAGCGCACCGACATGGCTTACAAGGAGTTGACCAAGGAGATCATCACCGATTTCGACAAGTACCTGCGGGTAGAGAAAGGGCTGAGTGCCAACACCCTCTGGATATACACCATGCCCCTGCTCAGCCTGACCGACAAGGCGTGGCGGCGTGGAATCGTCCGCACCGACCCCTTCGGGGAGTACAGCCTTGAGATGCAGGAGACCGACCGGGGCTATCTCACGGAAGAGGAGCTGCGCACCTTGGCTAACGCCGTGTTCGTCAAGAAACAGACCAGCCTCGTGCGGGACATGTTTCTCTTCGGGTGTTTCACCGGGCTTAGCTACATTGATATAAAGACGCTCACCCATGACAAGATACAGCGCATGGATTTCGACGGCGAGGAATGGATCATCACCCGGCGCACCAAGACCCGTGTGTCGAGCAACGTCCCCCTCATGGAGATTGCCAAGGAGCTGATAGAGAGGTACAAGGGGCTTGCCGGGGGCGACCTTGTCTTTCCCATGCCCAGTAACAGCGTGTGCAACACCCACCTCAAACAGATAGCCAAAGCCTGCGGCATCCACAAGGAGATCGGCTTCCATATGGCGAGACATTCATTCTATTTTTTCTAATTGAAACACAAAGAATTAAAGAATGCCTATTTAATAATAGGTAATGATTTAGAAACGAGCGAAACTCTGTATGTTACTTCGTTTTGCATTAAATCAAAAGAACGCATTTTCAAGTTGCAAAGGTAGTATTATTTTTGAGAAACACACAATTACAGATAGCCAAATCTAATAAATTATCAGTTATTGTTACTGAAATTTATATTTCAGTCGATGTTCTTCCAATTTGCAGAATAACGTTATCCTACCTATTCTAAGCTGTTTGGCTGAGTTCTCAGGTTTCTGTAACCAAAAACTCCAAAACATGCAGAATTCATTCCTTTTCGGCATATACAAGGGTATGGAAATATGGTGCAGACCATCTGTTAAAATTTTTGAGTGATGATACATTTTTTTTGTTATTCTTGGTTTTATTCATTTTCTCTTCTTCTGTATGCCATCGGAGTCACTTTCTTATGTTTCTTGAAGAATTTGCAGAACGAGGCCTGATCTGAGAAATGAAGTTCTTCTGCTATCTGTGAAACAGGAATACTTTCATCTTCGAGCATAGCCATGGCCTGATGAATCAACTCATTACAGATGACTACATGCGGCGTCTTGCCCATAATCTCCTTGACAACCCGTATGAGATGTTTGGTAGAAACACATAAAGCTTCCGCATAAAAATCAACATTATGCTCTTCCTTGAAATGCTTTGAAACAAGTTTCATGAAGTTCAACGCGACAAAATCTTTTTTGCTGATATAAGTCTGCGCATCATCTATCCTCTCTTCATGGGTGAACATGATATTCCCCAATTCAAGGCTGAAACTCTTAAAATAAGTTTCAAAGAGCTCTTGCTGATAATAATGCTTTGGATTATCAAGAGTCTTTTCCAAAAGCAACAATTGTCCTTCAAGGGTTCCGCTTTCTTCCTGCGAAAGACTCCATACAGGAAGAGACAATCGTTCCAACAAATGATTCAAGGGACCGGGACGAAGGGTCTTTAGCGAATTTCCGGCAAATTCAAAAGTGATGAACAGGCACCACGCCTGCAAGTTAGGGTTAATCTTGCTTATTCGGATGGTGGAAGTATCCACGATGTCAAGAAAAGAAGGACCTTTCAGTTCATGTGTTTTTCCATTCAATTCAAATTCTATAATGCCCTCACATAAAAGAATATGCAAACGGCTTTTTTCGATGGTTTTTCCTTCCAATTTATGGAATTTACTTGGAGGTACTAACAAAAGCAATCCCTCCTTATGACAATTGGAAGGGAATAACAGGGATAATTCTTTTTGAGTCATTCTTATTGTATTGGTTTATACGTTGTTGCAAATATACGGAGAAATGTCTTTTTTGAACAATTTCATGTGTCAAATAGACATTCTAATCGCTAATATATTCTAATAAGGGGCTATTTGGACAAATCCTTGCACGGTTCGCACAAACAGGGCAGGCTATTTCCCTTCTAATTTTGCGGCATCAAATAACAATTTAACTAAAAAAAGATGAAGGTAAGAAGTGTTTTTGTATCAGTATTGTGCTGCGTAACTTTGCTGTCCGGTTGCCGGCAGGATGCGAAGCAGCAGGAAGAGGGTGGGAATTACCCCCTTATGACATTGAAACCGGAAGACAGACAGCTTTCTGTCAAATATTCCGCAGTAATAAAAGGAAAACAGGATGTAGAGGTGCGTCCGCAAGTGTCGGGAACCATCACACAAGTCTGCGTGGAGGAAGGTGCCCGTGTCCATAAAGGACAAATCCTGTTTATCATAGACCAAGTGCCCTACAAGGCTGCCCTGCAAAAAGCGGAGGCGATCGTAGCAACGGCAGAGGCCAATGAGGCGACTGCCAAGCAGACGTTGGAAGGAAAACAATCGTTGTTTGCTGACAAAGTGATTTCGGAATTTGAACTACGTACAGCTCAGAATGATTACAAAAGCGTGAAAGCCGCCTTATTGCAAGCGCAGGCGGAACTGACAGAGGCTCGCAACAACCTTTCCTATACGGAGGTAAAGAGTCCGGTGGACGGATATGCGGGCATGACCTCCTACCGTATCGGCGCATTGGTCAGCCCGTCCATGACGGATGCCCTAATAAGTGTATCAGACAATTCGGAAATGTACGCCTATTTCTCTCTGACCGAGAAACAAGTGCTTTCCCTCACGGTCCAATACGGTTCCTTGGACCAGGCATTGCAATCTTTCCCGGAAGTTTCGTTGGAACTGAACGACGGTTCGGCTTACGAACAGAAAGGAAAGATAGACGTTATCAGCGGCATTATTGACAAGACAACCGGAACGGTGAGTATGCGTGCGGTGTTCAACAACAAGGACAAGCGTCTGATGAGTGGAGGGCAGGCCAATATCATCATTCCGTATGACCGCCCGCAAAGCATCGTTGTTCCCCAGGAAGCCACCTACGAGATTCAAAACCGCATCTTTGCTTATAAAGTGGTGGACAACAAGGCTGTTTCCACTCCGATAACCGTTTTTGAAATCAATGACGGAACAGAATACATTGTAGAGGAAGGGTTGCAGGATGGTGATGTGATTGTTTCCGAAGGTGCGGGCTTGTTGAAAGACGGCACAACAGTAGCCACAACAAAAGAAGGGAAAGGAGAATAAATCATGAAACTACAGAAATTTATAGACCGACCGATTCTTTCCATCGTCATCTCGGTCGTTATCCTGGTAGCCGGACTCATCGGATTGTATGCGCTGTCCGTAGAGCAATATCCCGACATAGCCCCTCCTACTATTCGTGTCTCCACCACCTATAGCGGTGCCAATGCGGAAGCCGTGCAGAAAAGTGTCATCGTACCGTTGGAGGAAGCCATCAATGGGGTGGAAAATATGACCTACATGACCTCTACCGCCAGCAATACCGGCAGTGCCGAAATCACCGTTTACTTCAAGCAGGGCAGCGACCCGGATATGGCGGCGGTCAATGTGCAGAACAAAGTATCTACCGCCACCTCGTTATTACCGGCAGAAGTGACCAAAGTGGGTGTCACTACCATGAAGCGGCAAAGCAGTATGCTGAAGATATTCGGGCTTTATAGCCCGAAGGGAACATACGACGAGACTTTCCTGACCAACTACCTCACCATCAACGTGAAGCCGCAACTACAGCGCATCTCCGGCGTGGGCGAAGTGAATGTGATGGGAGGCAACTATGCCATGCGCATTTGGTTGAAGCCGGATGTCATGGCACAGTATGAACTGGAACCGGGCGATGTGGAAACCGCGCTTTCCAGCCAGAATATCGAAGCCTCGACCGGTTCCATCGGCGAAGACTCCAAGAATGTGTATCAATACACCTTAAAATATCGCGGACGACTGGAAACGGAACAGGAATTTGAGGAGATAATCATCAAGGCTTACGATGATGGACGGGTGTTAAAGCTGAAAGACATCGCTACCGTAGAGTTGGGAGCACAAAGCTATGCCTATACCGGTACCGTCAACGGTGCTCCGGGAAGTACCTGCATGATTAACCAGACTGCCGGAACCAATGCCAACGAAATCATCACCAATATAGACAAGTATTTGGACGAACTGAAAGAGACTCTTCCGGAAGATGTGGAGATTGTAGAGCTGATGAGTACGAAAAACTTTCTGGATGCCTCTATCGACGAGGTGATCAAGACGCTGCTGGAAGCTATCGTGCTGGTTGTATTGGTGGTGTATGTGTTTCTTCAGAACCCGCGTTCCACGCTGATACCTACCATCAGTATCTTCGTGTCATTGATTGGGACTTTTGCCGCCCTCTATATCGCAGGGTTCAGCATCAACCTGCTGACGCTTTTCGCATTGGTGCTTGCCATCGGTACGATTGTAGACGATGCCATTATTGTAGTCGAGGCGGTGCAGACCCGGTTCGACGAAGGGTATCGTTCGCCTTATAAAGCCTCCGTTGATGCCACGAACGGCATATCTTCGGCCATCGTCACATCCACACTGGTCTTTATGGCAGTATTCGTTCCCGTATCGTTCATGGGCGGAACGTCGGGTATCTTCTATACACAATTCGGCGTTACGATGGCGGTTGCCGTAGGCATTTCAGCTGTGAACGCGCTGACGCTTTCGCCTGCCCTCTGCGCACTGATTCTCCGTCCGAATGAAATTCTTGTCGAAGGGAAGAAGCCGGAATTTTCTACCCGCTTCCGCATGGCTTTTGATTCGACCTTCAAACGCATTGTGTTGAAGTATAAAATAGGAGCCAAGTTTTTTATCAAGCGCAAATGGATGGCTTGGGCTTCATTGGGGGTAGCAATCTTGTTGCTGGGCTATTTGATGAATACCACCAAGACCGGACTTGTGCCATCGGAAGATACCGGTTCCATATTTGTCAGCCTGGACGCTCCTGCCGGAAGCACTTTGGCCGAGACGGCAAGCATCATGGACAAAGTAGAAAAAGAACTGAAAGAAATCCCGCAGATTGACAATTTCAATAAGGTGGCAGGATTTGGTATGGGCTCAGGCAGCGGCTCTTCCCACGGTATGTTCATCATCAAACTGAAGCATTGGGATGAACGTCAAGACGAGAGCAGCAGCGTGGATGCCATTTCCGAGGAAATTTATCGCCGCACGGCAGACATCAAGAATGCCAATCTGTTTGTATTCTCACCTCCTATGATTTCGGGTTACGGAACGGGAAACAGCTTTGAGCTCTATATCCAAGACCGTAGCGGAAAGGGTATCAGTGCTTTGAACAAAGTAACCGATGAGTTCTTGGCGGAACTGAACAAACGCCCGGAGATACAGATGGCCTATACGTCGTTCAGTGCCAACTTCCCGCAATACCGCATCGATGTGGACGAAGCACAGTGCCAGCGTGCGGGCACCTCCACCGATAAAGTGCTGGACGTGCTGTCCGGATACTTCGGCAGTATCTATGCGTCCAATTTCAACCGTTTTACAAAGCTATACCGCGTCATCCTTCAAGCCCCTTCGGATAACCGCAAGAATATGCAGTCTTTGGACAATATATTTGTGAAGACAGACGGCGGAATGGCACCGATGAGCCAATTTGTGAAACTGACCAAGACTTACGGAGCGGAGTCATTGACACGTTTCAATATGTTCTCCTCCATCAACGTACAAGGAATGCCGGCAGACGGATACAGTTCGGGAGACGTCATCAATGCCGTGACTGAGGTGGCGGCACAAACCCTGCCCACCGGCTACGGTTATGAATACTCCGGCATGACCCGCGAAGAGGAACAAATGGCAGGTTCGCACGACACGCTTATTATTTATGGCGTATGTATCCTGTTCATTTACCTGATACTTTGCGCCCTTTACGAAAGCGTGTTCATCCCGATGGCGGTAATCCTTTCCGTGCCTTTCGGCTTGATGGGAAGTTTTCTGTTTGCCCGTATCTGGGGGATTGAAAACAACATCTATTTGCAGACCGGACTGATTATGCTGATAGGCTTGCTCTCCAAAACAGCCATTCTGTTGACAGAGTACGCAACCGAACGGCGTCAGGCGGGTATGTCGCTGACCCAAGCCGCCATGAGCGCAGCTACCGTCCGTTTCCGTCCCATCCTGATGACGGCACTCACCATGATTTTCGGTCTGTTTCCGCTGATGGTCGCTTCCGGAGTAGGTGCCAATGGCAATCAGTCTTTAGGAGTGGGCACCGTGGGCGGTATGGTTATCGGGACTGTAGCCTTGTTGTTTGTAACACCTGCTTTCTTTATCGTATTCCAATACATTGAAGAGCGGGTAATGGGTAAACGTAAAGAAGACAGAAAGGTATGAATATGAAAAAGATAATCTATATAATCATGTGTATGGCATTGCTGAGCAGCTGCCATATCTATCGCAACTATCAACGACCGGAAGATTTGCCGGTTGACAGCCTGTATCAAGACATGAACGGTAGCGGAGCAGACGACTCTCTAACGCTGGGTGACCTCCCTTGGCAGGAAGTCTTTCAAGATACGTTGTTGCAGGATTTAATCCGGTACGGTCTGGAGAACAATACAGATATGCAGACAGCCTTGCTGCGTGTCGATCAGGCTAAAGCGCAACTGACAGCCGCACGCCTGTCGTTCTTGCCGTCCTTGACCTTGTCCCCACAAGGGACTCTGACCGGCACGGACGGGAACAAGGCGGTAAAGACTTATGAACTGCCCGTGCAGGCAAGTTGGGAAATAGACCTTTTCGGAAGCCTGCGTAATGCCAAGAAAGGAACTCAAGCCGCCCTGTTGGAGCAAAAGGCCTATCAACAGGCGGTCCGTGCAGAGCTGATAGCCACCATAGCGAACGATTATTTCTCACTCCTGATGCTGGACGAACAACTGGAAATCAGCCAGACTACATTGGACATATGGAAGGAACAGATACGAACCATGGAGTCGAAATTCAAAGTGGGCGAAGAAACGGAGAATGCCATCACACAGGCACGCGCCAGCCTGTACGAACTGGAAGCTACCCACAACGACCTGCTGAGGCAACAGCATGAAGCAGTGAATGCACTTTGTACGCTTTTAGGCACTACCTCCCGAAGTATACAACGAGGCAGTTTGGAGGAGCAGCGTTTTCCGGAGCAGTTCTGCGTCGGAGTTCCTTTGCGGTTGCTGTCGAAACGCCCGGATGTAGTGCAGGCAGAAATGACATTGGCGAATGCTTATTATGCCACCAATCAGGCGCGTTCGGCCTTCTATCCCAACCTGACACTTGCCGGAAGTGCCGGCTGGACCAATTCTTTAGGGCAGGCAGTAACGAATCCGGGCGGCTGGATACTTTCGGCAATCGCATCTCTGACACAACCTATTTTCAATAGAGGGAAACTGGCATCGAATCTGCGAGTCTCCAAAGATGAAGAGCAGATTGCGTTGCTCGCTTACAAGCAAGCCTTGCTGGATGCCGGTCAGGAGGTGAACGACGGACTGTATGCTACTGAATCAGTAAAAAGGAGTCTTGACAGCCACCTCAAGCAATGCAGCGAACTGAAACGTGCGGTGCAAACTTCGGAAGCGTTGTATCGCACCGGGAATGCCACCTATCTGGAACTGCTGACAGCACGCCAGTCGTTGCTGAATGCGCGGTTGAATGTTGTTTCCGACAAATTCACCTATTGCCAGTCTGTTATCAATTTATATAATGCGTTGGGGGGAGGTTGCGAATGAAGACATTGATTCTAAAAGCCGATTCATACCGGACGTTTCTGTTGGTCTTTTTGGGATTGCTGACTGCCTTTGGCCCGTTCGTGACCGATATGTACTTGCCGGCTCTGCCGTCTATGGTGGAAGGGTTCGGCACTACCACCTCATTGGTGCAGCTCAGTCTCACCTCGTGCATGGTTGGCTTGGCGGTAGGTCAGTTGCTTTTCGGCCCTATGAGCGACCGATATGGCAGAAAACCGGTACTGTTGTGGACTTTGCTGCTTTTCATATTGTCCACATTGCTTTGCTTGTTATCTTCCGATGTCTATCTGTTTGTCGCCTTCCGCCTGTTTCAAGGCATTGCGGCAGCCGGAAGCATTGTCATAGCCCGTTCGGTATCAACGGATTTGTTCGCAGGTCGTGAACTGGCCCGGATTCTGGCAATCATAGGTTCCATTAACGGCATAGCTCCGGTATTGGCTCCGGTGATAGGAGGCACTATGACCGAAGCAGGCGGCTGGCAAGGTATCTTCGTCATCCTGCTGGGCATTGGCATATTGTTGTTGTTCGCTTGTGTGTATTATCAAGAATCTATACCCGTGGAGAGGCGTGTTTCATCCAGTCTCTTAAATTTATCGTCATACTTCATACCTTTATTGAGAAACCGTCCCTACATGGGGTATATGTTGCAGCTTGGGTTCGCCCAAGCTGCACTCTTTGCCAACATCGCTTCCGCTCCCTTCATTATGCAGCAACATTATGGCTTTACTCCTTTCGAGTTTAGCGTTTGCTTTGGCATGAATGCGATAGCTGTGGTCATATCTGCCGCCTTTGCCGTTAAATTCAGACGGATAGAAAACGGTGTGCTGCTGGGAAGTGTCGGCCTGTTTGCCTTTTCGGTATGCGAGGCGGTGGCATTGTTTTTCGGCTGCGGATTTCTCGTTTATGAGCTTTTTATGCTTGGCATCCTTTTCTCGTTAGGGCTTTGTTTCACTTCCTCCACCACTCTTGCCATGGACAAAGGAAGGGAGTTTTCAGGAAGTGCTTCCGCCTTGCTCGGGGCTGTCTCTTTCGCATTCGGAGGGATTGTATCGCCGTTGGTTGGAATTGGAGACCCGTTACGGACTGTGGGGATTGTGTTTGTTGCCTGTGGTGTATGCTCTTTCGTTTGTTTGTATATAACAAAAAAAGGAGAAATACATACACACTAAGTTGCTATTGAATTTTTTATTAGATTGGATATTTTGATTGTGAATAAATACAAGCTAAAATAGTGCAATTATTGAGATGAAACTATTACTACAACATCGAATTCTTTTAGGATACATCATATTAATAGTAGTCATCGGCAGTATGGTCGCCATCATGTTTCATGAACGAAATAGGGTACAAGACATCGAATCGGAAATGACAGAAATTCGGGATGCCAACCGTACTATAAACGCTGCTCATCGGCATATTACCGTCCTCGCCACATTGGGAGAATCCGCAATTACATGGGATAAAAAGGATTATCGGAAGTATCAGGTGCAGCGGTTGCGCATAGACAGCCTTTTGCAAATTTTGCAACGAGACTATGAAGAGTTTGTCCCGACCAAACAAATAGATACGTTACGTTTTCTGCTGGCGAATAAGGAAAAGCACCTGCACCAAGCTATGCAGGTGTTTCAACAGCACGATAGTTTATATCAGGAGCATTTACCCGTCCTTTCCCAACAAACAAGAAGTTTCCGCACCGTAACCCGAAAAAAGAAAGGTATTGCCGGGCTATTCGGAGGCAAGGAGACCGTACAGATTCCGACCTCTCCAAACACATTTCATTCCCTGAACAAGCGGTTGATTTCTATGGAGGAAGAACGGCAGCAGACAATCAACGCTTACACGGACAGCCTGCGTGTTCAAAACCGGGAGTTGAACCGCAAACTGTATGTATTGATTCAAGGCATGGATGAGCAAACGCAAGCCACATTTCAAGGCAAGGAATTATATATCCAACAATCCTATGAACGTTCGACTCTGATTGTAACCGGATTGATTGTTAGTGCTATCGTACTTCTAATTGTTTCTTATCTGATTATCCAACGGGATATCAGAGAGAAAACAAGCACTCAACAGCAATTAAAAGATACGATAGAGCAAAATACGGCACTGTTGGAAATGCGGAAGAAAATCATACTTACCATTACCCATGACATCCGCGGTCCGCTAAATACCATTAGCGGAAGCGCGGAACTGACGATGGAGACCCGCAACAAACGGGAAAGGAACCGTTACCTCACGAATATCCGTATCCTCTGCAAACACATCCTGCATCTTCTTAACAACCTGCTGGACATGTACCGTTTGAGCGAATCGAAAGAAAAGCGTAATGACGTTCCCTTCAAATTGGATACATTGCTGGAACGTATCGCCACCGGGTTCACGCTGACGGTAAACAATAAAGGGATTGTATTCTCCCACGACTTCACGGGAACGGATATAACCGTTAAAGGCGACTCGGACCGTATAGAGCAAATCATTGATAATCTATTGACCAATGCCATTAAATTCACGGAAGCCGGAACTATTGTATTTGCAGCCGATTATAAGGATGAAACATTGTTTCTGAAAATCAGTGATACAGGCATCGGAATGAGTGAGGATATGCTAAAACGTATTTTCCAGCCTTTTGAAAGATCCACATCCAAGACAAACCCGTCCGGATTCGGTTTGGGACTTGCCATAACCAAAGGACTTATCACTCTGTTGGATGGTAATATAACGGTAAAAAGCGAGATGGGAAAAGGGACAACCTTCCTTATTACCCTGCCGTTGCCTTTCACAACAGAAGGTATCGAGGAGGAGGAACAAAGAGCCGATATGCCAACAGGGCTTCCGCAATGTGTATTGGTAATCGACGATGACCCGATGCAGCTTGAAGTGGTCCAGGAAATGCTGGAACGCAGCGGTATCTTCAGCAAGGCTTGTCGTAACGTGCAGGAGGTCGTGAACGAAATGCGGAAAACCGATTACGACCTACTTCTGACCGATATACAGATGGCAGGAACAGACGGCATTGAACTTCTTGGATTGCTTCGCCGGTCTGATATAGGCAATTCCCGGATTATCCCCGTCGTGGCCATGACCGCACGGGGTGAAAAAACAAGAGACTTTTTCCATAAAGCCGGGTTTACAGCTTATTTATATAAACCCTTTTCCACAAACGAACTGCTGAATACTTTGGCTGCCGCAGGAGAAGCAAACCACATGGCGGACTTCTCTGCGTTGATTTCCGACGTCGGGGATAAATCACGTATGCTGGACATGTTCATTTCAGAATCCCGTAAAAATATAGCCGCCCTGCAATCGGCTTCCACCTGTAAAGACCGTGAGGCGCTCCGCAAGACGGTGCACCGTATGATACCGATGTGGGAAATGATACAGGCGGAAAGGGCATTGCTGGCATACCGGGAACTCCTGCATAAAGCAGAGGTAACAGACGGATTCATCACCGACCATACCATACGAATCATACAGCATATGGAAAAGTTGATAGAAATGGCCGAATCTGAGAAAAAAGCAATAGAAAATGAAAAAGAAGATATTAATCGTTGAAGACAATACGGTGCTGGCGTACATGATACAGAAGTGGCTGTCAAGGGAAGGATATGATACAGAAATAGTAAGCGGAGAACTTCCCGCCCGTAAGCTGGTAAAAAAAGGAGATATAAATCTGGTCCTTTCCGACGTACGCCTGCCCGAAGGAGACGGCATATCCCTATTGGAATGGATACAGAAAGAGAAAATGGATGTCCCGTTCATTGTCATGACCGGATATGCTTCCGTACCTGGGGCGGTGAAGGCCATCAAGCTCGGCGCCAAGGACTATCTGGCCAAGCCTGTTCAAATGGAAGAACTTATCGACTTGCTGCAGGAAATGCTGCAACCTTCATCCTCCGTGCGGTTGGAAAAGAAAATGCTGCATGAGCGTATCAGCCCCAAGGCGATGGAGACAGAAAGACTGGCCGGGAAGGTGGCTCCATTCGACATACCTGTCATGATATGTGGAGCCAACGGAACCGGGAAGGAATCAATCGCCCGGATTATCCATGAGAGCAGTTACCGGCATGACAAGCCTTTTGTCGCGGTAAATTGCGGTGCAGTGCCGAAAGACCTGGCATCATCCTTGTTTTTCGGACACAGGAAAGGGGCTTTTACCGGGGCCGACTCTGATCGGGAAGGGTATTTTACGATGGCTAAGGGCGGCACGCTGTTCTTAGACGAAATAGGCACCGTGCCTGCCGAAATTCAGACGATGCTGCTTCGTGTCCTGCAGGAGAATATTTATGTTCCGGTGGGAAGCAACAGGGAACTGCAGGCGGATGTGAGGATTGTGGCTGCAACCAACGAGGATATGGAGCGGGCTGTTCGTAATGGGACTTTTCGTGAGGACCTGTTTCATCGTCTGGCTGGGTTTGAAATCCGACTGCCATTACTATCCGAATGTCCAGAAGACATTATTCCTCTGGCCGAATTTTTCCGTGAGAAATATTCCGGAGAACTCAGGCAGGCTACAATAGGCTTCACGCCTGACGCACGCAAACTGCTACTGACATATTCATGGCCCGGTAATGTCCGTGAGTTACAGAACAGGATACGCCGGGCAGTACTGCTGGCAGAGCAACCGTTGATTGGCATCAAGGACCTGAATATAGAGATACAATCCGGCCTCCCGGCTGCTTCTTCCGTCATCCGGCCGCTAAGAAACAGCGATGACGTGGAGAGGCAATCCATCATTGATGCCTTGGAAAAATGCGGGGGACATCGGAAAAAAGCCGCGGAATTATTGAATGTCAATCCTGCGACATTATATCGGAAAATGAAGAAATACGGATTGCGATAGAACAGAAACATGGATAAAGCTTATTTTCTTTTTTTCGGCAGTTGTTCTTTTAAAGAATTTAAAGAACCGTTTCGTGTATAAAAGCGGTATGTCCATACATATCTGTTTCCTGCTTTTCCGCTTTCAGGCGCAACGACTTTGGAGTGGA
>UMDF01038276.1_pt1 | contig 15585 bp, 10 predicted proteins | sample 1964421 | NCBI WGS metagenome assembly UMDF01 (sample SAMEA4835987, study PRJEB28245) | human gut metagenome | biome: gut microbiome; material: fecal sample | place: Denmark | collected 2008
GTCTTAACCGCTTGACCAACGAACCGTGTATTATAATAGCATACACCCCACGCTTCGTCAAGCATATTTTTCATATTTTTCAAAAATATTCAAACAAATTCGAAAATAAGACTTTTCCCTCTTTTTTAATTAATCCTCATAACCGTTTGGATTGTTCTTCTGCCATCTCCAGGAATCCGCACACATTTCCTTAATTCCGTACTGTGCTTTCCAGCCAAGTTCACGTTCTGCCTTGCCCGGGTCACAGTAACAGGTTGCAATATCGCCAGGACGGCGAGGCTTGATGCTGTATGGAATCTTAATGCCGTTTGCTTCCTCAAAATTCTTTACGATATCAAGCACGCTGTAGCCGTGTCCGGTACCAAGGTTGTAAATGCAAAGTCCGGCGTTCTCTTCGATCTTCTTTAATGCCTTTACATGTCCGTTTGCCAGATCAACAACGTGGATATAATCGCGCACACCGGTTCCATCCGGAGTATCATAATCGTTTCCGAATACACCGAGTTCTTTTAACTTTCCAACTGCAACCTGTGTAATGTAAGGCATCAGGTTGTTCGGGATGCCGTTTGGATTCTCCCCCATGGTTCCGCTTGGATGTGCTCCGATTGGATTGAAGTAGCGAAGCAGGATCACATTCCACTCATTATCTGCCTTGTAGATATCTGATAAAATCTGCTCCAGCATGGACTTTGTCCATCCGTAAGGATTGGTACACTGTCCCTTCGGGCAGTTCTCGGTAATCGGAATTTCTGCCGGATCGCCGTATACGGTTGCAGATGAAGAGAAAATGATGTTCTTGCATCCGTTCTGACGCATCACATCAACCAGTGTTAAAGTTCCTGCAATGTTGTTATTGTAATACTCCCAAGGCTTTGCCACAGACTCTCCGACAGCCTTCAGTCCTGCAAAATGAATACAGCTGTCAATCTTCTGCTCTGCAAAAATTTTATTTAAGATGTCACGGTCAAGGATATCTCCTTTATAAAATGTAACTTTCTTTCCGGTCAGTGCCTCCACACGATCCAGTGACTTTTCTGAAGCGTTTGACAGATTATCCAGAACAACGACATCATATCCCGCATTCTGCAGTTCCACACAGGTATGACTTCCGATATAGCCTGCTCCACCAGTAACTAAAATTGCCATAATTCCACTCTCCCTTTCTGTGCTTTTGTTTTCTTCTGATACCCCTATTCTATCGCTCCCGGCTCTTAATGTACAGAACCAAATGTAGAAAAAACATGTAAAAATGTTGCATGTGCATAAAAAAACGTATAAACTCAATACTAGAATCGTGTAAGGAGCATTTCCAATGAATGATCAATATAAAAATTCCTACAAAGCAACTGCAAAAGAACTCGTTTCCCTGTCGGTCTATAATGTCGGATACCAACTATGCGATGCCGGCTATCAGTGGGGTCCCGGAATCCGCGACCACTACCTGATTCACTATGTGATCTCGGGAAAAGGCACATACGAAGTCAACAACGAAACCCATTTTCTTTCTGCCGAAGATGCCTTTCTTGTGTATCCGAATACGGAGATCATCTACCGTGCCGATGCAAAAACGCCATGGGAATATGCATGGGTCGGATTTACCGGAAGTGACGCTGCCACAATTCTGCAGGCAACCGATTTTTCCCGCAAACATCCATGTATTCATGCAGTTCCCAACGGCGAAGAAGTCAAACGTCAGCTTCTGCATATCTATGATGCCAGAGGAAACGGATTTGAACATGCCGTTGAAATGACCGGCCGGCTCTATACCACGCTGGCGCTCTTTCTAAAATCTTCCACCCAAAAAGAAACGCAGCTGACAGCTGCAACCTACGTCCAGAAAAGTATCGAATATATCAGCGCCAATTACTCCTACCCGATCACAGTGGAAGATATTGCCGCCTACGTCGGTTTAAGCCGCAGCCATCTGTTCCGTTCCTTTGAACTGGTGCTGCAGCAGTCCCCAAAAGAATACCTCACGGATTTTCGCATGAAACAGGCATGCTATCTGTTGGAACACTCAAATCTTTCGATCACCGCCATTGCAAATTCCGTCGGATTTGATAATGGGCTGTATTTTTCAAAAACCTTTCATAAGAAAAAAGGGGCCTCTCCCAAAGCTTATCGCATAAAAATAAGAGGGACAGAATAATTTTTGCCCCTCTTTTCTTCTAATGCCACGGAAACGTGAACATTCCATAAATATAAATAAATAAAATCCCTACAGGCACAAAATAACAGAACAGCGGTTTCATCCATGCCTTGATTTTTAAGCCTTTTCCCGCATTGGCCTCCTGCAGGAAATTGTTCCACCCCCATCCCCGGCGTGTACAGCAAAACAGCGCCAGTATCAGTGAGCCGAGCGGCATCGCATTGTTAGACACAATAAAATCCCACAAATCCAGCCATGCCGTGCCTTTTGCAAACGGCTGAAAACGAATCAGACTGTACCCCAGCGCCGTTGTCAATGCCACAAGAAACGTCCCAATCCCGCAGGCAATACATCCCACCGGACGTGACCAGCCCGTCAGTTCCCGGATCATGGCAAGCAGATTCTCACATACTCCAAATACCGTTGACATGGCAGCAAACACCATGAACAGGAAAAACAGCGCACCCCACCAGCGTCCACCCTGCATATGGTTAAACACACTCGCCATCGTATCAAACAAAAGGCTTGGTCCCGCAGTCACTTCAAGATTATAGGTATCGCAGGCAGGAAACATAATCATGCCTGCAACAACTGCTACAAACGTATCTAAAACAATGATATTTACGGATTCTCCCAAAAGGGAACGCTCTTTCCCGATGTAGCTTCCAAAGATCGCCATGCCACCCATACCGACCGACAACGTGAAAAACGCCTGATTCATTGCTTTTACAATCATTGTACCTGATATTTTGGAAAGGTCCGGAATCAGATAAAAAGCCAGCCCATCCTTTGCGCCGGAAAGCGTAAAACTGTGGATCGCCAACACCAGCATCAGCACCAGAAGCGCCGACATCATATATTTGGTAATGCGTTCAAGGCCTCCCTGCAGCCGGAAACTCAAAATCACAAATGTAATCACAACCGTGATCAACAGGTAACCAACATTTACGGATGGTGTTGTGATCATTTTTTCAAATCCCAAATCCGCATTCTGACCGGTAAGAAACTTCACAAAATAATAAATAATCCAGCCTGCAACAACGGAATAAAACGCGATCAGTGCAATATTTCCAATCAGACACACAATCCCCGGAATTTTCCATTTGCGTTTTCCGGAAAGTTTCTCATACATATACAAGGGACTTGTCTGTGCCGCACGTCCTACGGAAAGTTCCATTACCATTGCCGGAAGCCCTAAAATGAGCAGACAGATCACATAGACAAGCATGAAACTGCCACCGCCGTTTTGTCCGCACATCCAGGGAAACTTCCATACATTTCCGCATCCGATTGCACATCCTGCCGAGAGCATAATAAACCCAAGTCTGCTTCCGAGCTGTTCTCTTTTTTCCATTGTTTCCAATACCTTTCCCCGTATATTTTTCAAAAAACTCCGGACAAACAACTTGTCCGGAGTTTTCTACCCAACATTTTTCCGATGACTAAGCTAATGCTTTCTTTGCAACTTCTGCAAGCTTTGCAAAACCTGCTGCATCTGTAACAGCCATGTCAGCTAATACCTTACGGTTTAAATCAGCTCCAGCTACCTTTAATCCGTGCATGAACTGGCTGTAAGAAAGTCCGTTCATACGAGCTGCTGCGTTGATACGAGCAATCCATAACTGACGGAACTGTCTCTTTCTCTCTTTACGTCCAGAATAAGAACTTGTTAAGGCTCTCATTACGGACTGCTTAGCTACACGATACTGCTTGGAACGAGCTCCTCTGTATCCCTTTGCTAACTTTAAAGTTCTGTTATGTCTTTTCTTAGCGCCTAATCCGCCTTTAACTCTTGCCATTTCCTATATCCTCCTTAACAAATCTTAGATGTATGGTAAAATCTTCTTCATGTTCTTGATGTTTGTCTGATCCATCATTGCTGCTTTTCTGAGATTTCTCTTATTCTTTGTTGTTTTCTTTGTTAAGATATGTCTTCTGTAAGCCTTGTTTCTCTTTAACTTTCCGGTTCCGGTTGCTTTGAAACGCTTTGCTGCTGCTCTGTTTGTCTTAATTTTTGGCATTGTGTATTCCTCCTTAATAAATGTTATCTCTTCTCTGCCAACACCATACCGATGCTTCTTCCCTCGATCTTCGGTGCTTTTTCCACTACTGCGATATCGGAAAGCTGCTCAGCAAGATCATCTAAGATGTGCTTACTGCTGTTCATATGTGCCATCTCGCGACCACGGAAACGAAGTGTGATCTTGACTTTATTGCCTTTTGCGAGGAACTTCTTTGCAGCGTTCATCTTGGTGTTCAAATCATTGGTGTCAATGTTTGGTGACAGGCGGATTTCTTTTAATTCCACTGTCTTCTGCTTCTTCTTTGCATCCTTTTCCTTACGTGCAAGATCATAACGATACTTACCGTAATCAATTACCTTGCATACAGGCGGCTTTGCATTCGGAGCAATCTTGACAAGGTCAAGACCGGCTTCATCTGCAATTTTCTGTGCCTCTCTGGATGAGACAACACCAATCTGCTCGCCATCCGGTCCGATCAGACGAACCTCTCTGTCTCTGATCTGTTCGTTAATCATTAATTCGCTAATGGTTTTGTACCTCCAATAAAAAATAGTGGATAGGCAGACTATCCACTATTACATCTAACATTCATATAACATGCTAAAAGTATGAACACTAAGTCGCCCGATTGCGCTTAGGTGAGAGTGGATACTCTACTTGTTTCTTAACAACCATTTGACTATACCACCTGATTACGGTATTGTCAACTGTTTTCTGTAAATTTATTCCGCCGGTTCTGCCGGAATAAACAGCCGCTGGTTATTTCCCGGATTCTGATCCGGCACTGCTGCTTTTGCCTCCGCACAAAACTGCTCCTGTGAGTTTATCAGAACCTTGCCCCGCTTGTCAAGTTTTTCATAAGTACCATCCGGCTGCATCACACGCGCTTTCACATTATCTTCCAGTTCCACATGCAGAATATGCAGTGCTTTTTCTTTGAGTTCCTCCTCAATCACCGGGAAAACAATCTCTACACGCCGGTCAAGATTTCGCGGCATCCAGTCCGCACTTCCCATAAATACTTCCGGATTGCCGTCATTATAAAAATAGAAAATACGGCTGTGCTCCAGGAAATTTCCCACAATAGAACGCACGGAGATATTCTCACTCACTCCCGGAATTCCGACGCGCAGACAGCAGATTCCGCGCACGATCAGATCAATCTTTACACCGCTTGCAGATGCCTCATACAGCGCCGCAATAATGCCCGGATCACAGAGAGAATTCATCTTTGCCACGATACGGGCTTCTCTTCCCTGCCGCGCGTTTTTCGCTTCCCTGCCGATCAGGCGCAAAAATTTATCCCGCAGCCAGTATGGTGCCAGCACCAGTTCATTCCATGCCAGCGGTTCGGAATATCCGGATAACATATTAAATACCGCTGTGGCATCCTCCCCGATCGACTCTTTGCAGGTAAAGATTCCACAGTCCGTATATAATTTTGCCGTCGAATCGTTATAGTTTCCGGTTCCCAGATGAACATAGCGGCGGATTCCGTCCTCTTCCCGGCGGACCACCAGTGCGATCTTGCTGTGTGTTTTAAGGCCAACGAGACCATAGATCACATGACAGCCTGCCTGTTCCAGTTTTTTCGCCCAGACAATGTTGTGCTCCTCATCAAAACGGGCTTTCAGCTCAACCAGAACCGACACCTGCTTGCCGTTTTCCGCTGCCTGTGCCAGACTGCTGATAATCGGGGAATTTCCGCTGACACGATACAGTGTCTGTTTAATCGCCAGGACATCCGGATCTTTGGATGCCTGCCGGATGAAATCCACAACCGGATCAAAGGTTTCGTATGGATGATGCAGAAAAATATCCCCTTTGCGGATTGCGGCAAAAATGTCACTTCCCGGTGTAATTTCCGGCACCTGCTGCGGCGTATACGGTTTATAGCGGAGATGGTCATATCCGTCAATCCCATACATTTTCATTAAAAAAGTCAGATCAATCGGTCCTGCAATCTGAAAAATATCCTCATCCGATACTTTCAGCTCCGTCTTTAAAAATTTCAGAAGTTTTTTGTCTACCTTCTCTTCAATTTCCAGACGGATAACTTCTCCCCACTGACGCATCTTTAATTTGTTTTCAATCTCTTTCAGCAAATCTGATGCCTCATCCTCATCAATTGTCAGATCTGCGTTTCGCATGATCCGGTACGGATATGCACACAATACGTTGTAATTGGAAAACAATATGCCGATGTTGCGTTCTATGATCTGCTCAAGGAGAATAAACGATTTTGTCTCCCCTTCGCTTGGAATCTGTACCAGACGCGGCAGAACACTTGGCACCTGCACGGTCGCAAACACGGTCTCATCCTCCGTTTTCTTTCCGGTCAAAAGTGCTGCAATATTCAGTGTTTTATTGCGGATCAGCGGGAACGGACGCGATGCATCCACCGCCATCGGGGTGAGTACCGGATATACATTTTCCATAAAATAGCGATCCACAAAACGCGCCTGTTCCTCATTCAGATCTTCATGCGCATCCAGAAGATAAATCCCTTCTTTGTGCAGAAGCGGCATCAGGGAACGGCTGAATGTACTGTACTGGATATTGACCAGCTCCCTTGCCTGTTTATTGATGGCGGAAAGCTGCTCCGTTGCGGTCATTCCGGCGATATCACGCTTTTTATATTTTGCATGTACCATATCCTTTAAGGATGCCACCCTTACCATGAAAAATTCATCCAGATTGGAAGAGGTAATACTGACAAATTTCAACCGCTCCAAAAGCGGAATGGATTTATCCCTTGCTTCACTTAATACACGCTGGTCAAACTTAATCCAGCTGAGTTCACGGTTTTCATAATATGCCGGATCTTTAAAATCTATTTTTGTGTCCATAAAAGCCCTCCGATCTAATAGTTATAAATACGCTTCTCTTTTAAAACAGGTTTCATGCTGTATACATTTTCAAAATAAGAGGTCTTTGCGTCAAACAATGCCTGTTCCAGCGCAATATCCTCAAATGCCTCGACCGTAATCACGAGTTTTCTCTCCCTTACCGCGATCCGGATATTTTTAAATTTCTGTTTGTGGCTCTGATCCAATGCATTTGCCACACGAAGAATTGCCGAAAGTTTTGCCACGCAAAGATATTCTTCCTGACTCAGCACATCGGCGACTTCCTCATACGGATCCAGCGGAAGAGTATTGTAGCGCACGATCTGTGCAACAATCTCCCGCTCCTGATGGGTCAGTCCGATAATCTCCGAAGACATGATAATATGATACGTGCTCTCCGATGCTTCCGCAAAGCTGACATACTTTCCACAGTCATGCAGGATTGTAGCCACCTGAAGCAGCAGACGCGCTCGCTTTCCAAGTCCGTGTTCCTGTTTCATCGCATCAAAAATCTTAATGGATAGCTTGGAAAGTGTCTGAATGTGTGGAGAAAAACTGTGGTAATGCTCCGATAAAAATGTGGCCGCCGAAATGACATCCGCATCAAAATCATGTGTCGATGCCAGCAATTTATTGTGCTGTGCATAATCAAATGCCATACCATCCTGAATGTTTGCTCCCGGCACCCATACCTCTTTTGGATTCACATTCTGTGCCATCATCTTATACAGCACAAGTGCCGGAATGATCAGCGGTTCCCTCTCATCTGAAAGATTTAATTCCGCTGTGATCTCCTCCAGCGTTTTTTTGAGCAGTTTATCGATAAATTTAGAGAATTTATCCAGCTTTACCTGCCGGCTTTTTCCGCCTTTTTCCTCAATTTTTTTGACCAGGCCGCCGGCATAGTCACTGATCAGGATCAGATAATCCACCGGCGTATTCATGTACATGGAGCGAAATCCCTCGAGTTTTTTATTGACATATTCCTCAATCTGGTTTTCATACATTTTCAGGGAGTATCCGCGGTCTCCAAGCAGATTCCGCAGGCGCATAATGCCTGTTTCCATGTGTTGTGTCGTGATCATTTTCCCGTCACGGAATAATGTGATCTGCACACTCGCCCCGCCGACATCCACGACTGCTGCACTCGTCTTTATCATCTCCTCAAACACCGGACTGCCAGCCACCGCTTTATAACTGATAAAACGGTGTTCCGAGTTGCTTAACACCTTTACCCGGAATCCGGTTCTAAGATAAATCTGGTCAAGGACAAATATCTCATTTGTGGTATCCCGGAGTGCGGCTGCTGCACTGACTTCATAACTGTCTACCTTGTAGCTTTCCATAATCTCTTTAAACTGCGCCAGTGTTTCACAGAGTTCTTCCACCTGCTCATATCCGATTGTCCCTGTGCCATAAGTGCCTTTTCCCAGTTCCTGCCGGGACCGGATGTGATCCACCTCATGAAACTTTTTTCTGTTTGTAAACTCAAATACCTTCAGGCTCACATCGTATGTGCCAATATAAATTGCTGCAAATGTGTGAATTGCCATACGCCCACCTTCTTTCACCAATTCTGACTAATACGTACCAAGAATCCGGAATGCAATTGTTTCGTCCCGAAGTCCGCGCAGCGCATTCTGCACTGCATGATCCTCAAATCTTCCCTCAAAATCAACAAAGAAACGATATTCCCAGTTTTTATTCTGTAACGGACGTGACTGGATATTTGTCATATTCAGTCCATTATAAATAAAATGCGACAGTGCATGATATAAAGCACCGCTTTCGTGATTGATCTCAAAACAGATGCTGATCCGGTCTGCCTGATCGGTATATACTTTTTTCCCTGTCACAACAATAAACCGGGTCGAATTATTTTTATTATTCTGAATGGAATTGCGTAATACTTTCAACCCATAAATCTGGGCATTTTTTGCACTGGCAATCGCCGCCTGGGAAATCTCCCCATCCTCTTTGACCTTCTTGGCTGCAACGGCATTATTGCTGACACTGAATTTTTCCCAGTCCGCATGACTGTCCAGAAATTCACTGCACTGCATCAGTGACTGTTTGTGCGAATACACGGTACGGATATCTCTCTCATCCGCATCTTCCAGTCCTAAAAGTGCATGATCAATACGGATGATCTGCTCCCCGACAATATAATTATCATATTCCACCAGAAGATCATAATTTTCCGAGACAATTCCTGCCGAAGAATTCTCGATCGGGAGTACCGCATAATCCGCTTCCCCGTTTTTAATGGCCTCCATGGCATCTTTCCAGCTCTCCACATGGAAATTATTGCAGTTTTCTCCAAAAAACTGTTCCATGGCAAGCTGGCTGTAGGCACCTTCGAGTCCCTGAAAAACAATCCTTGCATTGGAATAATCCAGCGTGTGAATCGGCTCAAACTCCTGCGGAGGCATAATTCCATGCTCCGTCAGCAGTTTATACTGTTTCTTACGGCTCATCGCCATGATCTGCTCAAAAAGTTCACGGATTCCGTGTCTGGTAAAATCACTTTCCGCTTTTTTCTGCAGCGTTGCCAGCTTGGATTCCTCTCTCTCCTTGTCAAAAATCTGCTTCCCGGTATTTATTTTGTATTCAGCCACATCCGAGGTCAGTTTCATCCGTTCCTCATAGAGTTTTACGATCTGTTCGTCAATTTTATCAATATCTTTTCGGATATCTAGTAAATCTTTCATATAGCGCTCCTTCATGATTTATGATAAAATTTTATAACACAAAGGTATAAAAGGCAAGATACAACTTACCAAGGAGGACTCGATATTATGAAAAAACGTTTGCCCATAATTATAATTGCTGTTCTGGTCGTAGTATTTGCAGGACTGGGCTTTTACAGCCATCAGAAAAGTAAGATCAAATACAACACAAGCTATGTCAACGGAAATACTGCCGGAAACCTTTACAATGCCGGCTTGTTTTGTGAGAAAAACGGAACCGTTTATTTTGCCAATCCGGATGACGATTACCGGCTGTATTCCATGGATACAAACGGCAATCATCTGAAAAAACTCAGTTATGACCGTGTCATGTATATCAACGCCGATGACCATTATGTATACTATGTACGCAATAATGAAAATAATGGAACCGGATTTGATTTCTTCTCCTACGCAAGAAACAGTCTGTGCAGAATTGACCAGAATGGAGAAAACACTAAAATTTTAGACAAAGATCCCTGCCTGTATGCCTCGCTTGTCGGAAACTACATTTATTATCTGCACTATGATGACAAGGATGCTACAACGCTTTACAAGATCGGAATCGATGGCGAAGGACGCAAAAAAGTATATTCGCCTTACATTTTTACATGCAGCACGCTGGGTCAGTATATTTATACCAGCGGAACCGAAAGTGACGGTGCCATCTATCAGCTGGATACCGCCAGTGACAGTTTAAGCAAAGTCTATGAATGTAATTCTTTCAAACCGATTGTAACCAGTGATGACAATGTCTATTATATGGATGTGGATCAGAACAACGCCCTGGTACATACCAATATGAAATCCGGTCATCCGGTTACACTTACCAAGGACAGTCTGGATCTCTACAATGTATACGGAAGCAGTATTTTTTATCAGCGCTATTCCGAAGACAATCCGGCCCTTTGTATGATCAAAAATGACGGCAGTGGATATCAGGAACTGGCACAGGGCAATTACTCCAATATCAACGTCACTTCCAGTTACATCTATTTTACCGATTTTAAGACAAAAGAAATGTTCTGTACACCGACCGATCATCCGGGAACACTCACCGCTTTCCATCCCGGCGTTATCAAAAAATAAATGTATAAGACTGTAAAAGAGGAGGAACCCAAACATGCGGTTCCTCCTCTTTTGTTTTTCAAAACTTCCATAACATTACGCGCCAAAATCAAACAGGGAAAGCTGATTGGATTCCGGCATATCGCCAAACAATCCCAGATCACTCATCAGTTCTATGGTTGTCTTTGATACTTTTGTCCGTTCCCTAAAATCATCCTTGGAAAGAAAAATTCCGTCTTTTGCCGCTTCTGCAATCGCAACTGCCGCATTATCGCCAAGTCCGTCAATCGTATTGAGCGCCGGCAGCAGTTTTCCATCCACAATCTGAAAATGATGCGGTTCTGACTTATAGATATCCAGCGGAAGAAATTCAAATCCTCTGGCATACATTTCCTGTACCAGACGCATATCTTTGTAGGTATCCTGCTCTTTTTTGGAGAGCTCGTCCTTGCGCTTTTCGTACTCATGCATATATCCTTCCAGTTTTTCTTTTCCCTGACACATCAGCTCATAACTGAAAGCGGTCGCACGGATAGAAAAATATGCTGCATAGTAAGCCAGCGGATAAAACACTTTACAGTAGGCAATGCGCCATGCCATCATAACATACGCGGCTGCATGGGCTTTCGGGAACATGTACTTAATCTTCTCACAGGACCAGATATACCAGTCCGGTACATTGTGATCGATCATATCCTGCTTCCATTCCGGCCATTTGTCGCATTTTCCTTTTGCCACAATTCCCTTCCGGACATTCTCCATAATCTTAAACGATTCCTCGGAATCCAGTCCCATACTGATCAGATAGATCATGATATCATCCCTTGTACAGATGGCGGTAGAAATCGTTGCCTTCTTTTCCTGAATCAGTGTCTGTGCATTGCCAAGCCATACGTCCGTACCATGGGACAGCCCTGCAATACGCACCAGATCCGAAAATTCTTTTGGCTGTGTGTCTATTAACATGCCCATGGCAAAGTCTGTACCAAACTCCGGGATACCCAATGCTCCCAGCTGACAGTTCACCAGATCATCCGGCGTGATGCCAAGTGCGGAAGTATCCTGAAACAGCGACATGACAGCCTTATCATCCAGCGGGATCTGCGTCGGATCTACTCCCGTCAGATCCTGCAGCATACGGATCATGGTAGGATCATCGTGTCCGAGAATGTCAAGTTTTAAAAGATTATGGTCAATCGAGTGATAATCAAAATGTGTGGTCGTAATATCGACCGTCATATCATTTGCCGGATGCTGAACCGGGGTAAATGTATAAATCTGTTCCCCCATCGGAAGAACAACGATACCACCCGGATGCTGTCCCGTAGTACGACGCACCCCGACACATCCAAGCACGATCCGGTCAATTTCACAGTTTCTCTTATGTACGCCGCGCTCTTCATAATAATTTTTGACATAACCGAATGCCGTCTTATCCGCCAGCGTACCGATCGTTCCTGCCTTAAAGGTCTGTCCCTCCCCGAAGATAACTTCGGTGTATTTATGTGCCTTACTCTGGTACTCTCCGGAAAAGTTCAAGTCGATATCCGGCTCTTTATTTCCCTTAAATCCCAGGAACGTCTCAAACGGAATATCAAACCCTTCTTTGGAAAGCGGTTTTCCGCAGCGCGGACAGAGCTTATCCGGCATATCACATCCGCTTCGGCCGGAAAAAGATTTTACCAGATCCGAATCAAAATCGCTGTACTGGCAATGTTTGCACAGATAATGCGCATGCAGCGGGTTAACCTCCGTAATACCAGACATTGTCGCAACGAAAGAACTTCCGACCGATCCACGCGATCCGACCAGGTAGCCGTCTTCGTTGGATTTCCAAACCAGCTTCTGCGCAATGATATACATCACAGCATACCCATTGCTGATAATGGAATTTAATTCCCGGTCTAAACGTTCCTGCACAATTTCCGGCAGTGGATCTCCATACATTTTATGTGCTTTGTTGTAACAGATGTCACGCAGCATCTGATCCGAATTTTCAATGACCGGCGGACACTTATCCGGACGAACGGGAGAAATTTTTTCGCACATATCCGCAATCCGGTTTGTGTTTGTAATAACAACCTCTTCTGCTTTTTCACTTCCAAGATAGGCAAATTCTTTCAGCATCTCTTCCGTCGTCCGCAGAAAAAGGGGAGCCTGCTCATCAGCATCTTTAAATCCCTGCCCTGCCATGATAATTCTCCGGTAAATTTCATCCTCCGGATCTAAAAAATGCACATCACAGGTTGCCACCACCGGCTTATGGAACTGTTCCCCGAGCCGGACAATCTTTTTATTGATCTCAATCAGATCGTCATTGGACGCAACCGGAGAATCTTCATCTCTTACAAGGAATGCATTGTTTCCGAGCGGCTGGATTTCCAGATAATCATAAAAGTTTACCAGTCTAGAAATTTCTTCCTCCGGACGGCCATTTAAAATTGCCCGGTACAACTCTCCCGCTTCGCAGGCAGACCCGATCAGAAGTCCATCCCGGTACCTGATAAATTCACTCTTCGGAATCCTCGGACGCCGGTGATAATATTTGATATGCGCCAGCGAAATCAGCTTATACAGGTTTGTCCGCCCCTGATCGCAGGTGGCAAGAATGATCGCATGATAAGTCGGCATCTTTTGTACATTCTGCACCGATGAGGTTCCCATTGCATTCACTTCGTCTAAGGTAGACATACCGCGCTCCCGGAGCATCTCGATAAACTTCACAAAAATCTCTGCCGTACATCCGGCATCATCCACTGCACGATGGTGATTTTCCAGAGATACGCCCAGCGCTTTTGCAACCGTATCCAGCTTAAAACGGTTCAGATTCGGAAGCAGGACACGCGCCAGGGCAACCGTATCCACAATCGTCGGCTTGCATGGAATATCCAGCCTCTGGCAGTTTTTCTTGATAAAACTCATATCGAAATCGGCATTATGGGCAACCATAACACATCCCTCGCAGAATTTCATAAATTCCGGAAGAATGTCTGCAATGACAGGTGCATCAATCACCATGGAATCATTGATCGACGTCAGCTGCTCAATCCGAAACGGAATCGGCACTTGTGGATTGACAAACGTTGAGAATTTGTCCACGATCTTTCCGTTCTGCACCTTCACCGCCCCGATCTCTATAATGCGGTTGGTCTCCGGACTAAATCCGGTTGTCTCCAAATCAAATACCACATAATCTGCATCCAGATCCTGGTTCTGGCTGTCCGTCACCATCCCCTTTAAATCATCGACCAGATATGCCTCCACGCCGTAAATGACTTTAAAATCCGAATCGGACGATACGGTATGATTGGCATCCGGGAACGCCTGCACATCCCCGTGATCAGTAATGGCAATCGCCTTATGCCCCCATTTCATGGCACGCTTGACAATATCCTTGACATCTGAAACGCCATCCATATCACTCATTTTGGTATGGCAGTGCAGCTCTATGCGTTTTTCTACGCTGGTATCCATACGGACCGTTGTAAAATCGGCGCATTTCTTGATTCCGACGATAGAACCGATGGTAAGTTCACTGTCGAACTTATCAATGGTTGCAACACCTTTGACACGCACAAACTTTCCCCCGCTGATTTCTTTTAACAGCTCCGGTACATCATCATTTCTCGCAAAAATTTTAAGAACAATCGTATCGGTAAAATCCGTCACGGAAAAAATAATGATGGTCTTTTCATTGCGGATCTCACGGGTATCTACCGACAGAATCTTTCCGCGGATCACAACCTCTCCGATCGGTCCGTCAATCTTCTCAATCTCCATGCTCTCTTCTTCGAAGTCTCTTCCGTATATTACATCCGGATTCATGGATTTTTTGCCGTTATCCGACTCGAATTTCCGGCGGAACTCTCCCCGCTTTTCAAACTTCTGCTTTGGTTTTGCATAATTTGTACCATTTTTTGAAGCGTCTGCACGATTTCCTGCCGTTTTTGCAATTGTCTTTGTTTTTTCTTCTGTTTCGACAGTTTTCTCTTTTTCTTCCGTTTCCTGAGATTTTCCTTCCATAACCAGCTTCGTCCGCGCAACAATTCCTGCCACTTCCTGCCGGATCTGTTCTTCGGAATTTTTCCGGTATTTGCTCTCCTGCGGTTTCCGGTATTGTGGAAATATTTTCAGATTCATTCCACAGCGCTCACAGATCACTTTCTCTAAAAATTCGATAATCTCATCCGTACGGGTTTTGGCAATAATAGTCTCATCCATCGTCAGAATCAGACGGTCCTCTTCCGGAAATTCCATGTCCGCCGTCCGCAACAGATTGTATTCGAGCACACTGTAGGCATTCAGTTCATCTAAAATACTGTCTTTATACACCTCTATCAGAGACTTCGGGGTATACTGTTCGGAAAGCTCATAAGACTCTATGATCTTTACCTGTATGGCCCGGTTCTGAAAAATCTGTTCGGTAATCGCTTTTTCAAGTTTCCATATGTTTTTTTTGAAAATAAGTCTTTTTGCACGCAAATAAATGCGAATATGAGTATGTTCATGATTCGCACTTATTTTTGTCACTTCAGTTGTATCTAACAGCCCTTCGAGTTCTTCCTCCAGTTTCAGTGTCGGAAAGGCTTCACGAAATGCTTTTGACATCAGTCTTCACTCCAATGTTCCAATTCATAACGCAGTGCCGGCAGAAGTTCTGCTTCCGGTACCTTTTTGTAAATTTCTCCACGTTTGATAATCAGACCCTCGCCGACACCTCCGGCAATCCCGATATCGGCTTCCTTTGCCTCTCCCGGTCCGTTTAC
>UMDF01022433.1_pt1 | contig 15548 bp, 10 predicted proteins | sample 1964421 | NCBI WGS metagenome assembly UMDF01 (sample SAMEA4835987, study PRJEB28245) | human gut metagenome | biome: gut microbiome; material: fecal sample | place: Denmark | collected 2008
AAAGAGAATGAGCTGGTTTATTTCGAAGATCCCGTCAGGGCCATAGAATGGCTGAATGAGGGGAACGAACCCGCTCTCATCATTTCGGACATGCGCATGCCCAAGATGAGCGGCAGTGAATTCCTGGCATATCTGAAAAGCAATTCACTTTTCAAGGACATTCCGGTTGTGATGCTTTCCAGTGAAGAAAGTACCACCGAGCGCATCAACCTGCTCGAAGCCGGAGCCGAGGATTTCATACTGAAACCTTTCAATCCTATGGAGCTGAAGGCCCGTATCAAGAAATTTCTCTAAACAACAAAATCAATGGATATGTTATATTATATCTACATAGGTAGCAACCGCGTCACCATCGGCCACTTGAGCAAAATTGCGGGAGGCATGTTCATGGCTGTTTCATCCTGCAACAAAGCGGCGAAAGTCATCGACGGTATCCGCGAACGGTACAACACATCCATTCTTTACGAAGAAAGCACCCCTCAAAAGGACAGCCAGAACATCACTTTCCTGCACAAGCGCTTCCCCCGTGTCTACATCATCCTCGTCACCGAAGGACTGCAGAAGGAACACCGCAAGCTCTATCTGCAGGCAGGTGTCAACAACACCCTTTCCCCCATGGCCAGCGAAGAGAGCCTCCTGCAAATGACAAAATTCCTCCAACTGCGCAAGGAGCATAAGTTGCAGGAATTCAGCCAGTCACACCGTAAGATATTCAACACCTTCCACCTGCCTATGTGGAAGCGCATATTCGACATCCTCTTTGCCATTGCCGTACTGATTGTGCTGTCTCCCATACTCATCGCGACAGCCATAGCCATCCGCGTGGAAAGCAAGGGAAGAGTGATTTACAAGTCCCAGCGTGTGGGCAGCAACTACCAGATATTCAACTTCCTGAAGTTCCGCTCCATGTACACCAATGCCGACAAGCGCCTGAAAGAGCTGAACGCCCTCAACCAATATAAGATAGAGGAAGAGCTTACGGACGAGCAGCCCGATATCCGCTTCGACGACCTGACCGGCACTTCCGAAGAGGAGGCTACCCTGCTGATTTCGGACGATTTTGTCATCTCCGAAGAAGATTTCCTTAAAAAGAAGGCCCAAGAAAAACAGAATACGTTTGTCAAGATAGAGAACGATCCCCGCGTCACCCGCGTAGGCCGTTTCATCCGCAAGTACAGCATTGACGAACTGCCGCAGCTGTTCAACGTCCTCAAGGGGGACATGAGCATCGTGGGCAACCGCCCGCTCCCTCTCTACGAGGCCGAACTGCTGACCAGCGACGCGTATATCGAGCGTTTCATGGCTCCCGCCGGACTGACGGGACTGTGGCAAGTGGAGAAACGAGGCGGCGCCGGGAAGATGTCGGCCGAAGAGCGCAAGCAACTGGACATTAAGTACGCCAAAGAATTCTCATTCTGGCTGGACATGAAGATACTGTGCAAGACGCTGACGGCGTTTGTGCAGAAAGAGAATGTATAAAAATAAAGATAATAGGAATTATATGGCTTTAGAGATGATAAAAAGATATATCAAATCCATCATTTACAGTGTAATCCTTTTAGGATTGTTGGGGATGCCTTTGTCTGTGGCTGCACAGCAGGAGTTGACACGGGAGGAACGCATCAAGATATTGGAGCAGCTCAAGATGGAGGATAAAAAAATAGAAGTCAACACATTAGGATTAATCAGCCCGAAGGCATCTATAGAAATTGAAAAATTAGAGCTTCCTCCTCTATCTGTCTTTCTTGACGCAGTGACAGAGAATGCGTCAGTAAAAAGAGCACAGTCCCAAGTGGAGCAAGTGAGGAACCAATATCGCCTGGAAAAAAGGAGTTGGTGGAACTACTTCAGACTGAACGGTAACTATTCTTACGGACGCTACAATATTATAGGCAATGCCAGTGACGAGTATACTCCAATGTACCAGACAACAATGTCAAGCGCCCAGCACAACTTCAATGTCGGGGCCAGTGTCGGCGTCAGTTTAGGAGATTTATTTAACCGTCCGCTGAAGCTGAAAGACTACCGCTATCAGATAGAGCAGTTGCAGTACACGCAAGAAGGAGTTATGGAGGAGCGAAAGCTGAAGGTCCTGGAGGCCTACAATACAGTTACTGAGCAATTGGCTACTATAAAAGCCAAGGCGGAAACAGCTGCATTGTATAACGCACAGATGAAAATTTCTGAAAATAATTTCATACAAGGAGCCATTGATATCATTGCACTTTCTTTGGAACGTGCACGCCGGACCGGTGCCGTGACCACTTATGAGCAGAGTCGCGTAGCTTTACACAATTCCATTGTATTGTTAGAGATGCTGACTAATGTTAAAGTTATAACAGACAAGTAAACTAATTATGAATATAGTACAATTTTTGGCAAGCTTCTTTTACCGCATCCGTTATTGGTTATTGTGGGGAAGTCTCCTTGTTACAGCATTAGTCATATATTTCACACAGTTTTTACCATACAGTTATACGGTAAACAGCAGTCTATATGCAGGTGTAACCAACAGTACCAATCTGGACGGAAGCCAGCTTATCAATATCAATAGTACCTTCGACAATATCATCAATATAGGCAAGTCCAAAAACACTTTGGCAAAGGTTTCGGTACGTCTGCTTGCAACCAACCTCGTATACGGTGATGAGTGGAAAGACAACATGTACATTCAAGCCAAACACTACAGGCAACTTGTCCAACTCCTTCCTAAAGAAGTGTTGGCTTTGGTAGACCGTTCCTCTTTGGATAAAACTACAAATAACCTGATGAATTACCGGAAGGAGAACAGCAGTAATTTTGTCTATTCCATATTCAACCGCCCCTACCCGTTTTATAGCTATAATGCCTTAAACACCATCACCATTAAACGACTGGGTACCAGTGACCTGATAGAATTGGTATATACCTCCTCCGATCCCGGTATTACACAAAATACCCTCAAGATATTGGAAGATGAACTGTTGAAGGCTTATGAGCAACTCCGCTTCAGCGCCACGAACAGCGCTATCGCATATTTTGAAGAACAAGTACGATTAGCCAAAAAGGAACTGACCAAAGAAGAAGATGATTTGACAGACTATAGTGTTCAGAAACAAGTTATCAACTACAATGAGCAATCCAAAGCACTGGCTCTGACCAAATATGCCACAGACGATCGTATGGAAGAAGTGCAGCGGAACTATGGTAGTGCAGTGGCCCTACGTCAGATGTTAGAGAATAAAATGGACATACGTGCCAAGATTATACGCACAAACACTAATTTATTGCAAGAACTGGAAAAAGTCAGTACCCTGAACCAAAGCATTCTTGAGCAGGAAATATTTACCACGGAACAAGCCCAGCAGAACAGCAGCAAACTTCAAAAAGAAAAAGATGCCTTGCAAAAGGCAGAAGAGAAAATCAGCCATCTCTCCGATAATTTGAATGAGTATGGTTTCTCCAAAGAGGGTGTAGGTATTCGAGAAATGGTGTCAGAATGGTTGACGGCATGTATCAACGAGGCTAAAGCCAAGGCTGAAGTGAAAGTATTGGTCGACCGCCAGCAGGACATCATCAACCAATACCGGGAATTTTCGCCCGTAGGCACTCAAATCAAACGAAAAGAGCGCGCCGTAGGTATTGCCGAAGACAACTACCGCCGACAGATAGGAGGTCTTGCCGAAGCACACCTCCGTCTGCAGAATATCAAGATGACAACCGCCAACCTGCAAGTCATAGCATCCCCAGAGTATCCATTGACAGACAATGGCAGAAAAAGGCTTATCTACATCCTTGCCGCATTCTTCGGCAGTTTGATATTCATAAGCGGCTACTTCCTGCTGATTGAATTGTTAGACCGCACCCTCCGCGACCCGGACCGCAGCAAACGCCTGACCGGACTCTCTGTCATTGCAGCATTCAACGGCGTAAGCAACTTGAAATTCCGTGGATTCCTCAAGGCTTGCAATCGGCTTGCCGCTGCCTATAGTTGCCGGCAATTGAACAACTATCTGCATCCGGACCGTCCCACTGTCATCAACCTGCTCAGTATGGAGCCGCGTGAAGGGAAATCATTCCTTGCCAAGTATTTCATCGATTACTGGGAAACCGAAGGTATAAAAGTCCGTCTTGTACAGCACGAACACGATTTCGACACACAAAACAAGGTGTATGTACAAGCGCAAGAACTGTCCGACTTCTGGATATTGAATGAGGCAGAAGAGACACCGGACATCATCTTGGTGGAATACCCCGCTGTCAGTACCGCAACATTACCCATGCCGGTATTGAAGAAAGCAGATTTCAATCTGCTGATAGCCAATGCCGCCCGCTTATGGGGCAAGGACGACGACACACAGTTGAAGCCGTTGAAGGAAGAACTGGAAGGCACTCCTCTATTCATGTATCTCAACAATGCAGATCGTGAAGTGGTCGAGAGTTTCACTGGAGAATTGCCACCTCATACTCCTGTTCACAGCTTCTTCAGCCGATTGGCACAATTAGGTTTAACGTCAAAATCAGCAGCTGTCAAATAAATGCAAACGGATATTAAAGGACATAGCATATCTCCCTTGGCGGTAACATTATTAGTGTTCATCATCGGACTGGGTGCACTCATCTATAGCATATTATTCAGTACTTGGGATATCACAGCATACATCTGTCTGTTCCCTTTCTTCTTGATAATACTGGTACAGACGTTCAGAACTCCTTTTATCGGCATATGCTTTTTATTCACATTCAATTATTTTTTCATACCCTGGTACAGATATACACAAAGGACCGGGTTGAGCGTCTGGTATGATACCGCAACCGCCATATTGTTTGTGATACTTTTAATATATTCTTTTCATCAAGGCAAGATTTCATGGAAATATGCCAGGAACGTCCTTACATTCGGAGGATGCATATGGACAATATACACTGCAGCAGAGATAATGAACCCAACGGCTCTTACGGAAGCCTGGGTTTATTCCCGGGGACTTATATACAGCACCCTTATCATCTCATTGATAAGTGTTCTGACGATGACCTCTTACAAACGGTTGCGTATCATCATGCTGTTTTTATCGGTCTTTACATTGACAGCCGTCATCAAAGCCGCTTACCAGAAATATGCCGGCTTTGACAATATAGAAATGGACATGTTGATTGAAACAGAAATGTACAAGACCCACCTTTTATCCAACATCACACGGTACTTCTCTTTTTTCACAGATGCCGGAAATTTTGGTTCCAACATGGGCTTTGCCGCTATTTTATTTGGAATCTCGGCTATTTTTATAAAGGAGCGCTCCGTAAGACTTTATTATACATTTGTTGCAGCTTGTTCAGTATATGCCCTGTTCATTTCCGGAACCCGTGGCGCCCTATTCGTTCCAATCGGAGGAATTATACTGTTTACTTTCCTCAGCAAGAACATTAAGCTCATGGGAGCCACAGCTATATTCGGTATATGCTTTTATGTTTTTTTCGCCCATACCTATATCGGTGAAGGTAACCCTGCAATCAGCCGCATGCGTACCGCTTTCAAACCAACAGAAGACGCCTCTTATATTGTCCGTAAGGAAAACCAAAAGAAACTAGCCGAATATCTGAAATACAAACCTTTTGGAGAGGGCCTCGGCTTGGGAGGAGTAGAAGCCAGCAGATATGGAAACCGTCTCACTTCCAGCATTCCCCATGACTCATTTTATGTCAAAATGTGGATGGAAACCGGCATTGTAGGGTTGACACTTTACCTTACCATATATATAAGCGCATTGTTAAGAGGATGTTACCTTATCATGTTCCGGATTAAGAACGAAGAACTGCGCGGTGTACTCACAGCCATTGCCTGCGGAATTTTCGGGCTGATGATAAGCGCTTACGGGAATGCCTTCTTCATGCAATTCCCTACGGGCTTCATGGTCATTTTATTTTTATCTGTCCTGCTTAATGGAGAACATATAGACCAACTATTGACAGAAAAACTGAGAGCGAAAAAACAACAGTAAAAATTAAATAGAAAAACAGATATGAACGATTTTTTTTCCATATTCAATCCCGAGTGGTGGATGGACGAGAACAACAATGCCTTGCAAATGACGGACGCGGTTCTTTTTCTGTTACTGGCCATTCCCGTAGCGTATTTGTTCATTTACGCATTGGCTTCTTTGCGAAAATACAAGAATCCTTATCCGCTTGCCAAAAAGCAGCACCGGTTCCTGGTCCTCTTCGTCGTATTGAGAAATGGTAAAGAAGTAATAGAGTCCATCAACCATTTCCTCGATACACAAATCTATCCGAAGGACAAGTATGACATTGCAGTGGCCGCCACGCAGTTGCCCGAAGAAGATTTGGTGACACTGCTCCAGATGCCGGTCAATATCGTTGTTCCCGACAAAGAACACTGCACAAAGATATATGCCATACAGCAAGTCATGGAGCGTTATTCTCCCCATGAGTATGATGCCATTACCATATTCAATTCCGACAATAAGATAGTTCCCAATGCGCTGGAGCTTTTCAACAATGCATACTACTCCGGATGCGATGCTATCCAGGCACACCGCATGACCGAGAACCTGAATACGAACATTGCCATACTTAATGCCACCAGTGAGGAAATCAACAACCACTTGTTCCGCAAAGCCCATACCATACTCGGCTTTTCGTCTGCCCTCATAGGCTCCGGCATGATGTTTGACTTTGAGATGTTCCAGAAAATCACTCCACGATTGTCGGGGAGCGACTTGGCAAAGGCCACAGAAATGGAGCTTTTAAAGGAAAACATATACACCGAATATATGGAAGAAATCATATGCTATTGCAAAAAGACGGATGACACATCAGGCTACAGCAGGGAACGCCAGCGCTGGTTGGGTTCGCAATACCGCAGTTCCCTATTGGCATTAGGACAGTTTCCGATAGCATTTTTACAAGGAAAATGGGATTTATGCGAGAAGCTGTTCCAATGGTTGCTTCCATCCCGCTTTCTGCTCATTGCGTACATCACAGTGTGTGCCGTCGTAATGACATTGCTGGAATGGCCACTTTCCATCAAGTGGTATGCCCTTTTAGCCACTTTATTCATCACTTTCTTAATGGCTATGCCCGAAGGGGAAATCAACCGCAGATTCCGTCGCGCTTTCTGGTCCCTGCCGATATTGGTATTCACTTCTTTCATGAGCCACATCACAAGAATATTCAGAATAAGGAAGAAAGGAAATGCAGTAAAATGAGAATAGCCATCGAAGCCCAACGCATTTTCCGCAATGACAAGCATGGCATGGACTTTGTCATTCTGGAGACATTGAAAGAGCTGCAAAAGCGGAAAGACGGCAATGAATACTATGTGCTCGTTGCCCCAGGCAAAGACCGCTGCCTGCAAGAATCGAAGAATCTCCATATCGTTGAGCTGCGATGCCCCACTTACCCATTATGGGAACAGATGGCACTGCCCCGCGCAGTCCGAAGACTGAAAGCAGACTTGCTGCACTGCACCTCGAACACGGCTCCACTATGGTGTCCCATTCCCCTGGTGCTGACACTTCATGACATCATCTATCTGGAACCGCGCCAGCATCGCAGTCCCTCATTCTATCAGGAGATGGGATGGCACTACCGCCGTCTGGTTGTTCCCCGCATATTGAAGAAGGCAAAGAAAATCATCACTGTCTCACATTTTGAGTGTACCCGCATACGTACGGCGCTACACCTCCCGGAAGCATCCGTCACGGCTGTATACAACGGCTATAGCAGTTACTTTGCCCCCCAAATGCCTCTCGACGAAAGTATCGTACAGAAGTATATACCGCACAAAGACTTTCTCTTCTTTCTGGGAAATACAGACCCCAAAAAGAATGCGGCACGGACCTTGAAAGCATACTCCTTGTATCTGCAGGCATCCGGGACGAAACGCCCCCTGCTCATTGCCGATTTGAAAGAAGAATATATCGACGTGCTTCTCCAGCAGGAAGGAATCACCGGAATCAAGAAACATCTATACTATCCGGGTTACATCAGCAACAAGGATTTAGCGACTCTTTATAATGCGGCATTCGCATTCCTCTATCCTTCCCTGCGGGAGAGTTTCGGCATTCCCATGCTGGAAGCCATGGCTTGCGGCACTCCCATAGTGACGAGCAATGTTTCGGCAATGCCCGAAGTTGCCGGCAAAGGCGCCATCTTGGTCAACCCTCATGAACCGCAGGAAATAGCGGATGCCTTGTTGCGTCTGGAGGATGATGCAACATTCTATCAGCAGCAGGTAGCTTACAGTCTGGAACGTGTAAAATCATTTTCCTGGCAACATACTGCGCAAGAGTATGTAAATATATATCAAAGTATTCATGATTAACCGGCAAGAATTATGAGAGATTTCATCATCACCAGCCTGCAGACGTGGGACATTGAGATAGGCAGCACCATCAAGAACACTGCATTGGAGATTTCAAAGCAGAACCGGGTGCTCTACATAAACACTCCGATGGACATTTCCAACCGGCTGAGAGGGAACAGACAATCTCCGTCATACATCCGGCGTATGGACGTCGTCAAGGGAAAGGCTTCACCGCTCCGGCAAATCAACGCGAACATGTGGGTGCTGGACTGTCCTTTCACCTTGCTTTCGGCCAACTTCCTGCCTGCACCGCTTTTCAATATCGTCAACAGAAAGAATAATGCCCGCATAGCCCGATGGATTGTGGAGCAGGCTGCCGCCCTCGGCTTCAAGAATTACATCCACCTCATCGATACAGACATTTACCGCAGCCGCTACCTGAAGGGGCATATCCATCCGTCTGTCAGCATCTATTATCGTCGAGACTACGTCATAGGCGAAGCCTACTGGCGCAGGCACGGCACCCGTCTTGAGCCGGAATTAGCAGCCTCCGCAGACATTGTTCTGGCAAACTCCACCCGTTTTGCCGCAGAGTTGCAACCCTACAATCCCCATACCTACCCCATTGAAACCGGTGTAAACCTGGAGCTGTACAATCCGGCCAAGAAGTACGAGGCACCCGGTGACATGCAAGACATTCCACGCCCTATCATCGGATATATGGGTACGATAAACAGTACTCGCCTTGACGGAGAACTGCTCTATCTGATAATGAGCCAGCGTCCCGATTATAGTTTTGTGTTCACCGGACCGGAGGACGACGGTTTTCGCCAACACCGCATCCACAGCCTGAAAAATGTGTATTTCACCGGGCAGAAAAAGGTGGACGAGTTGCCCGCTTACATCACAGCCTACGATGTCTGTATCAACCCTCAAATGGTGAACGACATTACCGACGGCAACTACCCGCTGAAAATAGACGAATACCTCGCCATGGGCAAACCCACCGTCGCAACCAGCACGCATACCATGCGCCACATATTCGCAGCCCACACGCACTTGGCTACCAATCCGGAAGAGTGGCTTTCGGCCATAGACCGCGCTGTGGCCGAAGCCGATGACGAAGAACTTGCCAAACAGCGCATCGCCTTTGCCGAGACTCACAGCTGGGGGCACAGTGTGAAGAAAATATATGACATAATCGATAAATACCTGAAGGAGAGAACTACATGAACTATCGTAATATAGACGACCTGAACCATTGTATCCTACAACATCTCAGCATTCTGCCACGGGATTTCGACCTCATCGTCGGCGTGCCCCGCAGCGGCATGTTTCCCGCCAATTTGCTGGCGCTCTATCTGACCCTGCCGGTCACGGACATAGATTCTTTCCGCAACGGGCATATCTATCAGGCCGGAGAACGGGGGAAAACTTTCAACATGAACAATATACATAATGTATTGGTTGTGGATGATAGCATAGCCACGGGAAAAGCCATGAAGAAATGCCGCGAGCTCCTGAAGGACATAGAACATTTATACAACATCCAATATTGCGTCATTTATGCAGTCCCGCTACACTCCCATTCCGTAGACTATTTTTTCGAAATAGTCGATTATCCCCGTTTCTTCCAATGGAACATAATGAACCACTCCATTCTGCAAAAATCATGCATGGACATTGACGGCGTGCTTTGCATAGACCCTACCCCGGAAGAGAATGACGACGGCGGGAAATACCGTCATTTCCTGCTGAACGCTCCTCCGCTATTCATTCCCAAAGTCACCATCGGCACGCTGGTCACTTCACGCTTGGAGAAATACCGTCCGGAGACGGAAGCCTGGCTCCAAAAGAACCACGTAAAATACAACAAGCTCGTCATGCTGAACCTGCCGGATATGGCTGCCCGCCAACGGGCCAACTGCCATGCCTCATTCAAGGCCAAGGAGTACGGTTCATCCACCGACTACATGCTGTTTGTAGAAAGTTCCATGCCGCAGGCCGTGGAAATCAACCACCTGACCAAGAAACCGGTACTCTGTACGGAAACGTTCCAGATGATTTATGAATCCAAATCGCTGTACTACAACCTGAAGTCGGGAGAAACATTCCCATGGCTGCGGCGTTTCCTGATAAGGGTACGCAACAAGCTGAGAGCGTCATTTCTTGCCAAGAAATAGCATCCGCAGCATTCTGGAACGGCCAAGCAGCTTGTCCACCAGCACCGGTCCGACAGCTGCAATAAAAGTTGCAGACAGCAATATGGGGACAACCGCATCAATCCCCATCATCTTCATTACAATCCGTCCGCCGGAAGTACCGAAGCCGTGGAAAAGGTAAATACTGTATGCATAGCCGCCTATCCAGACAAAAAAACGGTTGTGCCACTTCAATGCCAGCAGCAGGAACAAGGTGGGAATCAACGCCACGGGATAAAGCAGCATGCTCAAAGAGGCGCATTTACCGGGATAGAACCACACTATCTGTATCAAGACAATCCCCCATAGCGCCACGGCAAGCAAGACACGCCTGACAGCCGGACAACTGTAGAGCGACACAGCAAAACGGCAGGCAGCCACGCCGACAAAGAAATAGGGCAACTGCCCCAAAGCTCCCTTGAAACTGAACAGGTTGGGAACCTCATGCAGAACCCAGACATCATTTATCCTGCTAAACACCAGAGCCACCACACAACAGATACTCCACTTGGCAAGAGTATCCATCCATTTCCGGCTGTCTATCAGCCATTGCACGACAAAAATCAGGAACAACGACGGCAGATACCAATATATAGTGTAAGGAAATATATATATGCGCCACAACTGGCTGAGCTCCCCTTTACTATTGGTGCCCGGCATCAGATACTGTACCAGAAAATACAACGTTCCCACCGCCGCCATCGGCACCAGCAAGCGCAACGCTTTTTTCCGGACAAAACTTCCAAAACCGGAAGATGCGGAGAAAGGCTTCAGTGCATAAACCCAACCGGCAATGGCGGTAAACAAAGGCATCTGAATATAATCTATCCATACATAGAAATAACGCAATGGGTGGGGAAAATCAATCTTCATGCCGCCATCGGGCCCGGAACCGATGACATGTCCCACCACTACCAATAGAATAGCGATGCCACGCAAAGTTTCAACAGATAAGTTTTTTTCCGCATTTGCCATATTGCAAATATACGGAATTTATCTGTAACCGGTCTCACTATTTCCTTCTTTATTCCTGCATTGACGCACTTTTAAAATCAGAAAAATACATCTCTTTCCGGGTAAAATCCGTATCTTTGTCGCGTTTTTCTTAAAAACGTACAATGAGTAAAAAAAGTAACCCTGACCCTCCATAGCGAGGGTCAAAACGCAGTAAGCATCGAAAAGAATACTGCACACAGTAGAAATCCATTATTGGATCAGTTGGAAATCATTGCAGAGGCAATTGGCGGCTTGCTGAAAGGGAAATCATCTTTCTCCCAAAGCGAACTGCGCAGTCTGGCCCACATACGGCAGATGACACGTATGCACAAAACAAAGTCCGGAGAGTAATAGCTACTGTGAGTCAAATGTTTACGAATGTAACAAGTAGAAGGCCGCCTAAAGAGAGGGCCCCACCGGCTACTTTCTGTAAAAAAAACACATATTTCTCCATTGTATGCCTAAGCACCCGAAAAGAGACTGTAACACACGCAGGACAGCTTCTGGGGTCGGTGAGATGCCGCTAAACCCTACAAAAGTCCATTTGCAGGCTTGTTCTGTTATACGTAACTTTGCCGCATATTTTAAAAGATATGACCGCTGAACAGTCTCCCCCCCTTACACGTCACTATGAAGCCCTTCTATCCTTTCAGAATATAAGATAACTATCAGGAAATAGAAAACTAATACACGAAGAAAATGATTTGGTTCAAACACCCCAACGATTTGCCTAATGACAAAAGACTCGCCGCACTCATCAATAATGAAGGATGCAGGGGCTATGGTATGTATCTGCGCATCATCGAGATGCTCTGTGCACAGCCCGACAGGAAACTCAGTTTCAGTCAACTGAATATTATTTCAAGAAAAGGGTTCTCCAAAAAATACATGGAGAAAATCATCTGGGAATACAAACTTTTCACTATCCACGAAGAAGAATTCGAATCCGCCATCAACTTCAACTATACGGAAAAAGGAAATCATTTGCAAAATGATTTGAAAACTCCAGAAAAAACGGAGGATGCGAAAAATGACGATAAATCACTGAACAACAGTGGTAATACAAACAAAACCAGCCTCGCGCGCGTAAGAGAAGAACAGAATAGAGAAGAACAGATGAAGAGAAAAGACGACGATGTCGTCCAAAAGAACGGCGGCGACGGCGGCATCACTCCCTACCAGAGCTGGAGGAAGCAAGTGGATGGCTTGTCGAAAAATCAACTGTTCCGTGAAATGGTCTGCATGAGAAGCGGCTACAGTGTCCTGCTGAACAAGCATTTTGATACGGCACTGGAAGAATTCAAGAAACACATCGTACTCCTCGGAAAAGAAGAGAAGATGAACAGCCAGGAAGAAGTGCGAAGCTACTTCACGTTCTACACCCAAGCCGGCCAGCGCACCTCGCAGGAACTGCACATGCTGTTGCAGGGCCTCGAAAAGCAGCAGTCTGCCACCGCACCGCCCAACCCCTACCGCTACGAGCAGCTGGTGAACGGACGGCGCACCTACCTGGGCTGCCCCATCCCCGACGGAGCGCCGCCCCGACCGGACAATACCGCCTTCTGGAACGAGACGACCCGTTCGTGGACTTCGCAAAACCCGCCGCCGACATCGAAAAAGCCGAAACAGAAACCCGGCTGAAACGCCACACTCCGGCATCCGGAATGCCACACGTCAGCGTTCCGAATGCCACATGTCAACGTTCCGAATGCCACACCTCAGCACGTCCCAAGTGTGGCATTTACCCTCGTGAAGTGTGGCATTCTAACCCGCTAAGTGTGGCATTTCAACCCCTCAGGCTGCCCTGAAACTAAAATCTGCGTCTAAAAAATTATCAGAAAACTACTAAAGCAAACCTATATGAGAAATTTTCATCAACACGGCATTGATACCCGCGGCCGCATCAGCGGCAAAATCAAGATCATCTGCCCGCAATGCAACGACACCCGCGGACACAAAGGCAACAAGTCACTCTCCGTAGACCTGGACAAAGGCTTGTGCTACTGCCACCACTGCGGCTACAAGCTCTACGTGCCCGACGACGCCGAAGAACGCCTCAAGCAGCAGCGCCGCGACATGCACCGGAAGCCCTCCGCACCGCCCCAGCACTTCCGCCGTCCCACCTTCGACCCTGCCCGGATGCAACTCTCCGAGAACCTGGAACGCTACTGGACCACCGTCCGCTGCCTGCCGCAGGAACTGCTGCGCACCCTGCGCATCACCGAAGAGACGGTGCGCCTCCCGGAGAGCGGCCAGGAGGAGAATTGCATCTGCTTCAACTACTTCGAGAACGGGACGCTCGTCAACACCAAGTACCGCAGCGCCCTGAAACACTTCATGATGGTGAAGGGTGCCGAACTCATCCCCTACAACGTGGACAGCATTCTGGGCACCCCGGAGTGCATCATCACCGAAGGCGAGTTCGACGCGGCAGCCATCATCGCCGCCGGACGCAAGGACGTCATTTCCGTGCCCGCCGGCGCCCAGAGCAACCTCACGTGGCTGGACCGCTTCGTGGAGTCGCACTTCGAAGACAAGCAGGCCATCTACATCGCCGTAGACGAGGACCCGGCAGGGCAGTCGCTCCGGCAGGAGCTCACGCGCCGCCTCGGAGTGGAACGCTGCCGCATCGTGCACTTCGGCGAGGGCTGCAAAGATGCCAACGAGCATTTGGTGAAATACGGCGCCGAAAGCCTCCGTATCTGCATCGAGCAAGCCGAAGAAGTTCCCCTGGAGGGTATCTTCACCGCCGAAGACTGCGGCGACGACCTGCGCTCCCTCTACGAAAACGGCCTGCAGCGGGGTGCCGACACCGGCTGGGAGAACTTCGACGAACACTGTACCTTCGAGCCCCGCCGCCTGCTGGTGATGACCGGACGCCCCGGCGACGGCAAGTCCGAATTCACCGACGAACTGGTGCTGCGCCTCTGCCTGCGCCACGAGTGGAAAATCGCCTTCTTCAGCCCCGAAAACATGCCCATCGCCTACCACCTGCACAAGCTGGCGGAGAAGCTGACCGGCCACCGCTTCACCCCCGGACCGGGCATGACGGAAGCCGTCTACGAGCAGGCAGTGGGCTGGCTGGACCGCAACGTGTCGCACATCCTGCCCGACGACGGGAGCTACGGCATCGACCACATCCTGGAGAAAGCCCGCCAAGTGGTGCGCCGCAAAGGGGTGCGCATCCTCGTCATCGACCCCATGAACCGCCTGGAACAACGTCTGGAACCGGGACAGACGGAAATGGACTACATCACCGACACGCTGAACAAGCTGGGACGTTTCGCCACCCGCAACCAGTGCCTCGTCATCCTCGTGGCCCACCCCCGCAAGGTGAACCGCAACGAAAAGGACGGCACCCGGCGCCGTGTCGAGATGAACGACATCAACGGCTCCGCCAACTTCGCCAACATGTCCGACTTCTGCCTCGTGGTAGACCGCAACGACACGAAGCAGATAGCCACCATCTACATCGAGAAAGTCCGTTTCAAACACTTGGGCAGCGCCCACACCGAAGCCAAGTTCGTCTACAACCACCTGAACGGACGCTACTGGCCCTGCGAGGAAGACGTCATCCACACCCCCCAAGGAGAGCAACTGGGACCGGTGAACACACAGTTCGACAATGAGAATTGGTTGAAAAATAATGAAGAACAAGGCAGGTTATTCGAGTAAAAATCCGTATCTTTACAAGACGGAAAGAAGAGAATAGGTGCAAGCATGTGCAAACTGTGCAAGCACGTGTTATCCGTATTAAAGAAAATATACAACCTGAACTTTAAAGAATATGATGAAACAGAATGATTCCTTTGCAGAGCCTCGCTTCCCCGTCCGCAGTTACGGGAAAGGCGAACTGGCCATGTACTACCTTCCGGGCATTTGCCAGCAGACTGCCGTCAACCGGCTGAACGAATGGATACGCACCGCCCCCGGGCTGGAACAGCGCCTGCTTGCCACGGGCATGAAACCTTATTGCCGACGGTACACGCCCGCGCAGGTGCAGCTTATGATTAATCGAGTAGGAGAAACGGGATTATTTCCCGTTT
>UMDF01013355.1_pt1 | contig 15220 bp, 8 predicted proteins | sample 1964421 | NCBI WGS metagenome assembly UMDF01 (sample SAMEA4835987, study PRJEB28245) | human gut metagenome | biome: gut microbiome; material: fecal sample | place: Denmark | collected 2008
AAAGATATTCTGTACACCCGTATTCAACTGAAGCTTGATATGGTCGTGAAGCACAAACGTATAGTTCAACTTCACATTCAGATCCAGAAATTGGGGAGTATGCTCCATGCGGTCTGAAGTGATATTACAGAAGGCACCCTCGGGAGCATCTTCCGGTGCGTAGTGCGGAACAATCATCTTTCCCGTATAAGTGCCGGAAAGAGAGAAATCAAAATTCTTTACCGGTGCGGAAGAGAAAGTGAAGTACCCGTAATAATCCGGTGTACGGGGCATGCGCTTAGTGGTAAGGTCTTTTCCGTCCACCTTCGTCCAGGCTTCCTCATGGGTATAGCGGCTGCGCTGTGCCGTAAATCCGAGCTGGAACTGCGCCTCCTTGCCATGGGCAATCCTCGCATCCAAATTGGCACCGTATACGCGTGCGCCATTTCCGTTGCGGCGCTCCTTGATGACATCCCCTACTTCGTTCTTGCCGATATCTTCGAGCACAAAGACATGGCGCAGGTCTGTATAAAAACCTTCCACCAGGATGTTTGCCTGCCAGTGCCCCAGATGGGCAGTCCAGTCTACCGAACCGCTATAACTGTTGGAACGCTCTTCACGCAGATTGTCGGACAGTTTGATTTGGACACCCTTACCGCCTACTGCCGTTACGTGCAAGTCCTCATCGTATGCCTGCGGAGCACGGAAACCGGTAGAATAAGTCAAGCGTGCCTGAAAATCATCTGTCGGCTTGTAGAGCAGGTTGACGCGAGGACTGAAAATAAGCTTGTCAATCAGGTTGTGCTTGTCCAGACGGGCGCCCACCAACATGGTCAGTACATTCATTTTCCACTCATTCTGCACGAAAGCACTGGCAATGCGGACATCCTGCTCCATGTCACGATGATAGCCGGTCATAATGTCATGCAGGGAGTTGTTCTGATATTCCAGTCCGCCGGTGAAGGTAGCGGGAGCAAAGAAACAGTTGTCCATATTGCCCACATACATGCCACCGGCAACCCAAGTCAAGTCTTTCGTCTTGCCGTAGGCATTCATGTCCTTTTGGGCACCATAGTAACTGTTGCGATCGGTGTGCTGGATGGAGGTGTAAGCTGAAATCTTATGCTTGTACTCTTTCCAGAATAAATCGTAGCTCATGCCTCCGCTATTGATGATATGCTTGGTCTGCTCGGTAATGTCTGTCTCATGCGGCTGCAAATCAAATTTATTACCTCCGCGACGAAGTTCGTTGGTGGTATGGTATTCCAGATTGATGCGGCTGAAATGCGTAGGACGGTAATAGGCGCGGAAACCGAAGGTGTTCATGTTCAGCTTGCCCAGCTCGGAAAAGCCATCGCCATCGCGGTCGTAGGGGTTACGGTTGCGGTAACTCTCATAAAGGGCAATGCCGTAGGAGTTATCTTTGGCAACCAGCGATACATTGCCACCCATATATTGCTCCCAGGACTTGCCGTCCATATTGGAGAACATACTCGATACCTGGAAGGAATTGTTGATGGGATCTTTGGTTATGATGTTGATGGTGCCTCCCACGGCATTGGCTCCAAACAAGGCAGAGCCTCCGCCACGCACCACTTCTATCCGTTCAATCATGTTCACGGGAATTTGCTCCAATCCGTACACACCGCTCAATGCACTGATGATGGGACGGCTGTTTATCAATATCTGCGAATACGGACCTTCCAAGCCATTGATGCGCACCTGGGGGAAACCACAGTTCTGGCAGTTGTTCTCCACACGCAAGCCCGACTGGTAGTTCAGTGTCTTGGCAAGGTCGGTGGAGTTGACCATCTCGAACAATTTGGTACTCATCACATTCACGACTACCGGAGCTGCCTTGCGGCTTACCTCGTTGCGGTTGGCAGATACCACCACTTCATCGGTCATAAAACTCTCCTCTTCCATCGGGAAATGTATGACGGCAGTAAAGTCCTTGCTCACCGTCACTTCCTTCTCTTGGGTCTTATAGCCCACGGCAGACACACGGAGCTTGTATTTTCCCGCCGGAAGCTTGCGGAACTCAAATTGTCCTTCTTCATTGGAAACCGTTCCCTGACCGCTGCCGATAATCAAAACCGTGGCATACGGTATATTTTCCTCCGTACCTTTCACTATCACATGGCCGGAAATCATATTGCCTTCCTTTATAGGATTTACGGCAAAAGCTACGCTGGCACTTACCACTGCAAGTACCAACGCCAAAATGTATTGTTTCATCAAATTAGCGCTCTAAATTAAAAAATAATTCAAGTCTGAAAAAAGATAATCATCTGAAATGCCGCACTTCGTTCACTGAAATGCCGGACATTCGAAATGCCTGGTATCTACATACAAAAAATCCAGGCGTTTTTCAACCTAATGACTATGAAAAAAGAGCGGGAGGAGCGCGAAGGGAAAGGGTACGTATCACTTCCCCCTTTACAGTAGGCGTTGCCGGTTTGACGCTGAGCACGGCCAGCAAAGGACGCATCGGATGCTGGACCTCATACACATCCGCCCCGGAAGAGCAGAATGCTGACAGATGCCCGATGACCAGCAGGGAAGTCTGGGAGTGAGAGTGTGTGCCATGAAAAGGGTGAGAGTGCGTCATCAGCACCCCATTCACATAATGGACGTGAGTGAACGCGGTGATGCTTGCCTGGTACATGATAAACAGTACCAGCAAGCTCAATGCGCCTATAATTTTTTTCTTCTGCTTCACGTCCAAAAACTTACATTATAGATTTTTGAGCCGCAAAGATAGTGAATTATTCTTTAACTTTGCCAAACAAGAACTCATAATCACGCTTGGAAGCCGGAGCCGCCCATTCTTCGGGGATGAACTTCCACTGATTCAGCGCACGCGGTTCAATCACCTTTTTCCGCTCGATGTACTGCATCAGATAATAGCGTAAGTCTTTATCCGTAGAGTGGATGATGCGCTCCTTCAATTCATCCTGCGAGATGCCGGAACCCTTTGTCAGCAATTCGCCGCCACCGTTTCCGCGATAAGAATTCACCGCTACCTTATACATTTTATCCATATCGAACGGGGTACCGTCTGCCATGCTGAGAATGGTTACCTTCTCTCCGTCCGGCTTGGTCACATCCACCGTATAGATAATACCCGCCGCAGAATCGAAGTTGAAGCTGAAATTCTTGAATGAGGCCCTATCCGTAGCACCTTCGCGGCGCTTCTCACGGAAGAGCAGGATATGGTCGTCCGGAGACTTCATCCGGTTTGTCCACAAATCATACGACATCTCCAAGGCATCGCGTATCTCCTTTCCCGTCAGACGCATGGTGTAAAGCATATTTTCGTACTTATACAGATTGAACATATCGTTCACAAAGATGTCTCCTTTACGGATTTCCGTATCATAGGACAAAGGAGCCGCAAAAGAAATATCCGCTCCGCTGATTGCCAACTGCAACTCATGGATAAGGTCTATAAAAGCGGAAGAGCCGAAATAGGCAGGACGTGTGGAGATAGTCTCGGTAAAAGAACCAATTTTCTTGGAAACAAAATTCTGCACGGCTTCATTTTCGGGAGCAAAGCGCTGCATGAACTCTTCGCTGACGCCGTAGTCTTGCGTATCGGACAGTATGCCGTCTATCTCCTTGCCAACAACCTTGCCGTCACGCAATTTCAAAGTTATATCCACATTACTCACAACGACACCGTTGCTGGCTGGGTCCATCACCAGTACCGAGTCACCCGCTATGTTGCACACCCTCTTGCATTCGCGCGCATGGTCGTGCCCCATCAAGACAATATCGAATCCCGGCACGTTGCACGCCACTTCTACGGAAGCGTTTTCGCGATACTTGCCTCCCATCAGCTGGGCATCCTGACCGGCATGGAACATACCGATAACCAAATCCGGCTTTTCCTGCTCACGGATAATCTTCATCCATTTGCGGGCAGTCTCCTCCATATCGTCGAAACGCAACCCTTTCCACAGATTCTCTGAAAGCCATACGGGGATGGCAGGAGTTATCATACCGAGAACCACAATTTTCACTCCGTCACGTTCCAGCACCTCATAGGGTTTGAAATGAGTTTCTCCAGTAGCAGTATCCACAATATTGGCACCCAATATCGGAAAACGGCAGTCACCTGCCCAACGGTCGAAAACGGCACGGCCGGTCTCTACATCATGGTTACCCATATTACCGGCATCATACCCCATGAAATTCATCATCTCTGCTGCCAGATGAGGGGCAACAGTATCTATGTAATTATAGTAGTAGGCAGTGGGCTGTCCCTGCAGAATGTCGCCATTGTCCAAGAGAATCAGGTTTTCGCCATAAGTCTCACGCTCTTTTTGCACCAAAGCATGCACGCGTGCCAGACTGCCGGTTGCCTCCCGGCGGCGTATAAAGTCGTAGGGATAGTAGTTTCCGTGTATATCACTGGTCTGTACGACTTTCAGTTTCACCTCTCTTTCCTGCGCAGGCAGTATGCTTGTCAGGACAAAAATCCAGATAAAAAAACAACTAAATCTTTTCATTATATTTCCTTATTTCTTGTCAGTCCTTATAAATTCATGGGATGGGTAAATACAAACCGCGCTCCATCCGTATAGGCAGGATCTATCCAAATTTCACCGCCCCACTTCTCAACGGTCAGCTTACAGATGGACAAGCCCAAGCCGGTTCCCTGCACATATTCGTTCAGCTTCTCGAAACGTTCGAACACCCGTTTCTGTTTGTCCAACGGAATGCCGCAACCGGTGTCAGTCACCGAGAATACTGCAACATTTCCCGCCGTATCCGGCTCCAGCTTCAAGGTTATCGTACCTTCCTTTGTAAACTTGTCCGCATTGGAAAGCAGATTTATCACAACCTGCTGTAAACGCTGCACATCCGTCCGCATCTCCACTACCTCACGTTCACACTCAAATAAAAATTGGTTGGTCGACCTGCGTGCCTGGGCCACGGAAGCTACTACCTGCCGGCATATCTGCACTACATTGCAGCTCTCCAAAGAAAGGATGACGCGGTCGGCCTCCAAACGGGACACATCCAATATGTCATTAATCAACCGAAGCAGCAAATCAGAGTTGGTCCTGATAATCTCGAAATAGCCACGCTGTTCTTCTTCCGAGGCTCCTCCGGCAGACAGCACGTCCGAGAAGCCCACAATCGCATTCAATGGAGTACGGATTTCGTGGCTCATATTGGCAAGGAAAGCACTCTTCAGGCGGCTGGATTCTTCGGCACGGTCCTTTGCTTCGCGCAAGGCACCCTCGGATACCTCCAGTTCATCCTTCAACTTCTTTGTATGATAATAAAAGTAAAGGGAAACGAACAAACCGCCCAACAACACCAACAGAACAGCACCGACAGACCAGATATGATACTTGTACTGTTCGTAGAAAGAAGGGGTTACGTTCAGCATCTTTACCGGCTGCGGAAGGCCGGCGATATTCAGTTTCTTTTCCTTCACGAGCTTGCCGTCCAGTAGGGTCTCATTCGGAATAACTTCCATATGAGTATTCCCATCCTGCGGGTCAGTCAGCAGACGATAAGATTGCCTTGCCATCTCCTTGCCCAAAGCACGGTAGGCAGGAACGATGCCTGCCACAGCCCAATATCCCAAACCGGCAGAACTCAAAGAGAATGTGGGCAAAGCTGGAGCAGCTTCCATCATGGCATAAGTAGCATTACGCATAAAATAGCCATCATTCATATCCACACGCCACGTCCCCATTAATACTACCGTATGTTCCGGCAGTTCATGTAATCTATCACAAATAGTATATATTGTATTGACACGTCCGTCAAGCAGTATCAGATCCAATTCGGGAAATTTCTTCATTTCCTTCACTACATAGGCTTGCATAGCAACACCACCATAACTATTGTCTGATATAAAAGCAATATTCTCGGTGTCAGGATACATCTGCTTTATCATGTTGATATTCGCCTCCACATCATACTCATAAACGAAACCTGCCTTGATAGGCGAATCCGGAAAATCCGTGAAAAAATCTACGGATTCAGGCATCCAAGTCTTCAAATCGATGGTATCTCCCGGCAACAATATGGCGTTCCGGCTGGATAGCGCACTCACTACCGGAGTATTGCCGCGTACAGAGTCTTCCAAAGAAAGATAGGCAGCCCAAGCTTCCTGCCCAATAAGAACAATCAATGCCGGACTTTTGTCATTCTGGTATTTGGATAATAACCCTGCCATTCTCTTTTCCCAAAAAGGAGCCTCGGAAAAACTTTTGCAATTCATGTTTTCCAATGCAACGGTATTCGTCCCTCCTAAACGTTGGAATTCCTCCATAAAGTCAGAGATATTGCTGGAAGTCCGACCGGCATCCGGATTATAGGAACTGATAATCAACACCGGATGCTCTCCCGTAATCGAGAAAGCAGGCAAAAGGCAGCAGAAAAGCACTACCATGCATGGTAATATTGTACGATATATGTGTTTCAATTGATTGATTCGTTTAATTGCTCCATAGCTTTGACAAATATAGATAAAAGTTGGAACCTAAAGAAAAAACAACAATTGTTTTTTGTACTTTTGGCACCTATTATAAAATGAGATACAAAATGATACAAGATTTTCATCGAATGATATCTGCCACTCTAGGCATATCAGAAAAACAAATAAGCCAGACCCTCGGCTTGCTGGAAAACGGAGCGACAATCCCTTTCATCAGTCGTTACCGCAAGGAAGCAACGGGAGGACTGGACGAAGTGCAGATTGAGGCTATCCAGACGCAATATGAGAAACTGAGCGAAACCGCCAAGCGCAAAGAGACCATTCTCAGCACCATTCAAGAACAAGGCAAACTGACTCCCGAACTCCAGAAACGCATCGAGGAGACTTGGGACAATACCCTACTGGAGGACATCTACCTCCCCTACAAGCCCAAACGGAGAACACGTGCCGAGGCAGCCCGTCAAAAAGGACTGGAACCCCTCGCCACCCTACTGATGCTGCAGCGTGAGCCTCATCCGGAGGAACGCGCCGCCGGTTATGTGAAAGGAGACGTGAAGAACGTGGAAGATGCACTGAAAGGTGCCCGTGACATCATAGCCGAGCACGTGAGCGAGGACGAACGTGCCCGAAACAGCGTGCGAAACGCATTTGCCCGCCAAGGCATACTGACCGCCAAAGTGGTGAAAGGCAAGGAAGAGGAAGCGACCAAATACCGTGACTACTTCGACTGCTCCGAATCGTTGAAGCGATGCAGCTCCCACCGCCTGCTCGCCATCCGGCGTGCCGAAGCGGAAGGCCTGCTGAAAGTCAGCATCAGCCCGGACGATGAGAAGTGCGTGGAACGGCTGGAACGCCAATTCGTGCGGAACAACAACTCTTGCGGACAGCAAGTGGCAGAAGCCGTCCAAGATGCCTACAAACGCCTATTAAAGCCATCCATAGAAACGGAATTCGCCACGCAAAGCAAGGAGCGCGCCGACGAAGAAGCCATCAAAGTGTTTGCGGAAAATCTTCGTCAATTGCTACTGGCCTCACCATTGGGGCAAAAACGTGTGATGGGTATAGACCCCGGATTTCGTACGGGTTGTAAAGTTGTGTGCCTCGATGCACAAGGAAATCTGCTCCATAATGAGAACATCTACCCCCATCCTCCGGTCAGCAAGCAGAAGGAGGCATTCGCCAAACTGCAAATGATGATGGAGTCTTATAAGATAGATGCCGTAGCCATAGGTAACGGAACTGCCAGCCGCGAGACGGAGGAGTTCTTGAAGCATCAGCGCTTCAACCGCGATGTGCAGATATTCATCGTCAGCGAGCAGGGAGCTTCCATCTATTCGGCCTCTAAAATTGCACGGGACGAGTTTCCCGAATACGATGTCACCGTACGCGGTGCTGTGTCCATAGGCAGACGACTGATGGACCCGCTGGCAGAGTTGGTAAAGATTGACCCGAAATCTATCGGTGTGGGGCAGTATCAGCATGATGTGGACCAAACCAAGCTGAAAAAATCACTGGACCAAACCGTAGAAAACTGTGTAAACTTGGTAGGTGTCAACCTGAACACCGCCAGCAGCCATCTGCTAACCTACATATCGGGATTGGGTCCGCAACTAGCACAGAACATTGTGAACTATCGCGCCGAAAACGGTGCCTTCACCTCGCGCAAGGAACTGATGAAAGTATCTCGTATGGGTGCCAAGGCGTTTGAGCAATGTGCCGGCTTCCTACGCATTCCGCAGGCAAAGAATCCGCTGGACAACACTGCCGTGCACCCGGAAAGCTATTGCATCGTAGAACAAATGGCAAAGGACTTGGGTTGCAGCGTAGCCGAGCTTATAGCCAGCCGGGAGCTGCGTCTGAAGATTAATCCGGAACGCTACCTCTCCCCCACCGTGGGCATGCCGACACTGAAAGACATCCTGCAAGAGCTGGACAAGCCCGGACGTGACCCGCGCGGGCCGATAAAGATATTTGAATTTGATAAGAACGTGCGCACCATCAACGACCTGCGCGAAGGCATGGAACTGCCCGGCATCGTAGGAAACATCACCAACTTCGGCGCATTTGTCGATATAGGCATCAAGGAAAACGGACTGGTACACCTCTCCCAACTCGCCGACAGATTCATATCAGACCCCAATGAAGTGGTGTCCATTCACCAGCATATACGCGTAAAGGTACTCAGCATAGATATGGACCGGAAACGTATACAGCTGACAATGAAAGGAGTGGAACAGAATTAGGGATTAAGGATTAGGGATTAGGGATTAATACGGAAACCATTAACCACTAATCCTTAATCCCTTATCCTTAATCCTTAATTCCTAATCCCTTATCCCTAATCCTTAATCCCTTATAATAGTGTCTTAAGATAATTACTGTACCAAGCACTAAAAGTAGTGAACACAGAATGGAACCTTCGAACCCGAAAGTTCCTCCATTTATCAGATTTTCTTCCGGAAAGTGAAGAATCAGCAGATTCTCATTGCTGAATTCATTTCCACTGACTTTATATCCCAAAACAGAACCTTGAATCCAGTTCCAGAACCAATGCAAGGCAATGGGGAAACAGAGGTTGCGCGTGTATATATAGGAAGCTCCCAAGAAACAACCCGCCAGCATGATATTCAAAAACGGGACAAAGGCAAAACTGGGATTGAAAAGATGCATCAACGAAAATAACACTGCAGAGATAAGCAATGCCACAAACTTATTGACGCCTCCATCCAGCATACGCCCTAAAATGAAACCGCGTCCAATAACTTCTTCCGTAACTGCCACTAAAAAATAAAGCAAAAGACTCGACAACAACGAAATGGGAGAAAACAAGACTCCTGCCACTTCCACAGCCCCCAACAATAAAGACAAGCCGAAACCAACTGCATACAAGAACACAACAAACAAAACTCCGTTCAGCAGGCTTCTGCCCCATCCCTTCAAAGACAAGCCCAAGCCCGAAAAAGGAAGCTTCCTGAAGCCCAGCACCATACAAGCGGCAATAAGCCCACTGGCCAACATCAAGACTTCATTCAACATCATTAAATAGACGCTCATCCCACCAGCTTGTGTCTTCAACTCAGGAAAAGCAATCGCAAAAGGTATGGCAAACAAAAACAGAAAAATCATAAAAAGTACAGTAAACAGCACTATATCAACGAATGCCAGCCAAATACGTTTTGTTTTACTCATAGCAACACACTCTTCCTTCACTGTTTCTTCCGTCTCCATTTGTATCTCATTTTGATTAATATCCGACAAAAATAATAATAAAAAGAAAAAACTTCATGTATTCCTGCCGGTTTCTTCTTATATTTGAAAAATCAATCTGGAATCGACAAACATGAAACTAAGAAAAATACTTTTAGCCGTTGCCGGACTGGCGTTAATGCTGAATGCCTCGGCACAAAAATCCAAAAGATACTACGTGGCCAAACCTGGCACCCTGGTGGAACTGATGACAGAAGCGGAAGCCAATGAAATCACCCAACTGACCCTGCAGGGCAAGCTGAATGCCGTAGATTTCAGGCATCTACGGGATGAATTCAAAAACCTGCAACTGCTGGACATTTCCAATGCCTCCATCAGCATGTATGCAGGCAAGAACGGGACTTATCCAAACCGTTTTTATGTATATCCTGCCAATTGCATTCCGGCATATGCCTTCTGCAAGCAAATGGACAACAGTACATTTGTAGGTAAGGAGACGCTGACCAGGATTATCCTTTCCGACAAGACCAAGAACATCGAAGATGCTGCCTTTAAGGGATGCAAAAATCTCAAGATATGCCAGATACGGAAGAAAACGGCTCCCAATCTGTTGTCCGAAGCATTGGCCGATAGCGTTACAGCCATATTTGTTCCATTGGGATGCAGTGACTCCTATCGTACCAAAAAGAAATGGGAGACCTTTGCATTCATTGAAGGAGAACCACTGACAGTAAATGTGCAGATTGGTAAAATGGGCAGCCTTGCCAGCGAACTGTTAAGAGCCGGATTTCAGCCCAAAGACGTTAACTTTCTGACCGTTGAAGGAAAAATGGACGAAGCCGACTTCACATTGATACGCGACTATATGCCCAATCTGGTTTCCATCGACATGACCAACAGTAATGCCACTGCAATTCCCGACTATACTTTCACCCAAAAGAAGTATCTGCTGAACGTACGGCTCCCGCAAGGGCTTAAAAGCATCGGACAGCGTGCATTCAGTGGCTGCGGTCGTTTGTGCGGCACGCTGGTGCTTCCTGCCAGTGTAACCGCCATCGAGTACGGAGCATTTATGGGATGCGACAACCTGCGCTATGTGCTTGCCACGGGGAATAAGATTACCACGCTGGGCGACAACCTTTTCGGCGAAAGCCAAGGCAAAATTATATATAAGAAGAAACAATAACCCAGACTATTCCCCGCCTTAATAAGAACAAAGAGACTCTTTTAATAGCAAAAGAAGGTGTTTCAGAATGATTTTTAGCTATCATTCTGAAACACCTTCTTCTTTTTTTCAATATCGCACAAGCCTTTATTAAACAAAAAAGATACGAAAGAAGAATCGTTCCATCATGGCGGAAATATTGTTCCACCGTGGTGAAAAAATCGTTCCACCATGGTGGAACGATTTTTTCCTCATGATGGAACGATTTAAAATATGCTTATTTAGTCCTTAGCTTCCGTTATCACTTGGCTGCGTACATGCGTGCACGCAACTCCTTGATGTGGTCCGAAGTGATGTATTCGTCATACTCCATCATCTTGTCGATGATGCCGTTCGGAGTCAACTCGATGATACGGTTGGCAACCGTCTGAATGAACTCGTGGTCGTGGGATGAGAAAAGGATATTGCCCTTATAGGTCTTCAAGTTATTGTTGAATGCCTGGATAGACTCCAAGTCGAGGTGATTGGTAGGTGTATCCAGAATCAAGCAATTGGCATTGCGCAGCTGCATACGTGCAATCATGCAACGCATCTTCTCACCTCCCGACAATACGCTTGCTTTCTTCAGCACCTCCTCGCCGGAGAACAGCATACGTCCCAGGAAGCTCTTCATGTAGACTTCATTGCCTTCACCGAACTGGCTCAACCAGTCCACCAGATTCAGGTCTGTATTAAAGAATGCAGTATTGTCCAGCGGCAGGTAAGCGGTGGTGATAGTCACACCCCAGTTGAAGGTACCCGCATCCGGTTTCATATTCTCGTTGATAATCTCGAACAAGGCGGTCATGGCACGCGGGTCGTGCGAAAGGAATACAATCTTGTCTCCCTTCTCTACGTTGAAGTTGACATCGCGGAACAGCACCGTACCATCTTCCAGCGTTTTCGTCAAACCGGAAACTTCCAGAATCTGATTACCCGGTTCGCGTTCGGGCGTAAAGATGATGCCCGGATACTTACGGGATGACGGCTTGATTTCTTCTACATTCAGTTTCTCCAACATCTTCTTGCGGCTGGTAGTCTGCTTGCTCTTTGCCACATTGGCACTGAATCGGCGGATAAACTCTTCCAGCTCTTTCTTCTTCTCCTCGGCCTTTGCCTTCTGGTTCTGCTGCTGACGAAGCGCCAGCTGGCTGGACTCGTACCAGAAGCTATAGTTACCGGCAAAGAGGTTAATCTTTCCGTAGTCGATGTCCACCGTATGCGTACAAACGGAGTCGAGAAAGTGACGGTCGTGGCTCACCACCAGCACTGTATGCTCAAAGTTTGACAAGTACTCTTCCAGCCAAGTCACGGTCTCCATATCCAAGTCATTGGTAGGCTCGTCCAGCAGCAAGTTATCAGGATTTCCATAGAGAGCTTGCGCCAGCATGACACGCACCTTTTCCTTGTTGTTCAACTCACCCATCAACAGATAATGCTTGTCTTCCTTGATACCCAAGCCACTCAGTAAGGCGGCAGCATCGCTTTCGGCATTCCAGCCGTCCAGCTCGGCAAATTTCTCTTCCAATTCGGAAACCTTCAGTCCATCCTCGTCTGTGAAATCCTCTTTGGCATACAGCACTTCACGCTGCTTCATGATGTCCCACAACACCGTGTGTCCCATCATCACCGTGTCCATCACCGTAAAAGCATCCCACTTAAAGTGGTCCTGACTCAAAACGGAAAGACGCTCTCCCGGAGCCAGCATGATGGAGCCCGTCGTAGGGTCCAGCTCCCCGGAAATCGTTTTCAGGAAAGTAGATTTTCCGGCACCGTTGGCACCGATGATACCGTAACAGTTACCACTTGTAAACTTCAGGTTTACGTCATTGAACAACACTCTTTTACCAAACTGTACTGAGACATTAGAGACTGTAATCATCTTTATATTTACGATTTATTTATTTACAATTTACTATTTAATACCTATTAGTCTGCGAATTGCGAGTGCAAAGATAGTGCAAATTGAACGTAAAACTTTCATGCTTGCATGAAAAAGTTTTGCTGAGATGCCGCCTATCTTATTCAAAGATAGTTATTTTTCCATGAATAGACACAGAGAAGCGCTGTCAATCTGGCATAAAAGTATTACCTTTGCTGCGTTTTCGGCAAAAACATCCGTTTTGGCAAAGTTTTTGCTGGGGCACTGATATCGTATTAACTTAAACCCTTAACAGCAATGAAAGCAAAATCATTTTACAAGAATAATAAGCATAACAATATGAATCCGAAAGAAAAAGAAAACAACCAGGAAGAGGAGTTGAAAACTCAAGCTACTCCTAACGAATGTGACGAAGAAACCGTAGGACAAGAAGCTTCACAAGAAAACGAAGCTCCCCTGACAGACGAAGAAAAGCTCGCCCAGGAACTGGAAAAGGCAAATGAACAGATTGAAGAGCAGAAAGACAAATATCTGCGCTTGTCTGCCGAGTTTGACAATTACCGCAAACGTACCATGAAGGAGAAGGCAGAACTCATCCTGAACGGTGGTGAAAAGAGTATCAGCAGTATCCTACCCATTGTGGATGACTTTGAACGCGCCCTCAAAAACATGGAGACAGCTACCGATGTAGCTGCCGTAAAAGAAGGTGTGGAACTTATCTACAACAAGTTCATGTCTGTGTTGGGACAAAACGGCGTTAAGGTAATAGAGACAAAGGAACAACCGCTCGATACAGACTATCACGAAGCCATCGCCGTAATTCCGGCACCCAATGAAGCACTGAAAGGTAAAATTCTGGACTGCGTACAAACTGGTTACATCCTAAACGACAAAGTGATCCGTCATGCCAAAGTGGTAGTCGGAGAATAACATAAAACTGTATGGAAAAAAGAGATTACTACGAAGTATTGGAAGTCGAAAAGACAGCAACGGTAGAAGAAATAAAGAAAGCCTATCGCAAGAAAGCCATCCAATATCATCCGGACAAGAATCCGGGCGACAAAACAGCCGAAGAGAAATTCAAGGAAGCGGCAGAGGCATACGACGTACTAAGCAATCCGGACAAGCGTGCCCGCTACGATCAGTTTGGCCATGCCGGACTGGGTGGTGCCGCCGGTAATGGTGGTCCGTTCGGCGGCTTCAGTGGAGGCATGTCCATGGACGACATCTTCTCCATGTTCGGTGATATCTTTGGTGGACACAGTGGAGGAGGTTTTGGCGGTTTTGGAGGTTTCGGCGGAAGTGGCGGCACACAACAACGCCGTTACCGTGGTTCGGACTTGCGCGTCAAGGTAAAACTGAACCTCAAGGAGATCTCTACCGGTGTGGAAAAGAAATTCAAGCTGAAGAAATACGTGCCTTGTACCCACTGTCATGGCACGGGAGCCGAAGGCGACGGCGGCGCCGAAACCTGCCCGACCTGTAACGGTAGCGGCACGGTAATCCGTAACCAGCAAACCATACTCGGCACCATGCAAACAAGAACCACTTGCCCAACTTGTGGCGGTGAAGGCAAAATCATCAAAAACAAGTGTAAGGAATGTGCCGGTGAAGGTATTGTATACGGTGAAGAAGTAGTAACCGTAAAAATCCCGAAAGGTGTCGCAGAAGGTATGCAGCTCTCTATGGGAGGAAAAGGAAATGCAGGCAAGCACAACGGTGTGCCGGGAGACCTGCTGATTCTTGTAGAAGAAGAACAAGACCCGAACCTGATACGCGACGAAAATGACTTGATTTACAACCTGCTCCTCAGCTTCCCGACAGCAGCCTTGGGTGGTGCGGTAGAAATTCCCACGATTGATGGAAAGGTGAAAGTAAAAATTGACTCAGGTACGCAACCGGGAAAAGTACTCCGCCTGCGCGGCAAAGGTTTGCCGAACGTAAACGGATACGGCACGGGAGACTTGCTGGTAAATGTCAGCGTATATGTGCCCGAAACTCTAAGCAAGGATGAGAAGAAGGCGCTGGAGGAAATGGAAACATCGGACAACTTCAAGCCGAACACTTCGATTAAGGAGAAGATATTCAAGAAGTTCAAGAGTCTGTTTGACTGATAAAAAAATAGAGATAATAAAGAAAGCCTCCCAATATGCACTAAAATATCGGGAGGCTTTCCTATTATCTTTACCTTCCGAAGGATTGAGGCATACCCTATCTGATAGCATCCCGTCTTGACATCGACTCCCTCCAGAAAATCCTTGCCTCACACTGGAAGCCTTATCTTGAGAACCTTCACGTATGTATGACCGATGCCACATGTTATGAAAGCCATATGCGTTTTCCTACGGACATGAAGCTCCTTTTGGAAAGTATCGAATGGCTCTACCGGCATATCTGCCAGCATTGTAGAGATCTTGGCATAAGGCGTCCCCGTAACAAATATACGGATGTTGCGGTATCCTATCTGTCCTATTGCAAGAAAAGA
>UMDF01050048.1_pt1 | contig 15220 bp, 9 predicted proteins | sample 1964421 | NCBI WGS metagenome assembly UMDF01 (sample SAMEA4835987, study PRJEB28245) | human gut metagenome | biome: gut microbiome; material: fecal sample | place: Denmark | collected 2008
TACAGTTTGGCAATAACAGGGCTGCGCACATAAAGACGTGACCGCGGCAGCAGACATAATGAACAACGCAAAGCAAAAGGGCATGACGAAAACTGCCACGAAACTGTTGGGCAAAGAAATCAAGAAAAGACTGGGAAAGTAGGAAAAAGAACAACCCCGACCGCGCTCCTCGCGCATGTATATTTAATGTATTGGAAAAGGGCAGGTCTACTGGCCATAAAGCGCAAGCGGCGCAAGCTCTTGAAGAACTTGCGCCGCTTTTTGCGTTGTCCCAGGCGGATTCGAACCACCACTGACAGAACCAAAACCTGTAGTGCTACCATTACACCATAGGACAATTGCGGCTGCAAAGGTAGTGCTTTTCCGCCATATCACCAAATGTTTTGCCGAAAATTTATCTTGATAAGCTAAAATTTATGGTCTTTATATGCGCTCTTTCCGTTTTCCCGCATGTTAAAAGACGAAAAGAGAATACCACGATAGCGGGATTTTGGCCTTTTGGGGTAGTAAAAATGAAGAAAAGAGAGGTTTTACATGTCGCGAACCGAAAATAATTAGTACCTTTGCTGTCAAAAATTTAATTACGTTACTAATACATTAAAGTTTAACACATTATGTTTGAAGGGCAACCTAAAGGTCTATTCGCCTTGGCGCTAGCCAATACCGGCGAGCGTTTCGGCTACTACACAATGTTGGCCATCTTCGTACTTTTCCTGAGAGCCAACTTTGACTTGTCTGCCGCCACGGCGGGCAACATCTACGCCGCCTTCTTGGCGTTGGTTTATTTTCTCCCGTTCATTGGCGGCATCCTGGCCGATAAGTTCGGCTATGGCAAAATGGTGACATTCGGCATCGTCGGCATGTTCCTGGGCTATCTGTTGCTGGCGCTCCCGCTGGGCAGCGGCTTGGCCGCCTGGATTTCAATGGCCGCCGGACTGCTGGTCATCTGCATGGGAACGGGATTGTTTAAGGGTAACTTGCAAGTGATGGTGGGCAATCTCTACGATGACCCCGCCTACTCCGCCAAGAGAGACTCGGCATTTAGCATCTTCTATATGGCCATCAACCTGGGTGCGTTGTTTGCCCCAACGGCAGCCGTGGAAATCATGAACTACGCGCAAAACCACTGGGGAGCCACCGTAAACGAGTCTTACCACTTCGCCTTTGGCGTGGCATGCTTCTCGCTCATCGTCTCCATGCTCATCTATTACGGTTTCCGCTCCACCTTCCGCCACGTGGAAGGCACCACGAAACAAGTGGAAGCCAGCCAAAAGGAGACGGCGCACACCGAGGAGCTGACTCCCAAGGAGACCAAAGACCGCATCGTGGCCCTGTGCCTGGTATTTGCCGTGGTCATCTTCTTCTGGATGGCCTTCCACCAAAACGGCTTGACGCTGACCTATTTCGCCGATGAGTTCACGGCCAAAAGCTCCACGGGCGTGGAGAGCATGATGTTCAGCGTGGCCAACCTGTTCGCTGTTATCATCCTGGTATATGCCTTGTTCTCGCTGTTCCAGTCAAAGACGGGCAAGGCGCAACTCATTTCTTTCTTGGTAGGAGCGGCCGCCGTGGCGTTCCTCATCTATCGTTACGCCACCATGGAGGGCAGCGTTCCCGTAGACGCACCTATCTTCCAACAGTTCAATCCCTGCTTCGTGGTGGCCTTGACACCTGTCTCCATGGCCATCTTCGGCTCGTTGGCACGCAAGGGGAAGGAGCCTTCCGCCCCCTTCAAGATAGGCTTGGGCATGTTGGTGGCCGCCTTGGGCTACGTGGTGATGATAGTGGGCTCCATCGGATTGCTCACCCCTAACGCGCAAGAAGCCTTGGGCGACTCCGCCTCTTTCGTCTCCCCCAACTGGCTCATCAGCACTTACCTGGTGTTGACCTTTGCCGAATTGCTGCTTTCGCCCATGGGCATCTCCTTCGTTTCCAAGGTAGCTCCTCCCAAATACAAGGGCATGATGATGGGCGGATGGTTCGTTGCCACCGCCATCGGCAACTACCTGACCTCCGTGGCCTCTTGGCTGTGGGGCGACCTACCTTTGTGGGTGGTTTGGGGCACGCTGATGACGCTCTGCCTGCTGGCTGCCCTCTTCATCTTCTCCGTGATGAAACGACTGGAGAAAGTGGCATAACAAGCACTCAACCCCATAGAAAAGCGCACGCCCCAATAAAAGCGTGCGCTTTTTTGCGCTTATTTATTTTGTATTCTCATGAATATCCGCTATCTTCGCGGAAGGAACACCTAAAAACGACTAAAACATCAAAAAGCAAAATGAAGACACATTACCAACTGAGATACGCCGCCCATCCCAAGGACGCCAAGACCTATGACACCGCCCGCCTAAGGGATGACTTCCTGATAGAGACCCTCTTCGTGGCCGACGAGGTGCACATGGTCTACTCCATGTATGACCGCATGATTGTGGGAGGAGCCATGCCCTGCCAGGAAGAGCTGCCCCTGGAGGCCATTGACCCATTGAAAGCCGACCATTTCACCTCACGCCGAGAGGTGGGCATCTACAACGTGGGCGAAGGCGAGGCCATCGTCAACGTGGGCGAGGAGTGTTTCGAACTGGGATACAAAGAAGCCCTCTACATAGGAGCGGGCGAAAGGGAAGTGACCTTCCAGAGCAAGGAGACAGAACGGCCTGCCAAGCTCTACTTCAACAGCACCACGGCGCACAAGGCCTATCCCTGCCGCAAGGTGACCAAGGCGGATGCCGTCACCGTGCGCATGGGTTCGCTGGAGATGAGCAATGAGCGCACCATCAACAAAATGCTAGTCAACCAAGTGCTCCCCACCTGCCAACTGCAAATGGGCATGACCGAGTTGTGCCCCGGCAGCGTATGGAACACCATGCCCGCACACGTCCACAGCCGCCGCATGGAAGCTTACTTCTATTTCGAAGTGCCCAAGGGGCAAGCCGTTTGCCACTTCATGGGCGAACCTCAAGAGACTCGCCACATCTGGACGCAAGGAGAACAGGCCGTACTCTCACCCGAATGGAGCATCCATTCCGCCGCCGCCACCCACAACTACACGTTCATTTGGGGCATGGGAGGAGAAAACCTAGACTATGGAGACCAAGACTTCTTTGACATCACTGACTTGAAATAAACCAATCCAACCTATAACAAATTACTTAAACTATGGAAAGCTTAAAAGATTTCTCGCTCGAAGGCAAGAACGCCTGGATTACGGGAGCGGCCTACGGCATAGGCTTCAACATCGCCAAGGCCTTCGTGGCGGCTGGCGCCAAGAACATCATCTTCAATGACCGCCACCAATCCACGCTGGACTTGGGACTCTCCAACTACCGCGAGGCAGGTATCAAGAACGTGCATGGCTATCTTTGCGACGTGACAAAGGAAGATGACGTGAAGGCCTTGGTGGAGAAGATACACCAGGAAGTAGGCCAAATCGACATCTTGGTCAACAACGCGGGCATCATCAAGCGTGTGCCCATGCACGAGATGCCACGCTCCGAGTTCCAACAAGTGATAGACATCGACCTGGTAGGCCCCTTCATCTGCGCCTCGGCCGTGTTGCCCGAGATGATGGAACGCCGCGAGGGCAAGATCATCAACATCTGCTCCATGATGAGCGAGCTGGGCAGGGAGACCGTATCGGCCTACGCCGCCGCCAAGGGAGGACTGAAGATGCTCACGCGCAACATCTGCTCGGAGTATGGAGGTTATAACATACAATGCAACGCCATAGGCCCCGGCTATATAGCCACGCCACAGACCGCCCCGCTGCGTGAGCCCCAGCCCGACGGAAGCCGTCATCCCTTCGACCAGTTCATCTGCGCCAAGACCCCGGCAGGCCGCTGGCTCAACCCTGAGGAGCTGGGCGGACCCGCCGTATTCCTGGCCTCGAAGGCATCGGATGCCGTCAACGGGCACATCCTTTACGTAGACGGAGGCATCCTGGCCTATATCGGCAAGCAACCCTAAGCAACGTCTCTACCGGTCTGCCCCTTTGTGGAGCAGCCGGATTAACTACGCATACACGTGTTGAGCTTGTCGCCCGCCTTGGGCGGCAGGCTTTTTTCGTATAGAAGCCTCCAGCGAAGGCGACCGATCATATCTCTTGACCCCTATCCGCCCGTTCGCGCCGCCTGCTTCCTCCACATGGCCACGCCGCTAGAAAAACATAGGAAACAAATCTTTTCCACACAGCATATAAACCGCCCGTAAATAGCTGAAAACCGCATTCCACGTCGTGAAATATGTATTCCACGTCGTGGAATAGCTGTTTCACGTCGTGGAATAGCTATTTCACGACGTGGAACAGATTTAGGAACTAGCTTCTTGAAACTTCGACACTATATAAAAGCCGTTTCATTCCTTAGTGAAAAACATCTCGTTCCCGTCTTACGCGAGCGGCGCAAAAGCAAGCGTCCGCGCCGTGAAGCGCAAGGCCAAGGCGGGCCGTAAGCGAATATCGGGGGAAATGTTTGGCCATTTACGCGAAAATCACTACTTTCGCGAGTACATATAACCCTTAATCGCAAAAGACATGATACTATTCTTCAGAACCTCAAACCGCAGTGTCATCGCCACGGAGATTGACCACCAACCCTGCCAAGCCGAGATAGACGAGCTGTGCTGGCTCTATGGCGACGCGAAACTGGAGGAAGCACAAGCCTTGGAAGGCTACTTCGTGGGACCCCGCAGGGAGATGATCACCCCCTGGAGCACCAACGCGGTGGAAATCACCCAAAACATGAGCCTCAAGGGCATCAGCCGCATAGAGGAATTCTTCCCCGTGGACTCGGCCGAGGCGGAGCATGACCCCATGCTGCAACGCATGTACCAGGGAATAGACCAGCGGGTGTTCACCGTAGACCACCAGCCTGAACCCATCAAGTACGTAGACAATCTGGAGAAATATAACGAGGAGGAAGGACTGGCCCTCTCGCCCGAGGAGATGGACTACCTGCACCAGCTGGAGAAACAGAACGGCCGCCCGCTGACAGACAGCGAGATATTCGGCTTCGCCCAGATAAACTCCGAGCATTGCCGCCACAAGATATTCGGCGGAACCTTCATCATAGACGGGGAAGAGAAGGAAAGCTCCCTTTTCGCCCTTATCAAGAAGACCACGCAGGAGAATCCCAACAGGATACTCTCCGCCTACAAGGACAACGTGGCCTTCGCGCAGGGTCCCATCGTGGAGCAATTCGCCCCGAAAGACCAAAGCACCAGCGATTACTTCCGAGTGACAGACATAGAGAGCGTCATCTCCCTGAAGGCTGAGACCCACAACTTCCCTACCACCGTGGAGCCTTTCAATGGTGCCGCCACGGGCACGGGAGGAGAGATACGCGACCGCATGGGCGGAGGAACAGGCTCATGGCCTATAGCTGGAACGGCGGTTTACATGACCGCCTATCCCCGCTTGAAGGACGACAACGGAAAGACGGACACGGAAAGGGACTGGGAAGACATCATGCCCATACGCCAATGGCTCTACCAGACTCCCGAGCAGATACTCATCAAGGCCTCCAACGGAGCCAGCGACTTCGGCAACAAGTTCGGCCAACCCCTCATCACGGGTTCGCTGCTCACCTTCGAGCATGAGGAAAACGGCGAGAAGTACGCCTACGACAAGGTCATCATGCTGGCAGGAGGCGTGGGCTACGGCAAGAAACGCGACTGCCTGAAGAAAGAGCCGCAACCCGGCAACAAGGTAGTGGTGGTAGGCGGCGACAACTACCGCATTGGCTTGGGAGGCGGTTCGGTCTCCTCCGTGGACACGGGACGCTACAGCAGCGGCATTGAGCTGAACGCCGTGCAGCGCGCCAATCCTGAAATGCAAAAGAGAGCCTACAACCTGGTAAGAGCCCTGGTGGAGGAAGACAACAATCCCGTGGTGAGCATCCACGACCACGGCTCCGCCGGCCACCTGAACTGCCTCTCCGAATTGGTGGAGGAGTGCGGCGGCGAGATAGACATGAGCAAGCTGCCCATTGGCGACAAGACACTTTCCGCCAAGGAAATCATCGCCAACGAGAGCCAGGAACGCATGGGACTGCTCATCGACGAGAAACACATAGAGCACGTGCAGCGCATCGCCGAGCGCGAGAGGGCACCGATGTACGTAGTGGGACAGACTACGGGCGACGCCCATTTCAGCTTCAAGCAAGCTGACGGCGTGAAGCCTTTCGACCTGGACGTGGCCCAGATGTTCGGCCATTCACCCAAGACGGTGATGGTGGACAAGAACGTGGAGCGTCACTACGAGTGCGTCTCCTACGACCAGACGCAATTGCAAACCTACCTGGAGAGGGTGTTGCAGATGGAGGCAGTGGCCTGCAAAGACTGGTTGACCAACAAGGTAGACCGCTCGGTGACAGGCAAGATAGCCCGCCAGCAAGCGCAAGGCTCCCTGCAATTGCCTTTGTCCGACTGTGGCGTAGTAGCCCTGGACTACCGTGGAAAGAGCGGTATCGCCACCGCGCTAGGTCACGCCCCGCAAGCGGGACTGGCCAATCCGCAGGCAGGAAGCGTGCTCTCCGTGGCCGAGGCATTGACCAACATCGTGTGGGCACCCTTGGCTGACGGCATGCAGAGCCTCAGCCTCTCCGCGAACTGGATGTGGCCTTGCCGCTCGCAAGAGGGTGAGGATGCCCGTCTCTACAGCGCGGTGGAGGCGTTGAGCGACTTCTGTCGCGCCATCGGGGTAAACGTGCCCACGGGAAAGGACTCTCTCTCCATGACACAGCAATACCCCAACGGCGAGAAAATCATCGCCCCTGGCACGGTCATCGTGAGCGCGGGCGGAGAAGTCTCCGACGTGAAGAAGGTGGTAAGCCCCGTCATCGTGAACGACAAAAACTCCAGCCTCTACCATATAGACTTCAGCTTCGACGAGATGAAGTTGGGCGGCAGCGCCTTCGCCCAAAGCCTGGGCAAGGTGGGCGATGATGTCCCCACGGTGAAAAACCCCAACTATTTCGTGGATTGCTTCAACGCCATACAGGAACTCATCAACCGCGGCTGGGTAATGGCAGGCCACGACATCAGCGCGGGCGGTCTGGTGACCACGCTGCTGGAGATGACTTTCGCCAATACCGAAGGCGGCATCAAGGTCAATCTGCACGACATGGAGGGAGAAGACCTGGTGAAGCTGCTCTTCAGCGAGAACCCCGGCGTCATCATCCAAGTGAGCGACAAGCACAAGGAAGAACTGAAGAAGTTCCTGGATGACGAGGGAGTGGGCTACGCCAAGATAGGTTATCCCACGCCCAAGGAGCGCAAGCTGGTGGTGAAGAAGAACGAGCAGGAAGTGGCATTCGACATCGACGCGCTGCGCGACAAGTGGTATAAGACTTCCTACCTGCTGGATCGCAAGCAAAGCATGAACGGAATGGCGAAGAAACGCTACACCAACTACAAGAAACAGCCGCTGGAAGTATGCTTCAACGACAACTTCAAGGGAACTTTGTCCAGCTACGGCATCAACGCGAACCGCCGCAAACCCTCTGGAGTAAGGGCTGCCATCATCAGGGAGAAAGGCACCAATGGTGACCGCGAGATGGCCTACGCGCTCTATCTGGCGGGCTTCGACGTGAAAGACGTGATGATGACCGACCTCATCAGCGGTCGGGAGACACTGGAAGACATTAACATGATAGTCTTCTGCGGCGGCTTCTCCAACTCCGACGTGCTGGGAAGCGCCAAGGGTTGGGCAGGTGCCTTCCTATACAATCCCAAGGCCAAGGAGGCGCTCGACAAGTTCTACGCCCGCGAGGACACGCTATCACTGGGTATCTGCAATGGTTGCCAGTTGATGGTGGAACTGAATCTCATCAACCCGGAGCACAAACACCGCTCCCACCTTTGCCACAACACCAGCCACAAGTTTGAGAGCGCTTTCCTGGGACTCTCTATTCCCAAGAACAACAGCGTGATGTTCGGCTCGCTGAGCGGCAACAAGCTGGGCGTGTGGGTGGCCCACGGAGAAGGGCGCTTCTACCTGCCCGAACCCGAAGACCACTACAACATCGTGGCTAAATACAACTACGCGGAGTATCCAGGCAATCCCAACGGAAGCGACTACAACGTGGCGGGCATTTGCTCGGCTGACGGCCGTCACCTCTGCATGATGCCCCACTTGGAACGCGCCTTCTTCCCCTGGCAGAACGCCTGGTATCCCGCTGACCGCAAGAATGACGAGGTAACGCCCTGGATAGAGGCCTTCGTCAACGCACGCAAGTGGGTAGAGAAACACACGAAGAAATCATAATGGAGCAAACCGCTAATCATGAACAGGGCAACCTATACGTTGCCCTGTTCAAGACTTTCTTCAAGATAGGCATGGTCACCTTTGGCGGTGGCTACGCCATGATACCCATGATAGAGGCCGAGATAGTAGACCGATACAAATGGGTAAAGAAAGAGGAGTTCCTGGACTTGATAGCCATCGCGCAAAGCTGCCCTGGCGTTTTCGCCATCAATATCAGCACCTTCATAGGCTATAAGTTGCGCAAGACACCAGCCGCCATCGTGGCGAGCGTGGCCACTGCCTTGCCCTCTTTTCTCATTATCTTGCTGATAGCCATGTTCTTCCACCAGTTCAGCGAGAACAAGATAGTGGCGGCGGCCTTCACCGGCATCCGCCCCGCCGTGGTGGCACTGATAGCCGTGCCTACCTTCAACCTGGCCAAAAGCGCGAAGATAAACCTGGCCAACTGTTGGATACCTATCCTTTGCGCCTTGGCCATCTGGATTGTGGGCGTGAATCCCATTTGGGTCATCATCGCGGCGGCCATCGGCGGCTATATCTATGGACAATTCATACAACCCACGGAACACTAACCGAGAGAAAAGATGATATTCCTGCAACTATTCCTCACCTTCTTCCAGATAGGTTTGTTCGGCTTCGGTGGCGGATACGCCATGATTTCCCTTATCCAGGGACAAGTGGTGAGCCTGCACCACTGGATGACCATGGGCGAGTTCACCGACGTGGTGGCCATCTCGCAGATGACTCCTGGCCCCGTGGGCATCAACATGGCCACCTATTGCGGCTATACCGCCGTGCACAACGCGGGCTTTTCCACCGGCATGTCCATACTGGGAAGCGCCACGGCCACGTTCGCGCTGGTATTGCCATCGGTGGTGATGATGATATTGATTAGCAAGATGTTCATGAAGTATATGCGCACCCACTTCGTGCAAAGCCTCTTCCTGGGCTTGCGCCCGGCCGTGGTGGGCTTGTTGGCGGCGGCCACCTTGTTGCTGCTTTCCGCCGAGAACTTCAGCGACCTTGACCATCCTTGGCAGTTCTTCATCTCCGTGGCGCTCTTCACGGCCACGTTTATCGGCACCAAGGTGATGCACATCAACCCCATCCGCATGATAGCCTACGCCGCCGTGGCGGGAGTTCTCCTGCTCTACTGAGGAGCAACATGACAACATCATGTACTCTATAAATTAGTATTAGCACATTTTATAGTATTCCCCGAAAAGTCAGAAACACATTCTCGCATCTCTATAAGCGGAACCTGTCAATTAAAGGACACCATCTGCCTATCGAGATGCGAGAATGCGTTTTACGCCCCCTCTTCATTGACCCCAAGGACAACATCCTGTGTTACCATAGGCAATTGAGGTTTGCCACATCGTGGATACCTTACAAGGCGAAAATAAACAGAAAGGGCGAGAAGCCATTGTGCTTCTCGCCCCAAGATTGTATCATATGGGATAACAACTTACTCCGTCAAGTTAACGGTGTAGGTCTTCACCACTCCCTTGTAGTCAAACTTCACGATGGCCTTGCCAGTCCTAGAGGTGGGCTGCACAATGTCAATCTTCACGTCACCATTGGATGCGACCGCATTAGCTTTCACCTTGGGGATGTTGGTTCCCGCAGGCAGTTTGTAGTTCACCTCATATTGATCATAGCCAGAATAACCATTCTCGTGAGTGAAGCGAACGGGCGTAGCGGGCAATAACACACCTTGGCCATCCACCTGGATGCTGATCGTTGGCGGAGCAGGATAAGTCATCTTCTTGCCATCCGCACTGAAGCCCAAGCCAAGGAATACGCACGCCTGCTCTTCGGCATCACCTTCCACTTTCAGGAAGATCGCATGCTTTTTGTCTACGCCTTTCAAAGCCTTGGTCACGTCAAGCGTATATTGTGTAATCTTCTTGTCGGCATTGGCGGGTACACTGATTTCACCGAGTTTCTTACCCTTCCACGTGGCGTTGTCCCAAGGGCCATCCAACCAAACGCTCACCTTGAACGCCTTGTCGGTGGTGGGCACGAGGAAGAGGTTGAAAGAAGTCTTCTTATGCGCCTTTACACCCGCGAAAGGTTTCAGGCCAAGAGTAGCCTTATCCAGACCTCCAAAGCCGAAATACTTAAAGCCTACGATATCGCTGCCCTTCATCAAGATGGGCATGCTGTTGTCCCAAATGTCCCAAGAGTCTTGCTGGCTGCCCACGTTGGAAAGGTAGCAAGCGTAACCCGCGGAATAATACTTATAGGGATCCATACCAAATACCTGGAAGCCTTCTGAGGTAACCTCGGCACCCGTATAAACGTTGCCATTGGCTGCCTTGGCCTGCCAAACCTGGTCGGGAGCGTAGGGGTCAAAACCTGTGATGGTCACCTTTCCGCCTTCCGCTACAGGCTTCTCATCGCACACGATCTTAACAGGAGCCACCATGGCCTGACGGGCAAAGCCGAAGCCACGAGGAGGACGATGATAGAACACGTACCACTGGCCATTGATTTCCTGCAAGCTGCCGTGAGTATTGTGAGCGGCATTGGTGCAAACCAGCTGGCTGCCGTCCTCGCTGAGCACTACGCCACGGGAGTCTACCAATACGCCGCCGCTGCGCCAAGGACCTAAAGGACTATCGCCATAAGCATAGCGCAAGGTGGAGTTAGTGCTGCCCAAGCCATAGTCAGGGCCGGAATAGCCGGAGAATATCATGACATACTTGTTGCCCACCTTGCGGATGGAGGAAGCCTCGAAGAAGTTGAAGTCCTCGGGCTTCTGACCCTTGTAGAGAGCGGGGTACTCAGTGCCCTTGGGGTCGCGAATCGCGCCATAACGCAAGCTGGCGGGGATGAAATAAGGGATAATCTCAGTGCCCGGCCTTACGGAATACATGGTGTTTTGGTCAAGCTGCGCGGCGGAAGAACGCTGGAAACCCCAGAAGCCATAAGCGCGGAAGCCTATGTTGTAATCGGGGTCTGACTTGTCGGTGATTTGCTCCACATAGATGGAAGGGTCGAAGCCCAATACGCTACCAGGCACTGTGCTCTTGCCGTCCTCAGTCAAGTTGATGGGAGTGAAGGGACCATCAGGCCTTGTGCCCTTGCACACCATAGCCTCGCGGCGAGGACCGCGGCTGTGGGGATAGAGGTAATACTCACGGGTGCCATCGGGACGATTGACTTCCACCAAGTCAGGGGCATACATGATATCCCACTGCCCATCCACTTGGTAGGTGAAGATAGGACCTTCATCCCTCCACTGGGTAAGATCCTCCACGGGCGCGGACCACATGCGAATATCCGCGCCACAATACTGATTGAAGCTAAGATCGTGAGAGCCTATGATATAGGCACGATACTTACCAGGGTTGTCTGGGTCTTCAAACACGCGAGGCTCTCCATCGGGCAAGTGTTCCCACAAAGGCAGGTAGGGGTTGCCCGTGCCGATGGGCGTGATGTCGTTGGCTGCGTTGACCGGTTGCCCTGTCCAGGCAGCCAGTCCCAGCGCCAAGGCAAGTGTTGTTTTCAGGATAGGTAATTTCATAGTTGATTGTTGTTAAGAATGTCCAAAAAATCCGCTGTCTGGAGACGCGTTCCCCAAACACGTATTTCTGAATGCAAAGATAAGTTTTTTAGGCTGAACGGGCTTTCGCTTCTGTATCATAAACGTTTGCCCACGTAACAATTTGGCGTTTAAGTCCACCTTCGCTAACCCTTATTCACCTTGGCGGGGCGGATATTGGGCAGGAACACTGCGATGACGCCCAGCCAGGGGAGCCACGTGCTGACATGGAAAATGAACTCTATGCTGGTCTTGTCCGCCAGCCAACCAAAGAAGGCGGAGCCTATGCCGCCCAGGCCGAACATCAGGCCGAAGAACACGCCGGCTATCATGCCCACCTTGTCGGGCTTGAGGTCGGTGGCGTAGACCACGATGGCCGAGAAGGCCGAGGCGATAATCAGGCCGGAAAGGATGGCCATCAGAATCGTGAGCGGCAGGTTGAGATAAGGCATCAGCATGGTGAAAGGCGCGGCGCCAAGTATGGAGAAGAGGATGACATACTTGCGCCCATACCTGTCGCCCAGGAAACCTCCGAAGAGCGTGCCGGCCGCGAAGGCGGCGAGATAGCCGAAGAGGCAGAGCTGCGACTGCTGCACGGAGATATGGAAGCGCTCGATGAGGAAGAACGTGAAATAGCTGGTCATACAGGCGTTGAAGAAATACTTGGAGAATATCAGCACCACCAGTATCCACAGCGCCCAGCGCACCTGCCGCCCCGCGAGATGGCTGACGGCGGCCTTGCGGGCTTGCTGTATCCGCCCCCACTGCGCCAACATGGCGCTGTACCAAGCGCCTACCCGCACCAATATCAAGGAAGCCAGCAAGGCCGCCGCGGCAAACCACCCCACGGCGCGCTGGCCATGGGGCAGCACGATGACGGCCGCCAAGAGCGGCCCGATGGCGCTGCCGCCGTTGCCGCCCACCTGGAAGATGGACTGCGCCAGGCTCTTGCGTCCGCCCGAGGCCATCTGCGCCACGCGGGAAGCCTCGGGATGGAACACCGAGGAGCCGCATCCTATCAAGGCCACGGAGAGCAGGATGGCATAGAAATGGTCGGAGAAAGCCAGGGCCAGGAGCCCCGCCAGCGTGAAGCACATGCCCAAGGAAAGGGAATAGGGCCGCGGGTGGCGGTCGGCGTAAAGCCCTATGAAGGGCTGGAAGATGGAGGAGGTCATCTGGAACACCAGCGTGATGACACCTATCTGGGCGAACGTGAGCCCCAGGTGGTCCTTGATGATGGGGTACATGGCCGGGATGACGGACTGCATCATGTCGTTGAGCAAATGGCAAAAGCCTACGGCGAACAATACGGCGAAGGCCGTCTCCGCCTTCACGTGGGGGTGTCCCTTCAGTTTCTCTATGATTCTCATGTCTGTGTTTTCGCGTCTGTCTCCGCCCACGCGGCGGGGGCTTCTCGGGCGCGAAGGTAATAAAATCCCGCCACGCGGCCAAATTTCAGCCCGCCTAACACCTGCGGGTAGCGCGAGAAATCCGCCCGGGTAGCGCGGAGAAATCCGCTCGGGTAGCGCGAGAAAACCGACCGGGCAGCGCGAGAAATCCGCTCGGGCAGCGCGAAGAATCCGCCCGGGTAGCGCGAAGAATCCGCCCGGGTAACGCGAACTGCCCAACTGGGTAGCGCGGACTATCCAGTTGGGCAGTGAAGACTATATCGCGAAGAGTGCCTGACGGCGGTGGCGGAGCCTATCGCCAGCTTATCCAGTCCACTTCCACCTTCCCGTCGCCCAGCAGCGAGACGGTGATGTCGGTCACGCCGCTCAGCGCCGTGGCAGAGAAGGGAACGCTCACCTCCTTCCAGTCCGTGGAGACGGGAACCTGGAAGGTGAAGCCCGGCTGTCCCGGCCAGCCGATGGCCATCCGCCCGCCCGTGGCCGACTTCACGCGCAGCGTCAACTGGGCGAGGCCGCCCTTGCCGAAGTCCACGCGGTTGTAGGTGACGGCCGCCCCCTTCTTGGCGAAGACCGTCTTCCAGCCCTGGAACTTGTCGGCCTCGTCCAGGTAGGCGATAGAGGCTCCGTCGGAGATGCCGCTGTAGCGGTCTATCTGCACATGGGAGCGGGCGTCGGTGATGCCCACGCCTCTCAAGGTGGCGGGCACGGGACGGATGGTGCCGTCATTGTTGAAGAAAAGGGAATCTATCCTGGCCGAGCGCAATTTGTCGAACTCGGGCGAGTAGTCGTTATGGTGATAGAACAAGTACCACTGGCCTTTGTATTCCACGATAGAGTGGTGATTGGTCCAGCAGCCCGTGGGCGACTGCTCCATGATTACGCCCTTGAACGTGTAGGGACCCATGGGATGGTCGCTCATGGCGTAGGCCAGGGTCTCGGTCTTGTCTTGCACCCAAGGGAAAGTGAGGTAGTATTTCCCCTGGCGCTCGAAAGCGAAGGGTCCTTCCTTGAAACCCTCCGGCAAGCCTTCCACCACTTGCGGCTCGGAATCCAGCTCCACCAGGTTGTCTTTCAGCCTGGCCATGCGCAGGCCGCCGCCTGCCCAGAAGATGTAAGCCTTGCCGTCGCTGGCCTGCAAGACGCAAGGGTCTATGCCGTTGACTCCCGCTATAGGCTTGTCCATGGGCGTGAACGGCCCCGCGGGACTCTTGCCGGTGGCCACGCCCACGGCGAAGCCGCGTCCCTCCTTCGGCGCGGAAGGGAAGTAGAAATAGTAAGTGCCGTCCTTGTAGACACAGTCTGGCGCCCACATGGAGTAGGAGTCGGGCTTCACCCACGGCACGTTGTTCTGGTCCACTATCACGCCATGGTCTGTCCAGTCCACCAGGTTCTCGGAGGAGAACACATGGTAATCCGCCATGGAAAACCATTTCCTCTCCGGCTCCACGGGGCTCACGATGTCATGGGAGGGGTAGAGATACATCTTGCCCTCGAACACGCGGGCCGTAGGATCGGCGGTAAACTGGTCGTGGATAATGGGATTTTGCGCCTGCGCCAGGCTGGGGAGCAACAGCCCAAGGGCTATCGTCCATGAATATCGCTTCTTTTCCATAAGTGTTTCCAAGTTATGAGGTTTATAAAAGCTGGATTTCCAATCGGTTCTGAGCGGGCATATCGGAACTGTTGCCGTAGTATATCTCATACTTGCCCGGCACAATCCGCATCGTGTTGGTAGCCGTGTCAAAGAACTCAAACGTGTCTGCCGGCAACTCCATGGACACAGATTGGCTCTCGCCCGCCTTCAACTCCACGCGGCGGAAAGCGCGCAAGCTCTTCAACGGGCCGTCGGTATCGCCCACCTTGCGGACATAGACCTGCACCACTTCCGCTCCGTCGCGCTTGCCGGTGTTTTGCACTTTCACCGTAAAGCCTACCCCTTCTCCCGCCTTGACGGAAGACTGGGCGAGCTTTCCGCCAGAGATATTGAACGTCGTGTAGCTC
>UMDF01041957.1_pt1 | contig 14796 bp, 17 predicted proteins | sample 1964421 | NCBI WGS metagenome assembly UMDF01 (sample SAMEA4835987, study PRJEB28245) | human gut metagenome | biome: gut microbiome; material: fecal sample | place: Denmark | collected 2008
GTACTTTCCGTCAAAAAGAATAGAATGTCACCATTTTCCATTATATTTGCAAGAAACAGAAGAACATATATCATCCGAGCATCATGGATATACACACATTTATAGCCGATTATCAGGAAGCTTTCGGCCAACACGCCGAACTCCCCATCGCCTTTTGGTATTCAGACCGAATGGAGGCATCTACGGAGAAAGTAACCGGTTGTCTCTTCAAATGCATGAAACAAGTCAGAGACGGCAAAACCGTCAGTCTCAGCAACGAAACAATCACCTGCGGAGGAGGCAAGTTCTATACCGGATTTACTGAAATGCCCGAGCGCGTCCCAGGGTTCGTTTCTTTAAAAGAGAGATATAAAAAGACACCTGAAATGGTGGTAGATTTTGTCAATGAGCTACAGATTTCCAGAACTGACAAAACCTATCTGCATTTTGCCCGCATAGACAAGATACCTTCCTTTGATGAAGTGGAAGGACTGCTGTTCCTGCCAACTTCCGACATTCTATCCGGACTGGCGACATGGACCTTCTTCGACAACAATGCATCGGATGCCGTGGCAGCCCCATTCGGCTCCGGCTGTTGCTCCGTCATTACCCAAACCATCATTGAAAACCAGAAACAAGGGAAACGCACTTTCCTGGGATTCTTCGACCCCTCCGTCCGCCCATACTTCGAAGCGGACTTATTGAGCTTCACTATCCCCATGTCCCGGTTCAAGGAGATGTATCACACCATGCGTGAAAGCTGTCTGTTCGATACACATGCCTGGGGAAAAATCAAGGAAAGGATACAGCTGTCCCAATCAGGAGACGTACATATCCTCCCCTCTCCCATTTCCTTCCCCATCCTTCCGGACATTTATCTGCAGGAAATCAGAATAGAAGATGCCGCAGCCATCTACCATGCCATCGACACACACCGGGATTACTTAAGAACATGGCTGCCATTTGTGGATAATATGCGCACAACAGCTGATGAAGAAGCTTTTTTACGTCAGGTACTATCTGCTCCTGCCGAACGAAATGAACCGATATTCGGTATTTGGAACCAGCAACATGAAATCTGCGGACTGATAGGTTTCCATTTCTCCGATTTCGACAACCACCGTACAGAACTCGGCTATTGGCTACTGCCGGAATACCAGCACCGGGGCATCATTACTGAAAGTGTCCGCAAGCTGTGTCTGTGGGCCGTACAAGAAAAAGAGATAAAGCGAATACAAATTCGCTGTGCCGTGGGTAATGCAGCCAGCAACGCAGTACCGGTTCGCCTCGGTTTCATCCATGAGGGAACAGAACGTTGCGGAGAACTGCTGGCTTCTGGAGAATATACAGACATACATATATACAGCATCTTGAAAGAAGAAGTGCTGGCCAACCTCAAACGATAAAATATCAAATTATATATCAACAATTGAAATTATACATGGAACAACAACCTCATCTCAATGACCACAACAAGCAGGAGTACCCTCCTATGCATACAACGGAGCACATCATCAACCAGACCATGATAAGGTTATTCGGTTGCGGCCGCTCCATATCAGCACACATAGAACGGAAGAAGAGCAAACTGGACTATCGTCTTGCCGCCTGCCCCACGGAAGAAGAAATAAAGAAGCTGGAAGAGGCCGTAAACGAGGTAATCGCCCGACAGCTGCCCGTCACAACAGAATTCATTACGCAAGAGGAAGCGCAAGGACGTTTCGACTTGGAACGCCTGCCCGATGATGCTTCGGAAACGGTACGTGTCGTGAAAGTAGGCGATTATGACGAATGTCTCTGCATTGGAGTACATGTAGAAAACACATCAGAAATCGGAACTTTTAAAATCATCAGCCACGATTGGGACGAAGAAGCCAAGCGTTGGAGAATGCGTTTTAAATTAGTCTGAAAATCTATCAATTTTAAATAAATAAGATAGCAAAATGGCATTAAACAAGCAAATAAGTCAGTTTTTCAATGACAAATAGTCAATAAAGTCAGTAAAAATCGGTTGGCATAAGGTTTGCAATATAGTTAGCGAACGACGGTTCAAGAAACGGACGGTGAAAAACCCAAAAGGCAGGCACCCGAAGACAAAGAACCGGAGTTCAAAACTAAATAGCATGTTTAACTTAAACAATAGGAGACTATAACTATGATGCCTGTAAGAAGAAACCAAAATTGGTTACCGAGTATTTTTAATGATTTCTTTGACAATGATTGGATGGTAAAAGCAAATGCCACCGCCCCTGCCATCAACGTATTCGAAACAGCAAAAGAGTACAAAGTTGAATTGGCTGCTCCCGGTATGACAAAAGAAGACTTCAACGTTCACATCGACGAAGAAAACAATCTGGTCATCAGCATGGAAAAGAAAACAGAAAGTAAGGAAGAGAACAACAAGGACGAAAAGAAGGAAGGCCGTTACTTGCGCCGCGAATTCTCATACACCAAGTTCCAGCAAACCATGATTCTTCCGGACGATGTCGATAAGGAAAAGATTGGTGCCCATGTAGAAAACGGTGTGTTGAACATTACATTGCCTAAGTTTACGGAAGCAGAAAAAGAAAAGGCCAAGAAATTCATCGACGTAAAATAACGCCCGGCCATTAAAAAAAATCTCCCGCTGCACAGGATAATGCAACGGGAGATTTTTTATATCCACATCTATATGGAATTATTTCTTTTTCCCTTTCAGGAAACGGTCTGTAAGCCACTTGCGCACCGGTTCATCATAGAGTTTCAAGCAGGCATAAGCCAAGAGCACCGAACCGACAAAGGTCAGTATCATATAAGGAATGCCTTCCGCAATCGTCGCCTTGTTGTTGAATGCCCAGGCGGTATAAGTGTATACCAGCGGATAATGAGTGATGTATATAGGATAAGATATATCCCCCAGGAACTTGCAGATACGGGTAGAGCGCTTACCGGTAACCTTCCCTCCTGCTCCCATAGAAACAATGACCGGGAAAATACAGATGATACAGAACGCCTCATAAAGCCCGTTCATCCAATAGCCGTCTTCACCTCCGATACGGGGAATGGACAGAACAACTACAATCATCAGGCTGCACCACCAGAACGCACGCTTCCGGACACGTATCAGCCAGCCGAGGCGAGACAGAAGCAACCCGCCAAAGAACGGATACATCAGGCGGACCATTCCCACATACTGCTGCTCCCAGTTCAGTGCCCAACCACCGACAATATCACCGGCCGGCGCCGTCAGACAGCGATATACCGTAAAACAGCCAGCCACAATGACAAGGATAGACAGAGCCACCTTATTGAACTTGCGTACAAACAATGCATACAAGATATTACCGATATACTCATAATACAATGACCATGCCGGTCCGTTCAGCGGATGCATCTCTGTCCATCCGCGAATGTCGAACTTCAGCGGCAGGGGAAGCAGCGTACAACCCAGCAACATCACCAGCAGCATGGTGCCTACCGAAGTATTCTCGATAAACGGAAAGCAAGGCGACTCCTGGAAGAAGAAGAAAGCCGCCCCCACAAGGCTACCCATAATCACCATCGGATGCAGGCGTATGATACGGCGTTTGAAGAAAGTTCCCACGGACATTTTGTCCCATCGGTCATCATAGGCATAACCGATTACAAAACCCGAAAGCATAAAAAAGAAATCTACCGCCAGATAACCGTGATTGATAAGTTGTGTAAGATGGCTACCACCGGAGTGTGCCTCAAAGAGATGGAAAATAATCACCATCACAGCCGCTACACCGCGCAGTCCGTCAAGGATTTCATAATGCGGTTTCGAGGCAAGATAAGTAGTTTGTGTATTCATTTTGGTATAAGATATTTATTAATTCGCGCGCAAAGATAAAAGTTTTTTCTAATAAGGGAACTGATAAATATCATATAAATAGAGAATCATCATTTTATGACAATTGATGCAATCTGAAATACTTCTTCATAAAACAGACATAAATAAGACTTAACAAGAGGATGGTACATAGCAGATACCAGTAGCCAGAATCCTGGCACAATATATATCCTACGACAATGATTGCCTGCACTGCCATATAGATTGAAGAGACTATGACATGAGGAGTCTTCAGCTCATTCGCCATAATCTGATACAGATGTTTGCGATGCGGCAAGCCGATATTCTCATGAAGCATCAGGCGATGAACGATAGTCAGCACACTATCCACACCATAAACAGACAACAAGACAATCCAACTGAAATCACCGGTCCGGATGACGAGCCTGCCTATCAGGAAAAGCAGGATAAAGGCAATGCTCACAGAACCCACATCACCGGCAAAGCACTTGGCTTTCTTGCGAAAATTGAAGAAGCAGAAGACAAGGACCGAACAAATCACCGTATGGATAAACCCCTCCTCTACAAAAGACACCACTTCCCTATTTACATAAGCCAGTGCAGCCAGTATCACCAGCGAGTAGCCTCCGGTTATCCCATTGATGCCATCCATAAAGTTGTAAGCATTGATGATGCCCGTGCAGACTATCAAAGCGATTATTATCCACCACCATGACAAGGAGAACAATCCCCACTGCCAGAACATCAATCCCATAGCCGAGAAATGGAACAGCAACCGCATCTTTTGGGAAGTGGAACGTACATCATCCACAAAACTGATGAACGTCACCAGTGTCAAGGCAATCATGAACCAGGGGTATTCAAATCCACTCGTCAGGAAATAGGCCAAAGCCCCGAAATAGAAAATGACTCCCCCGCCACGCAACGTTATGCTTGTGTGCGAACTGCGTTCATTGGGCTTGTCAATAATATTGCATCTGTCAGCTATTCTAAAATAAAAAAGTTCTGCCACAAGCAGCAGAACCAGTATAATCAAGTAATACATTATATCAAACTTTCAAGTTTTATCAGTAAATTACGTACCGGTCTCGTAGAGGAATCACATCTTCACCCATAAAGTCAAAAAAATCATTATAATCACCCGTTATACGATTCTGCAAAAGCCGTGAATACAAACGTCCTTCTTCTTTGGTCAATAATCCTGTTGATACAAAATTCTGCCCTAACAACCCGACCACACCATTATGAGTACGTGCATTAAATCCTCTGCTCATCAATAATGCAGAAGCCATATAAAAACATGCATAGTACAAACGTTGTATAGCAAGATTCCAATGTGCCGTATCAATCATATCTTCCGCTTCTTTCAGCGTAACATAAGCTTTTTCCTTACGATAGGCCACAATAGCCATTCTATCATCTCCACTCAAACTCATATCAATTGTATCCCTTCATTTTTTATATTATTGAAAAAAGGTGTAAAATGATACTTTAACCACTCCTTCAATGTATATAACACCGGGCTTATACATTCTTTTTTGCTCCATCCCAGTTCCACCAACGGATAAGATATTGTGTCATAATCATTCGCTTCAATCTTTGGCTTGTCCAATAATATGAGCACATCCCAATCTGAATCTTCCCGAGCATCCCCACGAGCTTGAGAACCAAAAAGAAAAGCACGGCTTCCCGGAGGAAGCACTTTCTGCAACGTATCCTTTATAGAATCTAATATAACAGATTTTCGAACATCCATCTTCTCATTCTCCTTTCAAACACAAATATACTAAAAATCCACTTTCCCCAACAAAGGCTGTGACTTTTCTACGTATAATCTATTTCAAGTTTGATTTATCCGAAAACGACTTTATAGTTTTCACAATCCCGTCCTCCGCTTTCACCGGCATTTTCTCAATACCCAATGCAGCTTTAATCTTCGCATTGCTCACTACATAGTTCTCCGTTAATTTGCGCAAGCGCTCAGAGTTCAAAGGCAGACGGAACAAAGTGCCCCATCCGGCACACCTTTCCATCATACGCCTGTTCATCTTCCAGATGCATGGCTTGCGCCCCAAGGCTGCACACATCAAAGTTATCAGTTCATTGGTGGACAAAGCTTCATCATCCCCCATGTGATAGATACCGCTTGCCACCTCTTTCGTCAGCAATCCCTCCACCACATAGCAAAGGTTGTCAATCGAAGTGAAAGACCTTCTATTCTCAAAACTCCCCAACGGCCAGGGAATACCTTTTCTCACCACATTGTAGAGCAGGTTCAAGTTCCCCTTATTACCGGGACCGTGAATCATGCAAGGGCGTAAGATATACACCCCCTTGCCATCACACGAACCCACTTTCAACTTTCCATCTTCAGCTTTCAATCTGTCAAGGATATACTCCTCGGCCTTAATCTTGCTTTCCCCATATGGCCCCACCGGAGCAGGCACCACATCTTCGGTCAGCATATCCCCCACCACGCTGTCAGCAGCCGCTTTCACCGAGCTGAAAAATACGAACTTCTTGGCAGAAGACTCTATAAAGAAATCAAAGATTTTCCGGGTCAACCCCGTATTTATATCAAAATAAGTCTGGGCCACAGCCTGGTTCTTCGTATCATGCGCTTTGCCCGCCAGATGGATAATGGCATCAAACTTGGGAAGCTTTTGCATCGGGAAAGAAGCAGGCTCAATGTCCTTCCAAGAGAAAGTCTTTATCACCCCTTCCTTCGCAGGAGCAACAATATCCAGCCCATAAAGGTTATGACGTTCCTTCAGGGCAGCAACAAGATTGGAACCCACAAAGCCGTGGATTCCGGTAATAAGTATGTTCATGAAAACATATATTATATAACAATTATTTATTTTTCAGAACAGATTACGATTCTATTTTGTCAGAAAATCAATAAGAAGATTTTGTAAATGGCGAGGGTCTTGTCGTCCATCCCAGATTATTATCACCTCAATTCTATTCTCAAATACTTGATAATAAATATGATTCTGTTTATAAAACGCACATCTCACCTCTCCATACCGAGATAAGTGTAACAATTCTCTGCCCATACGGGGCGAGTGCCCCAGTGATTCAACAAAAGATATCATTTTTGCAGCGATACTATCCGCAGTTTTCTTTCCAAAAAAGCCTTGTATATATTGCAAAATATCCGAGAAAGACTCAAAAGCCAAATCCGACCAAACTATTTCCATCCAAATCTTTCGGTGAGCAATCCATACACTTCTCCATTAGGAATCATTCTTCCTTTCTCACGGGCTGTTTGAGCATATTTTATTGCTCCCACAAGCAACTCATCGGGCAAATAGTCAGCACTTTCTTTTGCAGCAGAATACCCAACTACGGGTTCACCCACTATTTGTTTATTCTCTACTTGTTCTTTATATGGTTTAACCTTACTCATTGCTCTTATTCTTTCTACAAAGATACTGACTATATTAGAATATCCTACTAATCACTCACTAATTTGTGCTTTCAGATACAGCTTCCTCACAAACTTCATATCGTGAGCAGCCATAATTTTCACCAATTCCGGGAAGCTTGTCTTGGTAGGGTTCCAGCCCAACAGTGTCTTTGCTTTCGTCGGGTCACCAAGCAGCTGCTCCACTTCACAAGGGCGGAAATATTTAGGGTCAACCTCTACCAACACCTTGCCTGTACCAACCTCGATACCTTTCTCATTCACACCTTCACCTTCCCAACGAAGTTCAATACCCACTTCCCTGAAAGCCAAAGTTGCAAACTCACGGACAGTATGCATCTCCCCCGTAGCTATTACAAAATCCTCCGGTGTATCATGCTGTAGTATCAGCCACATACATTCTACATAATCCTTGGCATACCCCCAATCACGACGGGCATCCAGATTGCCCAAATACAATTTGTCTTGGAAACCTTGGGCAATACGCGCTGCAGCAAGAGTAATCTTCCTGGTTACAAAAGTTTCCCCCCTACGCTCACTCTCATGGTTGAACAAGATACCATTCACGGCAAACATGTCATAACTTTCACGATAATTCTTTGTTATCCAGAAACCATACTGCTTTGCCACGCCATACGGACTACGGGGATAGAAAGGAGTCGTTTCTTTCTGCGGAACCTCTTGCACCTTGCCGAAGAGTTCGGAAGTGGAAGCCTGATAAATCCTGGTTTTCTTCTCCAGCCCCAGAATACGAACAGCTTCCAGCATACGGAGTGTGCCCACTGCATCCGATTCCGCCGTATATTCAGGCACATCAAAACTCACTTTCACATGGCTTTGTGCTGCAAGATTATAGATTTCGTCAGGCTGTACCATCTGGATAATACGAATCAGCGAACTACTATCCGTCATATCTCCATAATGGAGATTTATCAAACGGTCCTTCTTCATGTCACGCACCCATTCATCCAAATAGAGATGTTCAATACGACCAGTATTGAAAGAAGAAGAACGGCGAAGAATGCCGTGAACTTCATAACCTTTTTCTATTAAAAATTCGGCAAGAAAAGAACCGTCTTGACCGGTAATACCGGTTATCAATGCTACCTTTTTCATATAAGTTTATTATTTTGTAAAGACAAATTCAAACACCTTAATAAAGTACTTCATAAACAATAAAGGCATACAAGTACATATGCCATTTTCTTTACATGCACGTACAATCTCCTTATTCAAAAGCATATTACTTTTTATAGAAGCGGTACTAGTACCTCCCGTTCTCATCTTCATAAAATCCAAGGATAAATACCTCGTCTTTAGCTTGTGGATATAGAGGAATCTTATCAATAATTCATAGTCAGCCGCTATCTTATAATCAGTTTTATAATATCCAAACTCTTCAAAATATTTCCGATAGGTGAAAAAAGTAGGATGCGCAGGCATAAATCCATAACGGAAACGGTTAGGCGAAAAATTATTGGAGGAATAGTAGCGTACTGTTTTATCCAGATTATTAGGATTCACAAAACGTACATCACCATATATGGCTTGTACATCCTTGTTCTTAAAAGTCTCTACTACTTTTGCTATGATATCTGTCCGATGATAAAAATCATCGGAATTTATTATTCCCACCACATCACCCGTAGCCATACGTATGCCTTTATTCATAGCATCATACAGTCCTTTGTCCGGCTCACTAACCCAATGCAAACGTCCACTGAATCGCGGTTTGTATTCTTGGATAGTATCTATAGTATTATCTTTTGAAGCACCATCAACAATGATATATTCAATGTCGGGATATGTTTGCGAAAGAACTGATTCTATCGTGTCACGAAGAGTACCACTACTATTAAATGTAACAGTTATAAGAGAGACTTTCATAAAATAAAAGTTTACATATAAGATATATCAACTGAAAATCAACAACTTAAATCCTTATTCGATATATCCTAATATTACTACATAAAGGTATTTATAACAAATGACGGAAACAAACAAAAATGACAAAACCTCCAACTGAGAATATCACACTATTCCAATATGTCAAATAGATTGTTATGTGAAACTTATAAATTAACGTTTCAATTTTCTCATGAAAAGATGCCACAATAAATAAATTCTATATTCTATTTTAAAGAAAAAAGATTTAGTAGATTTCGTGAGTCGTCCTTCCGACACATTATTTGTATGCCTCCTATATTGTATCAAAGGAGATTTTTCATAATATACATTAAAGAAAAAAAGTCCTACAACACATAACCAGTTATCATGCGTTGCCATTTTATGATTTTTTGGAAAAGGTAAAGCTTTCATCAAGACACATCTTCTAAAACACATACAACATCCTAAATAGGCAAAACGATATATATTTCCCCAAAAACCTCGGTTGGGAGAAGACAATTGCCAAAAAGAGCTATTTATAATCTCCAAATTACCATTTACTACACTAGCATCAGAAATAACCATATCTGCATGAGATAAATCGGCAAGCATTGTTTGTACCTTTTTCTCTGACCAAATATCATCTTGATCACACAGAAAAATAACATCTCCTTTAGAATGCTTTAATGCATTCTCAAAATTACTTGCATATCCATGCTCATCATTATTTTTCAATATCTTTATTCGATGATCATTAATAGAAGCAAGAATTTCTAAAGTTCTATCTGTAGAACCATCATCAGAGATTATTATTTCATCAAATCTTGACAATTGAGGTAATATTGAATTTATTTGTTCTTCAACATATTTCTCGCCATTATAAGTAGCTATGCAAACAGAAATAAGCATATATCATTTATTTACAAATTCATTGTTTAAGTTTAGTAAATTCTTATATAATTCTTTTAGTTGCATTTTTACAACATTTACACTAAATAAATTAAGTGCTTCACTAGATATTTCCTTTCTTTCTTTTTCCAAATACTCCCAATTACCAATAAAAGATTTTTTCTCTCCAGAATATACTATACCCCAATTATTTCTCTCAATGTATTGTTTCAAATTCACTATACGTTCATTAACAATGATTGGTAAACCTGTACACAAATATTCCTCAGCCTTGGATGCTATCATTGTTTCATACAGAAGTTCATAAGCATACCCACATTTTGCGGAGCCTGGTATTATTCCAAAATCTGATGCTGTCAAATATTCCCTAACTTTTATAGGGGGAACTGTTCCACAAAAAAGAACTTTTTCCCCAAAATTATTCATTATTTTATGTTTTAATTCTAGTGAAGAACTTAAAGCTATAATCTTGAAATTCTTATTTTTCAATGCAAACAAATTTATTATCTGAATTAAAGTATTGACATCATGCCATAAACCTATACTACCAACATAAATCAGTACACAATCGCTATCTGCTATTCCCAATTTTTTCCGCAACATTTTCCGTTGCCTTCCATCAAATACATTCAGTTCATTTACAACTGCAGGAATGAAATACGATTTTCTATTGTATTGCATTAAATAATCCTTAAACAATTCACTCAATCCAAGACAAGCATCAGAGTTTTTAAAAGTCCAAGCTTCTATTTTTTTCCACATTCGATAATTAAAACGATTATACTTCCATCTTTTTATTATAACACCCTCCTCTGGATACACACTTCTCGGATCAGAAACAATACAAAAGTCATTCCTAGATATTTTTTTTGCAATAACTGCAACAAAAGTCGACAATAAATTTCTAGTATGTACTATCCGTGGTTTATATCGAGCAATACAATAAATAAGTATAGGCAAAACACATAATAATAAATATGGCAAAAGAATCACATGTAAGTAGAAATTATAACTAAATATCGGTATTTTAAATTCCCTACAATCGGCTGATTTATGAAAGCTATTTCGATTTATTTTAAGATGAGTTCTATTTAATATAAAAAATGGAGAGAAAAAAAGGAATTTATAATTAATATCCGTAGATCTCAAAGCGAAAATCTGATTTTCGTGAATATTGTTCCTTTCCGTATTTTCCAATACTGTTAAATATAAAACATTCATGTATTCTCTTTTTTACAATTAACGATAAAAGAAGATAAGTATAGAAATATAAATAGAAAATTATTACCAACAATATCACCACTAAACATACTATTGATAAAATAGAAAGCCGTAGCAATTGTTATGTAGTTCAAGCTAGATTTTCTCAAGATCAACAATACTGGTAACATGAAAAGTAATACACCTATAATCCCATACTCAATATAAAATTCTAATAATAAATTATGTGGATAGTAATATTCATCTGCATTCAAAAATAAGATTCCAAATGATCCTATGCCGTTCCCAAACCAAATGTTTTTTAATGCAAGCTCTAAAACAAATTCAATCATCTCAAACCTAAGTATATATGATGACAGCATTGCAACTGCACCTCTTCCACTCAATAATACTATAGACACTGCAATAATCAGAAAAAATAAAATCAACAGAATTTTTGAGAGATTCAAACTATCTTTAAAAAAAGCGAGAGAACATAAGAATAACACTAATAAAGGGCCATTAGATCCTGTTTTATATACAAGATACATTCCCATTAACATCAAAATACCAGAAAAGAAACTCTGTTTCTTCTCATAAAAGAACTGATATGCTATCCAAAGAGTTAAACAAGCAAATATACGACATGCCCATATGGGATTTATCATTCCAACTAAACCATATCTTCCTGTTTGATAATTAACCGTGAACCCTAATATAAACAACAAGAAAGAAAAAAACATAAAGACTTTTGAAAAAAATATTATATTTTTTTTTGCATTCAATATTTTATCTGAAAAATTCTGTAAACACCCTCCCATTAAATCAACAATCAATAATGGAGCTACAATAGTATAAACTATATTTACTATTTTTTCATGAGCAACAACATGTGAAAGAGAATATTTGACAGAATATAAAACATATACAATAAGAACCCATATTAAAAGTCTACTCCACGCAAACCTTAAAATATATTTCCTTTTTATTATTAAAGGGAAAAAAGCTAATATAATCAAATAAGAAAGCAAATAAGCTGGAACTGGAAGACCACATAAAGCTCCCAGCACAGATATATAAACAGAAAAACCGCCTAATAATCCTACTAATAATACAACTATAAATTTCTGAGACAACATCATCTATAAAAGTCTACTACATATTCGCTCACAAGCTTTTCCATCTCCATAAGGATTAGTCGCTTGACTCATCAAATCATAATATTCAGTAGATTCTAGTAATTTAGAAACTTCATCAACAATTTTCTCAAAATTTGTTCCCACTAATTTGACAGTGCCAGCTTCTACCGCTTCAGGTCGCTCCGTAGTATCACGCATCACCAATACAGGTTTACCTAATCCTGGAGCTTCTTCTTGAATTCCACCACTATCTGTCAAAATAACAGTTGACTTACTCATTAAATAAACAAAAGAAAGGTATTCTAATGGCTCAATAAAAAACATATTACCTAAATTCTGCAAATCTTCACCAAATACATCATGAATTGGTTTACGAACATTAGGATTTAAATGCATAGGGTATACAAAATCGACATCTGAATATTTTTCCTTTAACATTTTAATAGCTTTACAAATAGAAATAAAACCATTACCGAAATTTTCACGACGATGTCCTGTAATTAAAACTAACTTTCTCCCATTCTGCAAACGATTTACATCATATCCCAATAGCTTCAAAGTATTTTTCAATTCTTTCTCTAATGTTTCATCTGTCTTTATTTTATTCACAACTATATGAAGAGCATCTATAACAGTATTACCAGTCACGGTTATACGAGACTCCTCCACTCCCTCATTTAGCAAATTTTGCTTACTTAAAGATGTAGGAGAAAAGTGATATGTGGCAATTCGACCAGTTATCTGACGATTCATCTCCTCTGGCCATGGACTATAAATATTATGTGTACGCAAACCCGCTTCAACATGCCCCACTGGAATCTGCTGATAAAAAGCAGACAATGCTGAAGCCGTAGAAGTAGTAGTGTCTCCATGTACCAATACAATATCAGGTTTTGCATCTTTCAAAACATCACGCATACCTATCAAAACACGAGTTGTCACATCATATAAATCTTGCCCTTGTTTCATAATATCCAGATCATAATCAGGAGTTATTTTGAAAATGTGCAATACTTGGTCAAGCATTTCACGATGTTGTCCAGTAACACATACTGTTGTTTGGAACTTCTCTGGATACTTCTGAAATTCTTTAACTAAAGGAGCCATTTTTATAGCCTCAGGCCGGGTTCCAAAAACCAACATTATCTTTTTCATAAAACTGAGTTACTTAATTATTTCTTATAAATACCACAAAAATCAAGGATAACTTTTGTATCATCGTAAAGGAGAGACTTAAATGGGGTATGAGCAACTAAAAATGCAACTATATCTGCCTTCGCATATGCTTCTTTATAATTTGTCAGCTTAAATACATTATGCTCTTGCACATTAGGCTCTACAACTAGAATATCAGCATTATTGCAACTTTGCATTACCTTAGTAGTAATATACTTAGCTGGAGCTTCACGCAAATCATCAATATCAGGTTTAAAAGCCAATCCCATCATTGCAATAGTAGGTTTACGATGATGTTCTAACTCAAATTTCAACATCGCATTTTCAACCTTCTCCGCACACCAAAAAGCTTTATAATTGTTAATTTCTCGAGCAGTAGAAATAATTTTAGATTCCATAGGAAATTCTGCTGTAATAAAATAAGGATCAACAGCTATACAATGTCCTCCAACTCCACACCCAGGTTGAAGAATATTCACGCGAGGATGTTTATTGGCTAAATTAATCAATTCCCAAACATTAATACCTGCTTTATCACAAATTAAAGAAAGTTCGTTTGCAAAAGCAATCTGTACATCACGAGAAGAATTCTCTGTTAGCTTACACATCTCTGCTGTTTTACAGTTAGTACGATGAAGCGTGCCTTGCACAAAATGACTGTAAAACCCAACGGCTTTATCTGTCGATAAGTTATCTTTTCCACCAATTACACGGTCATTATGAATCAGTTCATAAATAACATTTCCCGGCAATACACGTTCTGGACAATATGCTATATAAATTGTATTTTCCAATTCTGGACGTAACTTAAATATTAATTCAGCCATTTTATCAGTTGTACCGACTGGAGATGTTGACTCTATAACATATAAATCTCCTTCTTTCAACAATGGAATAATAGCACGAGTAGCAGCTTCCACATAAGATATATCAGGCTCATGATTTCCTTTAAAAGGAGTGGGCACAACTATAAAATAAGCATCACTTACTTCAGGAGTAATAGAAGTTTTAAGCTGACCTGAAAAAACAACTTCTTGAAGAAGTTCCTGCATACCGGGTTCTATGATATGTAATTGTCCTTGATTAGTCATCTCAACCACCTTAGGATTGATATCAACTCCTATAACTTGAATTCCGTGCTTAGCGGCAATTATTGCAGTAGGAAGGCCTATATAGCCCAGTCCCATAAAACATGCTTTCATAAAATTCTATACTTTAATAATAAATTACATTAGTGTCCCGTTAAAATGGGACGAGTTAAA
>UMDF01037739.1_pt1 | contig 14618 bp, 25 predicted proteins | sample 1964421 | NCBI WGS metagenome assembly UMDF01 (sample SAMEA4835987, study PRJEB28245) | human gut metagenome | biome: gut microbiome; material: fecal sample | place: Denmark | collected 2008
CTCACAAACACTTGTCATAATCTCACAGTCATCACATTCGCTACTCGCCCCCAATCCGTTACACTTTTCAAAGCATTTCGGATAGTAGTGACCTCCACTGTCATTTTTCTTCGTTAATCTCTCCATATCATCACTCCTCTTCAAACATTTTATTTATTTCTTCATCGCTCATAATCGGAACGCTCTGTTTTTGACGTTCTGCAAGCGATTCCAACTGCGTATCGGTTACGGATTTAGACTTTGCATCTTCGGATATATGTCTGCTGCCATAATCATTTTTAAGTCCATATACATCCGACCAACAATGATCTACCGACTGATTCAGAATCTTAATCGCCAACTTGGTATCTCCGCCGGACAATCTTTCAATCTTATTTTTCATTCGTGTAAGTGCCTGTTTCGTAGCAATCGGCTTTTTAATCTTCTTACGCATATCCAAAAATTCAGCGAATGCAGAATTAAGGTCGGGATCATCATAATGTGTCGTTTTCGCCACTATATTCTTATATTCTTTACTTCTTATATTCTTTACTTCTTTTATAATAGGAAGGTTTGTTATCTGCTCGTTATCTGATTGCATTTTGATTGCATCAGTGCTTGTGGTTTCATCGCATTTTTGCTTGTTATCTGATTGATACAAATTGTAATTTTTTATAGTAAATACGCTATATTTACTATGTGCTTTGCTTGTGATTTCGCCCGTGCTTTTAAGGTGCTTTAGCGCGTTACGAATTTCATTGTCTGTTAAGCCTGTTTCAGATGCCAATTTTGATATCGAAGATGGAAAAGAACCACGCTCGATCAGTTCGCCTTTGTAGTACCCATCCTTCCAATATGCAGACACAAGCATGAAGAAAAACAATCTAAATGTGTTGAAATCATCCCACCATTCCCATTCAAGAATCTTTCGATCTATCTTTACAAAGTTTCCCATAAAATCATCACTCCTCAAAGATTTCTATGTATTTTTCAAATCTTCTGCAATTTTAAGAAGATCATCACGCGTAAGATTCTTGCATTCTCCGGTGTAATATCCGCAAAGTTTATCTGCTGCTTTGATAACATCGTCAATCGCTTTATCGTAAATATCTTCAACTGTATTTACATCGTATGCATCACACAATGCCTGATGCTGTTCTCTGTATGCTTTCAGTTCTTCCAGCCATTCTGCAACTTGCCTATATTCTTTGTTTAATTTTTCAGCAATATCAGGGTCTCTTGAAAATATAATATGCCCCTTTTCTGCCAAGGCTTTAAATCTTTCTATTGATTCATCAATCGTCATTATCTACCACACCTCCTTCCCACGCTTTAAGCATTGATTTCTTGCCATCTATCGAAGTCTCGTTGTAATAGCATCCAAGTTCCCGGTAATACTGATTCTCCGGCGTGTAAATCGTAACCTGTGACATATAATCACGTATCAGAGACATAGCCTTATCCTTGCGCTTCTTGTCAAGGAAGATAATCGGCCGTATTCCATACCGCTTCTTATATGCCTTTTTCCACTTCCTATGATTCATCACTCTTCATTCTCCTGACACATCTATCCTGCTTCTTGCATACATAATTCTGAATCTCACTATCAGATACTCCGTACACCTGTTTCAGAATATCCATACAGATCATAACGTCCGCCATCTCTTCAATAAGATTGTCTCTATTATCTTTGCCGCGCTTCATTTTGCTAATTGCCTGTATAAGCTCCGAACACTCTTCCATGCATACAGTAGTCTGCAAATCGAAGCCATAATGCTTAATGCTATTCTGAACTACGTTTGAATCAATAATAATCACTTTAATCTCACATCCTTTTCGTTCATGCGGATTGAATACTCCAATCCGCACTCTTCCTTTAATATTGATATCTGATCGTTCCAATCGGTATAGTTTTCTCCGATGCACTCAGCCTTGAAATTAAATCGTTTCTTAAACCGGTTTAAGCGTTCTCTACCGAAACCAAATTCATCATGCAGTGTTACAGATGCCAGAATCAGAATCGTGTCAAGCATCATGCTCTTGGCGTTGTCTGTAAACTCCTGCAATGCCTTATCATCAATCCGTACAGGTATGTTATATGCTCCACGCTTCTTTAAGTCTGATTCTAAGGCATCTAAACCATGCTCTCTTGCGTATCTAAGCGCATAAGACATTCCCTCACGTCTCGCCTGTTCTTCTTTGCTTTTGCTCATTTTCTATCACACTCCTAACTATTTTTGTGACGATTTCTCTTGTACCGCTCATATTGTTCCTTATGCATATCTTTTATAGAATTATGCACAAACTTCTGCTGTCTGATTCTTGCTTTAAGTTCCTCATTTGCTTCTGTATATGCCTTATACCTGTCGCATATTCCATGGCAACCGATATGCTTATCAGAACAACCCATGCACGGTGCTGTTGGTTTTACCATATACAATCTCCTCATGCAAATTTCATTTGTCCTGTTTCTTCCTGTTGCATCCTCATGTTTGGCATACGCTTCGATATGCATAAATCGGGCAAATTAGCCTTTACAAGTGCAGCCGGTATCGGTGGGCATACTGCATTACCGCATCTTCTCACCTGTTCGCTTCGTGGATATGTCTTGCCGGTGTAATCATGGTCGATAATATAATCTTCCGGGAAGCCTTGACATCCATATAACTCTCGTGGCTCCAACATTCGAAGTCCAATATCCACAATTTGGTAATCAACACCCTCAATCGTTACAAGGCCAAATCTATCCTTTGTGGTAACCGTGTCTAATGGTTGTTCAATGTCCTGTCCGGTAGCATCACCATAGTATTTGATCAGAAATGCCCGGACTTCTCCAAAATGCCCATCGCCAGCTGTAATTGTAGGAATCGGCTCGCTTACATCTCTTCCATCGCAATGATTGTTCATCTGAATAAGGTTTACTGCACACATAGCGTTTCTTTCAAGCGTGGTGATCGTGTGCAATGGTTCTTTAATATCTGAACCGTTTCCTTGATAATTCCCTCCGTAATATTTTTGGATAAACGATGTAACCAATCCATATCTGTTAGAACCATCCACCGTCATTATAGGGTCTTTAATCGTTTGCCCGCGGACTTCGTCCTTAGAAGTTTCTGAATGGTACTGAATCAAAGTAGGGCTAATCAAATATTTACTAGCAATATTCTGCCCGACAATGAATGGCTTTGGGTTATCCAATACAAATTTCTTTAGCCCTCTTGCAATCCGTTCCATCGTTTTTGGTTTCAATGGTCGTACCGCCCTGATACCATACTTTTCCTTTATTTCTTCGGAAGTATCGAAAATGCTGGGGCAAGGTCTACCGAAATCAATTTGCGTGTATGCTCCGACATAAGGTTTAAGCAATCCAGCCTTTACTTCCTTGCTGTCCGCCGGCGCATGTGTGGGTTCCGGCCATATGATTGATTTTCCATCGCATCTTGCAATCATAAAAAATCTTTTTCGCATAGTCGGTGCCCCATAGTCAGCTGCAACAAGTTCTTTGAATTGTACTTCATACCCTAACTCTTCAAGCTGTCTTACAAACCGTTCAAAGGTCTTGCCCTGCTTGTCCTTGATTGGGTGGTGACCTCTATTTAATGGCCCCCAAGTTTTAAACTCTTCTACATTTTCAAGCATGATTACCCTTGGTCGAACAAGTCCAGCCCATCTACACGCAACCCATGCCAAACCGCGAATAAACTTGTCCTTGGGTTTGCCACCCTTTGCCTTGCTGAAATGTTTGCAGTCCGGAGAAAACCAGGCAAGTCCTACCGGATGTCCTTTGCATGCTTCTACAGGGTCAACTTGCCACACATCCTCACAATAATGTTTTGTTCTTGGATGATTTGCTTTGTGCATTTTTATAGCTTCCGGGTCGTGATTGATTGCAATGTCTACGCTATACCCCGTCGCCATTTCTATTCCGGTGGAAGCTCCGCCACCGCCAGCAAAATTATCTACAATCAGTTCTCCGTTTATCATTTTGTGCCTCCTAATACATAAAATCATCAATGCTCATCTGCGTTTCAGCCGGAAAAGCAAGCATCTCATTCTTTGCTCGTTCATAAAAGTTTCTGTTAATCTCAAATCCGTAAGCACTTCTACCAAGTTCTGCGGCGGCTCTAAGCGTGCTACCACTTCCACAACAAGGGTCGATAACCACGTCGCCCTCATCCGTAAAAATCTCAATCAGTTTCTTAATGACTGCAACAGGTTTTTGTGTTGGGTGAATCTTCGGTATGTCTTTACCGTCTTTCTCCCATGTGAACCAATTAAATACCATGCGACCCGTCCCTCTGATATTCTTTCCGTTTTCGTCCTGCTTGCAACCATTTCTAAATTTCGGAAGTTTATCACGATAAAGTACAAGTGCATATTCCGTAGCACCTACAATACGCATATTTGCTTTTAGTACCTGTGGACTGTAATTCTTAACAAACACTAAAGGTATGTAATTTACAAATCCGTGCTTCTTTGCCGCCGCAATCAATGTCTGCAACTGCTCAAATGAGCAAAACACGATCATGCACGGGCTATTACTACTTCTTCCTCTTGAAATCGGCTTAGAATCTTCTTTTTTCAACATCTTTGAACAGAAATGGAAGTATTCATAAAGGTTGAAGTTAAAATCAGAATTAAAAGCCGCCTTTTTCGCAAGTTTGCTCTCTCCGTTCTTGTTGTCTCCTCCGTTATACCACATAGGGTTACTTCCATAGAAGTTAGTTCCTACATTGTAAGGGACATCAGCTATGATAAGTTGTGCTGGAGGTATTGCGTATTTCTTGTAATTCTGCATAGAATCACGATATATCTCACATTTAATCTTCTTTTTATACATTCTAAATCTACCAAAAGGAAACCTAGGTTTTATGTCCGGACAACCTTATTCCTTTCTTTGATTTTTAATCTACAGTTTCATACCTATCTTTGTGAAATTCTCTATCTTCTTCGTTAGAATAAGCCCTTTTGCAATTCGTGCAAAATTCTAAATGCACCTCTATATCTGTGCTGTTTTCGTATCTACAGCCACTGCAATCATTCATTCTCCAATTCCCTTTATTTCAAAACATTCGCAAGGAACATCAAGTAAGCAACCGCACCGCTCAATTTCTTTTGTTCGCCAATATGTCTTGTATCTGTAAGAGTTTGCGCAATTAAAACAGAAGTCTTTTCCGTTATTCATTTTGCAACTTGTCTTTTTATCCTCTAACTTCTTCCCAAGACTTTCATTTATCCTTTTGAGTTCCTCGACTTTTTTCTGCGATTTTTCAAAATCTTCAATGAGTTTGTTGTATTTCTTCTTACTTAAAATCTTCATTCTGCTTCGCTCCTTTCAGCCGTTCGGCTATCTCGTCAATCTTTTCTTCTTCCAAGATTGTAAAGGCATATTCTTCTTTGATAGATTTTATAGTGTCGTCAACAGCCTTGTTATAAGCCTTTCTCTCATATTCTTCCACATTCTTAAATGTTGTACAGTCTGCGTAAAATCTCTCTTTTGCGTCTATTTCGGCAGAATGCCCAACATTACATTTGTGTTTTTTGAAATTGTAGTGAATACAATCTCCGCAACGAGTAATCACTTTTCCACTAGTCATCATCTTCACCCGCTTTCAATAAATCCATAAACTTCTCATACTGTTTCTGTGATATTTTGTTTTGCTTCTTATCGTCTCTAATTTCAATTTTAAGGTGCTTTTCTGCGATAGAGGATAATTGCCTTGCAAGGTTCTTTCTGCCTTGCTGTATTCCCTGCATATAGCCTTTAGGTGCCTTTCTCTCGCCTATTGAACCGCTCGCTCTGTTCTCTCCTTGCCCTCCTAGACTAACGTTCCGGAGCTGATAACCTTTATCGGCGTACAATCGTATATACTTCTTTTCTGCTTCGTCAAGCTGTGAAGTCGGAAGATTCATAAATTCAATTCGCCATCCGTAAGGATTCTTCTCTGCATCGTACAATCCATGTGATCTGATACTTAAATCTATGTGTTGCTGATAACCGGATAAATGGCTCGCCAATCTGCTGATTATGTGTACCGCCTGTCCGATGTAAGCAAACTTGAATCCGTTTTCATCCTCTCTAAGTAGGAAATATATACCACTCTTGTCATTCAACTTAGGATTTACTTTGAGAAGTCGTTCTTTGTTCTTCTTCTCAATCGCATACACCTGTCTTAAATTCGTAGCCACCTATGCCTCACACTCCTTTAAGTCGCTTGCTATCTGGTCTAAATCAGATACAATCTGTGCAAAGCAATCCGTTGGGTTCTCGCTCACAAGGTCTTTAATCGCCTGTACAACGTCGTCCACGCCTTGATTGTACTGATTCTGTTCGTCAGTATCTGCAATATCGCTTTCTTCTCGATATCTAATAATGTAATCACAAGTGCCATCCGTATACATTCTCATGGGTTTTACATCGCAAAACTTTTTAATTTCTCTGAATGATTCAAAAGAAAAGATTCCTCTATATATAAAACTTGACGGATATACGGCTTTTGCGCCTGCAATAATTCCATCTGAAATCATTTTTCACTCTCCTTTATCCCTACCGCCCACCACTTATAAAACTTAATATTTAATATTGAAATGTCCGTGTTCATTTACCCAATCAATAGCTTCTGCATATGTCACGCCATTGTTTTTCAAGATATATAGCAGATTATGGAATTTAGGGTGTGTTTCTTTCAGCCTTAAAAATCTGCTTTCTTTCTCTAAGTGACATCCAAATCCGCACAGAACACATCCGGTTCTATTACATCCGGTCGTATGTAAAATCGGTCTACCTAGTTCAAATTCTTCCATATCCATAAAATCTGCAAGAGTGGTCTGCCCGGTCTCTTCATCATCTGTAACCACATCGCCATAAACAGAACATATCGGTAGATTATTTTCTTTGATGTAAAGTAACACATCTTGTTCCGTCCAAAATGACATAGGATTACTTGTTGGAATTTTCAAGTCAAATCCATTGCAACCATTCTGTAACCATTGTGAAGTTCTTAATTTGCTTTCACTTGCCATTTGAGCAGTAATAGGCACTCTGCCTGTATCTTTGTTGTATTGGTGTGCAGGCTGTTTCTTCATTACATTGCAACATTGACCAGATACTTCAAATGGTGCATTTAACATAAACAGGTATTTTGACCTGTCATACATTCTGCCAAATTGCTCACACTTAACGCCGAATAGCTGTTTTACTCTGATTGGAGCCTTCAAAATTTCACTAGGGATATTCCCCATCTTCAAATCGGCAAATGCCTTGTTTTCCTTGTCCGTTCTCCTGTCTATTCCTATTAAATCGGCTATGCGATAAGCAAACGGAATCCCTGTCTGTCTGTCTGTCTGTCTGTCTGTCTGTCTGTTAGGATTTTAATGTATTTTCTGCTATCTGCAATACATTCCGATATTTCTTTTGAAAATATTGGAAATCCATACTTTTCGCAAACCTGTGAAAATGAAATTTTCGGTTTCAAAACAATCAAATTTTGAAATGTCTGTGCAAATTTCTTTAATTCCGGATATTGTGTCGGTACATCGACGAACACCAACGGGATATCTTTATACTTGCAAACGTTTCGCACAATGTCTACCAATACTGTGCTGTCTTTTCCACCACTAAAACTGACGTAAACACCTTCTTCTCCAAACCGATCGACCCATTCAGTTATCCTGCGTGCCGTCATTTGAATTTTTGCAGAAAGAGGAAGTGATTGCATCTGATACAAGTCTGTCATTGTATGTTTATTACCCATATCATCAACTCCTACTTAAACGGTAAATCGTTGCCTGTCAATCCTGTTGGAATATCCATAAATCCAGCATCAGCAGGCATCGGCTTCGGCGCATCCTGTGTGTTGCCGCCCTGTCTACTTTCACAAAATTCGTGTTCTTCGACAACAACCTCTGTTGTATAAACCTTGTTGCCATCTTTATTTGTGTAGCTGCCTGTCTGAATACGACCTACAATCGCAATCTTTGTACCCTGCTTCAAATACTTTTCTGCAAACTCGGCGTTCTTTCCGAAAGCAATGCAGCTAATAAAATCTGCGTTCTGTTCGTTCCCGGAATTGTCTTTTCTCTGAAATCTGCGGTCAACCGCAAGATTGTATCTAGCGATTGCTAAAGGCTCTGCCGATTGTGTGTATCTGATTTCCGGGTCACGGGCCAATCGACCCATCAAAATTACTTTGTTCATGTTTAATACCTCCTAAAATGTTAAATCATCATATTCATTGCCTTTAACGATGAAATCCTCTGCATACGTCATTTCGTATGAAATGCCTGTCTCTTTGCACTTAAACTCAAAACACGCTGCACTTGCAATCCACCGGCACACATACCGATTGCCGTTCTTATCTTCGCAAATATCGTGTTCATAGATAAGCTCTCTATCGGTGTCTCTGCATCCGGTACACCGGCAAATCGTGTCTTTGTCAATGATGTGTGCCATATCCATAAGAAGCTCTCTCGCAGATCGCATAAAACAGGCTCCTTCAAACTTCTCAATAATAAATACAAAATTGTCGTTCCAATCCTGAATTACAAGACTTCCTTCAACCCAATCATGTGTTGAATCATCAATAGCCTTGCACTGCATAGAATCCTGTTTCATTCCCATTTCATACATCCTTTCACACCAACAATCTTGGCAATAATCTTCATCACCATCATGTATAAACTCCTTTGTATCGGTTGTTGTATCTCCGCATCTGTCACACTCAAACACGTAATAGTCATCCTTTCTACCACAGTTAATGCAACCTTGCGGACATCCGACACAATCATTTTCTTTCCATCTGCTCATCATTCCACCGCCTTGTCCTGAATAATCTTGCCCGGCTTAATGCGTGTAAGAAGTCCAAGTTCCAATCCGTTATGCGGTCTCCACAGGTGCAAGCAATTATCAACCATGTTGACGTACTCGCTCTTCTTCGGCATGATCTGATATGCCTCCTCTTCATCATCGAAAAACGCATCTTTCAACTCGCAAATTGCATCCCAATCCGGCAAGCGACCGTTGTACGGGCAGAAACTTACGTGTTCATAACCTCTTTCGTTGTTTGAAAAAACAACGCTGCCCCTATAATTTCCAACCATGATTTCTGCGCTGTATGTGTTGATGTCGATTTTCTTCACGTAGGAAAGTGCTTTCTTAATTTCTTCAAAATCTTTCATTCGACAAACTCCTATCCGTCATAATTTCGGCAAACCTTTTCGCAAGAATTTCCTTGATGTTCTTCTCAACAAAATCGCCGATTGCTTTTTCTGTCTTGCTCTTAACGAAGTCTGAAAAAGGCATATCATTTATAAGTCGGTCGTTACTCCAATTCGGAGCAGACACAAGCCGCTCGATTCTCTTGTCAATTACCTTTGCAATTTCTTCATCAAGATTTTTACAGATTACTTTCTGAACATATTCGTCCATAGCAATCTTTACCTTCTCTTCAATTTCTTCGCTATTAAGCGATATATTCAATATCATTTTTGGTTCTGATTTTTTCATTCAATCACTCCTTTACTTAAAACGGACATTCATTCAGATTCCGAAGCAACCATTCCTTTCCAGGCTCTGCAACATCCACATTCACATTTGGAACTGCGCTTTTCATCTTGTCGATGAATAAGTCCTTATCGGCATTATTCTTAGACAGATGGCACATAATAACGTTCTGCAAGTCATTTGAATCGTTAGCCTTAACAAAATCACAAGCGGTATCAATGCTCATATGCCCCCGATATACGTGGTTGACTTTTGCGGAATCTTCATTGTCGATTAAATCCTTGTCATAGTTCACACCTAAGAGAATGTGAGTTATGCCTTTGAATCGCCACTTAATTAAATTTGTGTCGGTTATATAAAGCATTCTCCCCATCTCTGGGTGAGTTATCAAAAATCCATAACAAGGACATTCGCTACCATCTGCATTTGTGTGTGTCCATCTGCCGTCTAATGTTGTTAGGTCAAATGGCTGTACTCTAAAATCTCCATTTCCAATCTTCATAGGTTTTTCGCTTATGTATGGTGCAAATACAGGTATTCCCATATTCTCAAAATCTTTTACCGACTTGCTATGGTCTGAATGAACGTGGCTGACTATGCAGCCAACCACGTTTCTTATGTTCCAATTCAAGCCTTTTTTAATCTCTTTGATCGGTATTCCACAATCAAGGATAAGTGTTTCTCCGCTTTCGGAAGTTAATGTGTAGCAGTTTCCTGTACTTCCTGTGGCGATACATTTAAGTTTCATTTCACTCTTCCTTCTTTCAGTTTGTAATACAATTCACACCATTTAATTGCCGTTAAGGTACGTTCTGCGTCATGAAAATACCAACCATTCTTAGCCAATATAGCTGATATCCTTCGGTCAATCGCATATAAATTGTCAATCGACAAGTCCTCTGTATTGCCATTAAGAAATATAACCATTTTGCCTTGTGGCACTTCTCCATAGGCATCTTGATATATTTTCTTCTGAATAGGTAGCCACCAAGGTTCCCTATATCCACTTGCATGTGAATTTCTGCTGTCAACAACCTTTATGTAGGTTGTTCCGTTTCGACCTTTTCGCAATGTACCGATTTGGCATTGCTCTTTAATATTCCCCTTTTCAAACCTTGTAACATTATTCATGCCTGTTAATTTCAACCCTTTCGAGCATTTATCGCTTATCTGTGACACACTTCTGCAATCGCAAAATTTCTCGTTAAAGGCGGCGGTTAATTCAGCATAGCCACTACATTTACAAAAGTTTTTAGCAAGATAATCCTCTTGTTCTTGCGTATAATGAGTGTTTGTTTTTGCAGTGTTCAAGTGAACTCCGCACTTTTTTGTTGCGAATTGTTGTAAAGCATGTATCGATTTATCGCAGTTGAATTGTTTGTTGAAAGCAGCAGTCAATTCCCCATATTCTGTAAATTTTTTTTGATTACAAAAAATCCATTGTCTTTGCTCCTCTGTGTAAAATCTACTCATTATCCGAACTTCCGACAATCTTAGATATTGTATTTCCCTTTAATAGCTTTCCTTCAGCAATCAGCTTGTCTGTTCTAAGAACAACATCAGCATTGTTAATCATCTGCTTCGCAAGTCTAGCAACCGATTCGCTCTTTTGGTATTCTTCTTTTCTTTGCTCCGGCGACATATCTTCGCGATCAATAGCTTCAATATGCTTACCCAATATGTTCTGTAATTCTAATAATGTCATACTTACACCTCGATTTCATCATCCTGTGGGAACTGAAAATACTCGCTCGTTACCTCTTTGAATTTTTCACTGCTTAAAAGGCCCATAGCTCCTTGAAAAGTATTTGTCGTGGCTGTGTGATGATAAAACTCATTATTGCAATATGCTTCTCTAAGCATTGCCATAGCCTTAGTCGCCTTTTCTTTGGTTGAATATTCAGCTGCAGCGTCAATCTCCGCGCCCCCATATAATTGTATTTCTACGCAAGTATTTCTTTTTACACTGTTTTCATGTAGAAAAACCAAACTGTTATCGTACGGAAAATCCATTGTTCCATCCTGTGAAATAACTCTCATCTGAAAAACTCCTTTCTAACGTCGATAATTTTGCACTTTGACTTGTACTCAAAATCTTCAATAGGTTTTCTTTTGCTCGGACAGCAGATAAAATATCTGCATATTCTAGGTCTGACTGAATAAATCTCGCACTTTTCTTTCGGCTTATCATCATTAAGAAAAGGACAAGTCATATCTATTGATGGCGTGGCTGTCGGATAATTGTGTCTACGTTCCTTGATGTGATGTTTCTTGATGTACTTGTGTATTGTGTCAATCTCCTCTTCTGCCATGGGTAGCATGTTGCTACAACAGCCACCGCATTGAGTACATTCGCCACAACGGGTTAAGTCGTAAACACCTTTATTCATGTCATCCATCATTTTCTTTATACTTTCCGACTGCATTTATTCTCCCTTCATAAACTCCGGCTCTGCCGATTCTTCACTCACGATCTCTGAATCAACAACATCCTCGTCAAAGTCAACGGAATTGGCGTTTTCTTCAATCTCATTCTTCGAAATCTGATATACCTCATCCATTTCCATCTGTGCCTGTCTCGCCATAGAATCATAATTTTTCGGGTATTTTTTCGTCGCATTGTTGCACATCTTACGTACAATCATGCTTTCCGGCGTATCAAGCCACGCACCGCTGATATATGGTCTTGCAATCTCGCATTTAAGCATTTCATCAACGGTTTTGCATGATCTAAGAGCATTAAGAATCTCTTCTTTTTTTGCCTTAATCTCCGATTTCTGTTTTTCCGTTGCTTTATATCTATCAGCACAAATTCCAAAAGTAACATTCATCAAGTTTTGCTTAACATGCGCCATAAGATTGATTTTTACGCTGTCGCGGTCTGCCGAAAGATATGTGATATTTCCATCATTCAACTTCACAGGATATACAACCCTGACAGCCTTATCTGACAAGAATTTTTCTTCCCATTCCGGTTCTGTAACTGTAAGTCCTTTGTGTTTTGGTGGGATATATACATCTCCTTCCTTAATTACCCAATATGGATATACCTGTTTTACATCCTTGCCATAATTAGCAAGCAATGAATCGTAGCCGCTGCCCTCGATTCCCATTTCTACCTGTTTCTGCCAAACATCCTTCCCTGTCTGAGGATCAGTTCCAACTTTTACATTTCGTAACTGAAAATAACACTCTCTTGGATATGCGCTTGCATTCAATTTAAGAGATGCACAACGCTTTACAATCCCTCTTAAATTGCTTGTATCAAGGGTTCCCATACCGCTAACCTTTGGGTCGTTTTTGACAAGGTTGTAAATACTTGTCATTGCTTCCATAGCGCACTCTTTCGAGTAATCATCCATCTTCATCCCGCAAGATTTATAATCTTCGATAATCAATCCGGTCATTGCATTGCTCCACTCGCTTAACGAAGTGGAAAATGCTTTCTTCTCTGCAATCTGTGTATTCTCTGCCATATTATTTCCCTCCTAATCTTCCTTAACTTCCATTACTTCAACTTTTTGCGGTGCATATCCCTTCAAAAAATAATTTTCAACATTTTCAAAATTTTTGAGTGGTTCGCCTATTGGATACATCGAGCCTGTACTATCAATAAAACATCCGTCTTTAATCTCGTATATATGCCCGGTCATCATTGACGGAAAATAACCTTTTACAACAAAAATCTTTCCGTTGTAATACTGCTCCTGTTCTACAAGATCAATCATTTCGTCATTACACCAATATCCATGATTCTTCACGCAATGACCGAAGCAATCATGGAATTTAGGTGATTCTTCGTCGAACTCAACCGCATAATCAAGGGCGTCCTGATCGTCCTTTTCGATGTACTCAACTACTCCTGTTCTGCCCCAAAAATTCCGCCCAAGCTCCATAGGATTCACAAGCTTCACTCTGCCTCCAACCTTAAATTTACTCATAATCTCATTCCTCCATGTTCTTAATAATCAGTTTCTTGTCGTCTGTCCGGCGAATAACAATCAACTGTGTGTCAATCTCCGGTATTCTCCATGCATCCAGGGATTCCGTATCGTCAATGATGATTGGCATTTCCACGTCATTCTTACGCTGGAATGCACGACAAATATCAATCTCTGTAAGCAACTTTGCACCGTGGTTCATATTCCGGTTATATGGTTCTCCCTTATATATGAACTCGCAACACTCTTCTGTATCTCCGTTGATAAGCGGTCTGAATAACCGTACTTTGCAAAATTCCAAATACTGATTTACATTTTCTGAAAGAATCTCGTTTTTCTTTCGGTCGAGTTTCTTCAACAAATCAAGGATTGATTCCTGATCTGCGATCTTCTGCTGTGTGTCTCTCTGCTGTTCACGAAGCTGTGATATCTGATTATCAATGTAATCATTGACCGATGCCTTTCCGATTTTCTCCGTTACATCCAGCAGATCATGTTGCAGTTTTTTAAGTTCTTCCTTTAAGGAATCGGTCAAATTTGAGCCAATCGCTTCCTTATTATAAAGAGCTTCTTTTTCGTCCAATTCCAACTTGACTTTCTTGTATTCGGAAGTGTTCGTAATATCAACGCACACCGGCATACCATCTATACGATTGTTCAGCGAATCATATTCGATCTGTAAATCTGATACCTTCTTGCCAAGTCGCTGTATTTGCTTCTCTGTCTGTTCAATCTCTGCCTTGCAGCGTTCAAGTTCCGATTTCTCGAAGTTCCCACTTGCAACAATGTTGTCAAGTCTCTGTTTCTTTGTCTCTTCGTACCTCTCCCGGATTTCGTCTGCATTTTCCAGCTCTCTATGGCAAGCAGGACAGATCGTGTCATTATCTCCGATTGTCTCTGCGTTGGTTCGCTTCCACTCTTCGGCATATTGCTCACGAAGAGCAACATGTCGCTTAAATTCCGCTTCAAGGCTCTCTTTCATGCGCAAACGATCGTTTTGCAGATTCTTCAGTGCAATCAATTTCTCGTTGACATCAAACGACTTCTGCGTAAGCTCCGCTCTAGTATCATCAAGGTTCCCGTTCGCCTTGTTTTGCAAGCCGGACAGTTCAAATTTAAGGTTCAAAATCTCCTGCCCTAAAGCATCATGCTCCGCCGATGCATCCTTGATTTTCCCGTTTACGGCTTCGATTTTT
>UMDF01011304.1_pt1 | contig 14506 bp, 16 predicted proteins | sample 1964421 | NCBI WGS metagenome assembly UMDF01 (sample SAMEA4835987, study PRJEB28245) | human gut metagenome | biome: gut microbiome; material: fecal sample | place: Denmark | collected 2008
CAAGGGCTTCTGTGGCGGACACAGAGCTTGCAAGTTATTCATAATTATAATATATAATTGAAAAATTATAGTTTTACATATTACTTGCATCATTTTTGTTTTTATTCTTAAATTTTGCACTGCCATGCCCATAATGAGCACTTAACGGTTCTTCACAACAATGTATAAAAGCGTCATTTTTTAAATCTTTTATTTCTTCTCTGTAATAATCGTTTCTTCTGTCAATAACACGTTCTTTTAAAACATTTCTGGCTAATTTATGGGAAAAATCCAAACCAGATTTTTGCTCCTTTACTACATATTTATATTTTTTCTTGCCAGAATGTTTATTTGTTATTGTATAATTCATGCAAATAGTAAAATCAATGAATACACCTGGTGCAATTTCATATCTAAATTCTTTCATATTCTCACCTTCAGTTTCTACTTTATCTATTAATAATAAGTGCCTGCTGATATACATGCATTAATCCATAATAGTTCATAATATCGGGGAACTGGTTTGCGGGATGCCAGTAATCTAAAATTATTAAACTATGTCCATTTAATTCAGAAAAATAATATAGATGATTATTATTTACCGCTTTTATGTCATATCCCAAAATTTCTTTTAATGCAGAAATTGTATAACCACAAATAATAATATTTGGATCACATATGTTTAACTGTTTTAACAAACATTCTTTGTCTTTTTTCGCATATTCTATAATTTCATCATAACTTGAAGATTTTTGACCGCCACTTTTTTTTACATTTATAACCGCTATATTACGAAGATATTTATTGTTGAATTTATGCAATTCTTCATCTTCTGGATTGAATACTTCCAAATGATCTTTAGATGTTTTTAATATTCCTTTGGACCATAAAGATACTCTTCGCCATGTTACAGAATTAATATTATCATTTTTTGTTAAATAATCATCAATTAAATTCCAGTCATCATTACCGCCATAAGCTTCTTTAAGAAGATATAATGGCCTTTTATCACTGTTAAACCATGTTTCCGGACATACTATACCATCTTTTATAAAAACATTTTCTTTATGTAGTTCTGTATTTTTCCATCGTTCAAATAGCTTAGCGCTTTCTTTTTTGTAGTTAAGAACATTTTCGTTCATTCTTATCACCATTGCTTTAAATATTGTTATTAAAATTTCAATACATCCATTATCATTTGCAATGAACCATTCTCCTTACATAATTCAATACGATTGTAAAGGTCTGAATCATCATCTTTAAATAAATTAAAATGATAACGAGCTTCTTCTAAAGAATTATAATAATATATCTCGTCTGGTTGATTGTCTTTACGCTTGAAAATAACAGTAAACAAATCAAAAACCTCCCTTAAACTTTGAAATTGTATTAATCTTAAGATATAATATTACTGCTAGGATTTTTATATAAAATTTTTTAAAATATATAATTATAAATAAGGATCAAAAATGTCTATTGTAAAATTATATAATTCCGATTGCTTGACTGCAATGAAAAATTTAAGCTCGAATACTATTAATTTGATTTTAACAGATCCGCCCTATAATTTGGGACTTTTTATGAAAAAAAGAGATACTAATTTACAAAAAATGAGAAAAAATTTTTTTGGTTCTGCTGAATGGGATAATTTGGAATTTTCTGATTGGATTAATTCAATGAATGAATTTTTCAAAGAAGCTTCACGTATAATACAAAAAGGCGGTTCATTAATAGTTTTTATGTCAATAATAAAGGTAGAAAGTATAATCAAAATAGCAGAACAATATGGCTTTTATTATAAGACTACTGGAATATGGCATAAAACTAATCCTATGCCAAGAAATATGAATTTGCATTTTGTAAATTCGACAGAAGCATGGATATATTTTACATATAAAACTAAAACTGGAACATTTAACAATAATGGTGTTTTATATCATGATTTTATTGAAACGTCTGTTGCTCCATCAAGTGAAAGAATTTTTGGTAAACATCCTACGCAAAAGCCAGAAAAATTAATGTCTTATTTTATAAATCTTCTAAGCAATGAGGGAGATTTTATTTTAGACCCTTTTATGGGTGCTGGAACAACCGGTGTTGTTGCCAAAAAGCAAAATAGAAATTTTATTGGTATTGAGCTAAATACAGAATATTTTAATATTGCAAAAAATAGAATTGAGGAGTCATAACATATGCGACCTACAGTAATAGATCTTTTTGCTGGAGTTGGAGGATTATCTCTGGGCTTTGAGCAAGCCGGTTTTAAAATACTTGTTGCTAACGAATATGATCCATCCATAGCTGAATCATATAAATATAATCATCCCAATACCAAAATGATATGTGGTGATATAACAAAATTAAATTTAAATGATATTTTTTCAAAATATATTGGTAAAATTGATGTAATTATTGGTGGCCCACCATGTCAAGGTTTTTCTCAAAAAGGAAAGCGTAAAAATTTATTAGATAATAGAAATTTTTTATTTAAATATTTTTTGTCTGTAGTTGAAATAGTAAAACCAAAATATTTCGTTATGGAGAACGTGCCTAATTTATTAACTACTTCAAATGGATATTTCTTAAAAGAAATTGCATCGTCTTTTTACTCATTAGGTTATTTTTTAAATATGAAAATATTAAACGCTTCGAATTTTGGTATACCACAAAATAGAAAACGTGCTTTCATTATCGGTAAAATGAATGAATTCCCACCAGAATTTCCTATACCATTATCTAAAAAAGTTTCTATATGGGATGCTATAAGTGACTTATCATATTTAAATTCTGGTGAAGGTACAGAAGAACAACCATATATTAATCCACCTCAAAGTTTTTATCAATGTCTATTACGTAAAAATAATACAATTCTTCATAATCATATTGCAACAAAACATAGTCCTATTGCGCTTGAACGATTAAAAATGATACCTCCTAATAGTGGCAAAGAAGTGTTGCCTAAAGAACATATAACAAAATCTATCTATAGTGGTACTTGGACTAGAATGGGAAAAAATGATATATCTGTAACTATAACAACTCGTTTTGATACACCATCTTCAGGTAAATTTACTCATCCATATCTTAATAGAGCTATTACTGTTCGTGAAGCTGCTAGATTACAATCTTTTCCTGATAATTTTGTATTTATAGGCAATAAAAGTTCTCAAATGAAACAAGTAGGAAATGCTGTACCTCCACTTTTAGCTTTCAACATAGCTAAAGTTATAATGTCGGATATAAAAGGAGAGTCATAACATGAATTACCCAGAAAATTTTAGCTTGCCAGAACCAATTGACTTAAAGTTAGGCATTAAATCCTCTCTACCAAATATCAAGAGTACATTAGCCCTGTTAATTTTAATCTGGGAATCAAGTAACAATCAATCTGAAATTGCATATTCTACACAAAAAAATGATGCTATTGTTCTCAATCAAGATTTATCTAATAGTATATATGAATTATTAGCAGACATTTGTAGTAAAAATAAAATAGAAAAGGCTGATTTAATTGCAACTATAAATAATAATCAATTATTTAAATCTCAAATTGAGGCACTGATTGTCGCATTTGAATTAGTTTGGAAAATAGCAAAAATAGAATTTATTGATGAATTTAAATCAGTTAGCATTGAAAGAACTGGTAGAATAAGATATGAAAAAAAGTTAAATTATACAACAAATATAGATATTATTCATAATATTATCATTAATTCTGAAGAATATTTAAAAGTTTTAGTAGCATGGCTTGGATTTAATATAAATTTTTCGTATAAACATGAAAAAATTCTAAAAAATATTTTAACAATTTTTTCGGAAAATGCTTTATATAAAATTTCTTCCGAAAAAAATGATATTATATTTAATACAAATTGTATATATTCAAAACTGTCTAAAAATATTACCCCTATAAATATAAGTGGCACAAAGGAAGCAAAAGGTTCATTAAGAATTTTAAAATCAGCATTGTCCGAAAATTTAAATCCATATTTAACTTATTCAAGCGGTGAAGTATCTTCACCTTTAGATAGTATTATTTTAAAAAATTATCACAATCGAATTAATAATTTTCAATCATTATTATCTGTAAAACTATCAATCAATAGTCTACATAATAAAAATAATATATCTACAAATAAAAACGGACAAAACAAACTTTTTTATGGAGTTCCCGGTTCAGGCAAAAGTTACTACATAAAACACCAATATTCGTTAAATGAGAATAATTCAATGCGTGTAGTTTTCCACCCTGATTATACTTATTCAGATTTTGTAGGACAAATCTTACCCAAAATATCAAAAGGTGAAAATGGGTCTGAAAATAGATTAGAATATAAATTTACTCCTGGTCCATTTACTAAAATACTTGAAAAAGCTTATGCTAATCCTAATCAAGAATTTTATTTAATTATAGAAGAATTAAACCGCGGTAATGCACCGGCAATTTTTGGTGAAATTTTTCAGTTATTAGATAGAAATGAAAGTGGAGAAAGTGAATACAGCATTACTAATGCTGAAATCGCAGATATAGTTTTTGAAAATGCAGAAACTCCTATAAAGATACCTGCCAATCTTTCAATTTTAGCAACAATGAACACATCTGACCAAAATGTATTTACTATGGATACTGCTTTTCAACGCCGTTGGATTATGGTTTATGTTCCCAATAAATTTGAAAGTCCACAGGCAGACTATTCAATAGTTGATACCAAAATAACATGGAAAGCTTTTGCAGAAACTGTAAATAAGAAACTAGCTGAAATATCAGGTGAATTGACAAGTACCGAAGATAAAAGTTTGGGTGCTTATTTTGCACGCAAAGAGGATTTTGAAGACCGTTCCAGATTTGCAGAAAAAGTTTTGAAATATCTTTGGGGTGACGCTTTCAAAATGGAACGTTCTGCTATTTTTAAAGCTTCTTTTAATACACTATCTTCAATAATTGAAACATTTAAAAATGAGAAATTTAAAAATCCGCTAAGTGAAGTTTTAAATAATGAGATTTATGAAGATATTTGTGAAAGAATGAAAGAAACAAGTCCTATGCAAGAACATGTTCAAAGCATAGAAGAATAAAATTTGATTAATCACTATGGACGGTGATAAAAATGCTTAAAGAAAAATGTTATATAAATACTAATAAAGACGATGATACATTTGTAGGCGTTCAATGTCTTGATGGTGATATAAAGATTAATTTTCCTTTAGGCTTTTCGCTTGATTCAACTAGTGATTCCACATTAAGAAAAGACATTTTATTATTATTGAACGTTTTACGCAATTTTACCCAGCAACAATTTAATTCTGTTCCTAAGAGTAATTTTGTTACCAAAAACTCTACATTTCCGTTATTTGCTTATCTTTACGTATTAAAGGACTATGTAATGCGCGGATATTACAAAGAAAATATAGTAGAGTATCATAAATCTAAAACTGGCAAAATTAACTGGAGCAGGACGATAAAAACTCAACGGCCTTATATTCAGGATTTAAATGTATTTTATTTAGATTTTATTACCAAGAAAACTGTTGTGAACGAAAATGAATTAATCACATTAATTCATCAGTATTGTGTATATAAAAGTTTTCAAATGCTTGGATGGCTATATACTAATTATCTGCCTGTAAAGCCTCAACTTAAATTCAATCAGAAACTTTTTATAAATATTTTGAAACGAAAGTTAGCTAATACTTTTAACGATGCGGATAAGCTTCTTTTTAAGAACCTAATTGTTATTGTTAATAATGAAAATGATTACAGTCTTGATAGTCTAAGTTTTTCTTTTGGTACAAATCGTTTTGAATATGTGTGGGAAAAAATGATAGACAGGGTTTATGGCGAAACCAATAAGACTGATTATTTCCCAAAAACCCATTGGCATATTTATAATAATACATCGGAAAATGCGCCTCTTGAACCTGACACAATAATGATCAATGACAATAATATATTTGTTCTTGACGCAAAATACTATAAATATGGCGTTACAAGGAGTTCTTTTGATTTACCTGGCACATCTTCGATTAGTAAGCAGATAACTTATGGAGAATATATTTTTAAAAATAAAAGAAGTAACTCAAAAACTAAAGTGTATAATGCGTTTATAATGCCATTTAATTCATCCGTTCAGTCTGAAAATCGTATTCAATATATTGGTACGGCAACCAGTGAATGGAAAAATAATGACTTTGATTATGAAAAAGTATTGGGAATTTTAGTTGATGTAAAGTATCTTATGCAGATAACAAATTCTAAAAATTATGATGCCATAAATGAATTATCAAACTTGATAGAAGAAAAAATTAGTAAAATTTAGCTATGTTAGTTAAATAAAAGCAGCAGTCCATTATGTGGACTGTTGCTTTTATTTTCGCCAAATCAGCTTAATAAGAGGAAGCAATTTCTTGCTTTTGAAAACACCGGATTTCCTTAAATCCGTACACATCAAGTATTTCACTAATTTTATCTTTTAACTGACATAATTCAGCCGGACCAATCTGTAATTTATATCCGTCTACATACCTGACAGAATTAAGAACATAGTGGGCATGTAGGTTATCTGTATTACCATGCACGGCATATGCAATTTGACATTTATATCTATCAAACAACATATTTGCAATGCTTCTTACCGTCATATTAAAGCGTTGGACATCTTCTTCATCATCTATTTCTGTTTCTTCTAACGATAAAACCATTTGTATGTATTCATTACCACCAGTTTTATTATAATATTTTTTGACGTTAAGCATATCTCTTGCTGCTCTAAATGGGTCTGCACCTTTTGCGTAATAATCTAAAACAAGGTTGTTATGTTCTTTGTTGCTTGCAATATAATCTATCATCCCTGTTAAAGTCATATTAGTTCCATTATAAAGAGTTATCGTTGCCATTATAAACAACCTCCTAATTCATCAAAAAATTTATCTTTTAAATCATTAAATTCTGTTCTCAGAGTCTGAGCCATATCATTTCCATTCAATTTCATATGATTGATTTTTTCATCCATTTCTACAATCCGGGTTATCATTGCAGGATCTGTCTTGTTAATTTTATCTTCTAGTGAAGATTTCCTAATAAAAGCTGTTGGTTTTAACCCTGCTTCTTTACTTCTGGATTGTAACTTTCTGTATTCATCTTCAGAATATCTAATAGTCATTTTCTTTGTTCTTTTAGTCACCTTATTTTTTTCATTTCGTGGTTTATACTTCTTTTGTAATTTAGATTCTTCGGTATTTAATTTGATATAAATTTGCCGCAATGCTGGTTCGTTACATTTATTCGTCATTTTGTAAAACCTCCAATTCGTATTTGCCGTCTTTTTATATATCTAGTACTAAATTTCTCTCCACTTTTTATTTACACTGACATTCATACAGGCACTCATTGCTACAAGATCTCTCTGATTAAACCTCTTGCTCTCTGCTCCTATAGTATTATTAGTAGACTATATATAATACCTCTAAGCATTTGCTTTACTAATATGTTATCTTCTTTTATTTTTTAACAACGGTTAAATGTCAAAAATACCATTCGATTTTATTTGGTATTAACATCTCTGTAATCTAAATGAAAGGAGATATTAATATGCAGAAAATATTATGTACAGTAGCAGAAGCGGCTTCTATGCTGAATTGCAGCACTAGCAAAATATATAAACTGATTAACCGCGGCAATCTTCCTTATGCTAAAAATGGTAAAGTAATACTTTTACATATTGACGATATAAATGCTTATGCAAGATCAGCTGCCAGTAATTACAAATCACCTTGTATCAACTAAGCTCTACTATTGTTAAAACTCATCTTTTATAATTACTTATACTGCATTAAACATAGCTATAATTAAATATTCATTAAACTAGAAAGGGGTATTAAAATCATGTTTAACGAATATGGTGATATGTTAACAGTAGAAGATCTTATGGAAGCTTTAGGAATTGGCAAAAACGCTGCCTATGATTTATTACGCAATGGTGAACTTAAATGCTTCCGTTTAAAAGGCCGTTGGAAGATTCCCAAAGAATCAGTAATAGAATATGTACGTTCAAAAGCATTTTTAAAATAAGTAAAGGCAGCATTTCAATGTGCTGCCTTTACTTACTGCTTGCTTTATTAAATTTAGTATATTATAATTTACTTAATTACGATTTACTAAATGAGGTGATTTTATGTTCATAGGACGTAAAACCGAATTACAACAATTAAATACACTATATAAACAGGATAAATTCCAATGTGTTATCATCTATGGCCGCAGACGTGTCGGCAAAACCACTCTTATTAACGAGTTTATCAAAGATAAAGACGCTGTTTATTTTACCGGTATTGAAAGCACTGCCAAAGATAATCTTGAAAATTTCAGCAGAAGCATTGCTGCCTTAAATAACGCTAATACCGATAATGCTCCGGTATATAAGGATTTCCGCAGTGCGTTAACAGAAATAGATGCCATCGCTAAAAGTAAAAAAATCGTCCTTGTAATTGACGAATACCCTTATCTTGCACGCTCTTACCGCCCTATATCATCACTTTTACAAGAACTGATAGATACCAAATTCAAAAATAACGCTAATTTGTTTATCATCCTTTGCGGTTCTTCCATGTCATTTATGGAAAAGCAGGTTCTCGGCTATCAAAGCCCGTTATACGGACGGAGAACAGCTCAGTTTCATATCAGGCCGTTTACCTTTTATGAAGCCGCTGCTTATTATAAAAACTTCAATAATGTAGATTTAGCTGTTATTTATGGCATAACTGGCGGTATACCGTTGTATATGTCTTTTATAACTGACACTCTCAGTCTGAAAGACAATATCATTAATACCTTCCTTACACCCAGCGGCTATATGTATGAAGAACCGTTTAACCTTTTAAACCAGGAACTAAGGGAACCGGCCATGTATAATGCTATCATCAGGGCTGTTGCAACAGGAAGTTCCAGAATTTCCGAAATAGCATCTAAAGTAGGTATTGAAAATGCTGCCGCCACAAGCTATGTAGACAAGCTTATTGAGCTTGGCATTATAGAAAAAGAAGTTCCGGCAGGTACAGCAGGCAAAAGCCGCAAAAGCATTTACGGCATCAAGGATGGTATGTTCCGTTTTTGGTATAAATTCATACCCGAAAATAACATTCTTGTTCAGCGTAACATGCCGGAAGCAGCATGGACAAATATTCAGCCACACATCAATGAATATATGGGTAAAGTTTTTGAAAACATCTGCGCAGACTATTTGCTGGAAAATTATACCAAACTGCCTGTACAATTTCAAAACCTCGGGCGTTGGTGGGGCAATAACCCAAAAATGAAACGTGAAGAAGAAATTGATATTGTTGCTGCAAATAATGATAAAGCAATCTTATGCGAATGTAAGTGGCGCAATGAAAAAACTGATAAAGATGTACTGGAAACATTATTGGAAAGGCGCAAACTGCTGCCGTGGTTTAATGAGTGTTATTATTGCATTTTCTCCAAATCCGGCTTTACTGCCGCCTGCCAGCAACTTGCAAATGAAAATGACAAAGTTAAACTGGTAACTTACAAAGATATGATATAAATTTAAACATTATTGCCACATCAATTTTGATGTGGCTTTTTCTTTAAGCAATAACTTTCATTCTTGTCATGCCAATGAAATAGTGCTATACTTTATTAAAACACTTGTTTGTTTTAATGCTTTAAAAACTCTCTTTTTGTTCGTTATTATACTGAGGTCTTATTATGCGCTCCATCATTCATGTCGATATGAATAACTTTTACGCTTCGGTCGAGTGCCTGTACCGTCCTGAAATCCGGCATCTGCCCGTTGCCGTTGCAGGCGACCCGCTTAACAGGCACGGCATTATACTGGCTAAAAATATGATAGCCAAACAGTTGGGCGTTAAAACCGGCGAAGCAATCTGGGAAGCCAAGCAGAAAGCGCCAAAGCTTGTTACCGTACCACCAGATTTTGCCAAGTACCTTAAATTCTCCCGTCTTGCCAGAGGCATACTATATGATTATACAGACCAGATTGAAGCCTTTGGTCTTGATGAAAACTGGGCAGATGTTACAGGCTCGTTATCTATTTTTGGTAGTGCGCATGATATAGCAGAATTAATACGTAAACGTGTAAAAGATGAACTCGGTATTACCGTAAGTATCGGTGTTTCTTTCAATAAGATTTTTGCTAAATTAGGCTCAGACTATAAGAAGCCTGACGCTATTACGGATATTATGCCTGATAATTTTAAGTCTTTGGTATGGCCACTTCCAGCTTCAGACTTATTGTATGTAGGCAAAGCAACAAGCCGTAAGTTAACAAATATCGGCATTACAACTATTGGCGGCATTGCCAAATGCCCTAAAGATGTTTTATGCCGTAAACTCGGCAAATGGGGTGAGGTACTTTGGCTTTTTGCAAACGGTTTAGATTCTGCTCCCGTACGTTTACTCGGGCAGGAAGCCGCTGTAAAATCTGTTGGTAATGGAATTACCTGCCCAAGGGATTTAACCAATAATGAAGATGTACAGCTTGTTTTTACAGTGCTTGCTGAATCGGTAGCAGCAAGACTAAGGGATTATAATTTAAAATGCACCGGCGTTGAAATACAGATAAGGGACAAGAACCTGTATTACATGACCCGGCAGCAAAAAATAAGACGGCCTACTTTTTTAAGCAGCGATATTATAGCAGCAGCCATGCAGCTTTTCAGCGCAAACTACCGCTGGTTTTATCCGGTGAGAGCCGTTGCGCTTAGAGGCATTAATTTAGTAACAGCAGATACATTGGTTGAACTTTCCCTATTTGAAGATGAGAACAGAAATTTAGCTGCTGAAAATTTAGCTCGTACAATAGACGGCCTGCGCAAACGCTTTGGGCATGATTCCATACTGCGTGCGTCAAGCCTGTTAGACCGAAATCTGACAGGCTTTAACCCCAAAGAAGACCATACCATACACCCGGTATCATATTTTAGATAAGAGGTGCTGAAGATGCCAAAAATAGAACTGGATATAATTGTTGAACACCGCAAAGACGGACTTGCCTTACCTAAAACCATAATTTGGGATGACGGGCGCCGCTTTGATATTGACCGTGTGCTGGATATTAGAAAAGCCGCCGCAACCAAATGCGGTGGCATAGGCATCCGTTACATCTGCCGGATTCGAGGACGTGAGTATAAGATTTTTGATGAAGACGGCAAGTGGTTTATAGAACAATAGACACTTTATAAATTTCTTCTATTTCTAACAATCATTCTAATAAAAAAGTTAGTTATATTTATATGGAAATCTTGAACTCAAATTCTACTTAGGTGCGTTATTTAATAAATAAACTTACACAACCTATAACATATTAAAAATTTTGCTGTAGATTGTGCAAGTTTAATTAAAATTATAATTATTACTTTTGAAAGCTGTCATCAGGTGCAATTTTTTTCATGGTAATTAATGGATTTTCAGATACCGCGGTGCTTGTCAGGTGCTTATCAGGTGCTTATTTGAAATAAAATCACCTAAATTCACATAAAATACAAAATTTTTGTGCTTTGTACAAACACGTTTTCGATCCAAAGATTACAATTTAAAATTTTGCTTGTTTTGACTACATTTCTCAAACGCAGGTATTGCAATGCTTTAGAGAGTTATGCTATAATGTGTAAGTACAAATGTTACACATGCGGGTGTAGTTCAGTGGTAGAACAATAGCTTCCCAAGCTATGTGTCGCGAGTTCGAGTCTCGTCACCCGCTCCAGAGAATATGCGCACCTGCATTATTTGCAGGTGTTTTTTATTTTATTTTTTAAGATAAGATTGATTTTAAGGCTAATATAATAGTAAAGAAAAAGTGGACAGAAAGTTTTGGCATATTGAAAAGGCGTTTTATTTTGCCGTATTTTGCTTAAGGCTCTTTACCGTGCCACAATATTTGGTGGAATGAAAAAAGATTAAAAAACTGTAAAATTTAGGGATTTTTCCGCTTAAAATTGCCGCTATCAGCGATTATTAAAGTTTTGGGCGCAACTCCTTTAAAATTTTGTAATTTCTTTCATTTTCCTATTGTACTTTCTGAAAATTGTGGTACAATCATATACGTTAATTAATGCTCAGGCAAGGGGAGAGTGGATATGAAAAAAGAAAAATATTTCAGGCTTAACAAAGAAGAAACCGAGGCGCTGGCCCAGGAATATGGTACTCCGCTTCTGGTGCTTTCGCTGGAGCAGATTGAAAAAAATTACCGCCTTTTGCGCACGCATCTGCCGCGCGTTAAAGTTTTTTATGCCATTAAAGCCAATCCGCACAGGCGCATTTTGGAACTGATGCGTGACCTAGGCTCTAACTTTGACGTTGCTTCCGACGGGGAAATTATGGAATTAAGTTCCCTTGGCGTTGACGGCAGCAGGATGATTTATGCCAACCCGATGAAAACGGTAAACGGGCTGCGTGCCTGCCGCAATGCCGGCGTGGGCAAGATGACTTTTGACAGCGCAGGCGAAATAGATAAAATGGCGCGTGAGTGCCCGGGTGCAACGGTACTTTTGCGCATCAGGATAGATAACAGTTCGGCTCATGTCGATTTGAATAAAAAATTCGGCGCCGCCCGCGAGCAGGCTTTGGAGCTTTTGCTGAAAGCAAGGGATGCAGGGCTTGACGCTGCCGGTATTGCTTTTCATGTAGGCAGCCAGACTACGAGCGCCGACCCTTATTTATATGCGCTTGATATTGCGCGTGAAATTTTTGAAGAAGCAGCGGCAGCAGGCATGCAGCTGCGCATTATGGATATCGGCGGGGGATTCCCCATTCCCGAACCGAAAGTACGCTTTAATTTGCAGGAAATGCTCAATCAGATTAATGCACGCCTTGACGAAGATTTTCCGGGAGTGGAAATCTGGGCGGAGCCCGGGCGTTTTATCTGCGGCACGGCAGTAAACCTTATTACCAGCGTTATCGGCGTAACGGAGCGCGGCGGGCAGCCGTGGTATTTCCTTGATGAAGGCCTTTACGGAACTTTTTCCGGCGTGCTTTTTGACCAGTGGGACTTTAAACTTATCAGCTTTAAAGAAGGCGAGCAGGTAGCCGCTACTTTTGCAGGCCCAAGCTGCGATTCGCTCGACATTATGTTCCGCGGTAAAATGACAGTGCGCCAGGAAGAAGGAGATTTAATCCTTGTGCCTATCTGCGGGGCTTATACATCGGCATCGGCAACAACTTTTAACGGCTTCAGCAAGGCCAATTTTGTTGTATGGGAAGATGTAAAGGAAACATTAATGGCGCCGCAGCTTTTAAAAGCGCAGTAAAAGAAAGAATATTTTAGCTGTTAGTGCGTTTATGTTATGCGGCTGCGCCGAAAATGTTACAAAAAATTAATAATTTTAATAAATTATAGAAAGACTTGACAAATTTCTTTTAGCAGTGTATAATTTGCATTGTGCAATGATGTTTTTATACATTGCCTTAACTAACGCTTTCCCTTATTTTAGGCTGCTGTGCGCACATCTTTCCATGTGTGCGGCAGCCCTTTTTTATGCCAAAAATATTTTATTATGGTACAATTAAATAAAGCAGACTGACAGGAGGCAGATAATATGGACCAACAGGAATGGATGGGTTATGTTTCCCGTTTGGCTAACGGAGAATACCCTGTGCCGGTAGGCATGATACAGGATTATAACGACTGGCGCTGCCGCTCGATTGTAGGGCGCGCGCTTTACTGGATGGGCGATACCGAAAGCGCAATGCGAGTTTTAAGCACGGTTGTAAATGTAGAGCCTAATATGGATGACGACCCGGAATATGGTTTAAGCGAAGCGGAACACAAGGTTTTGTGCCTGCGCGATATTGCTGAAATAGTTTGGAAACTGGCAAAAAGCGAAGAAGCGGCTCTTACCTATTTAAAAGAAGCGTATGACCTGAGCCGTGCTTATAAACACAGCTTTCACAGCTGCGCCCGCGGCGATATGTTTTACCGCAGACTGATGGTGCTGAGCGAAGCTGGCAAAACGCAGCAGGCTGTTGATGAAGCCAAGGCAATGGTTGAAGCTGAAAAGGACAACAACGGTGTGAACCCGTATAAATATTTTGCACTGAAGTTTTTGGCAGAAGATGCACACAACGCAGGCGATGATGCTAAAGCAAGTGAAATTTACGCCGAAGCCTTTAAGTATTACCCGCAAAACGATATCGCAGAACGAGACCTGGCTAAAGCCGCAGCGGAAGAAGACGCCGCAAAACGCTATAAAGCCTATGAATTTTGCAGCACCGTGCAGTACAAACCGTGGGAAAAACAGCGCCCGATAGTGCTGCGCCGCGGTATTGACGATAAATAAAGAACTTTGTACGCCTCTTATTAATCAGGGGCGTATTTTTTTGTAGCTAAAAATTCACAAATCTGTTATAATAGTACCAGCTGCTACTAATTTTAACAGAGGTGACGATGTGAATTTAAAAAATAAAGTTTTAACATTAGGTATTTTATGTGCTTTGGGCTTGCCGCAGGCTGCCGGGGCAGAAGGTTTTGCCATTAACGAATGGAGCGCCGAA
>UMDF01013822.1_pt1 | contig 14423 bp, 13 predicted proteins | sample 1964421 | NCBI WGS metagenome assembly UMDF01 (sample SAMEA4835987, study PRJEB28245) | human gut metagenome | biome: gut microbiome; material: fecal sample | place: Denmark | collected 2008
GACGGCGACTGCTGCGCGGATTGGAACTCTATCAGATAGATACGTTGGTAGACCTTATCAACCTTGTCTCCCTACGTACGGGGCACTCTATCGGCGGATTTGATGCCGACGAGATACAAGGAACCGACCTTGAGCTGGGCATAGGACGTGCCGAGGAATTGTTCGAGGGTATAGGCCGCGGCATGCTGAACATAGAAGGGCTGCCCGTCTACCGCGACCGTATAGGCGGTATCGGTACCCCGACCAGCGACCACGAACGCACCAAGATGAAACTTGAAACCCGCCATATCCTTGCCATTGTCAACGGCTACAACGGGCAGGAAGGTTTGAAAGAAGCAGCCGAAATGATATTGGAACTGTTGGAGAAATATGCTTCCTCTACCAGTGGGACCATACAATATTTTGAATAAATGAGAATCCGTATTCTTATCCCTCTCCTGCTCATAGCCCTTGGTGCCATGGCACAAGGGAAGAAAACGGTCTTTTCCGCCATGGAAACCAACCATATCCGCGTTGCCACTCCGGGACTGTTTTCGCAAAGAGAACTGATAGAGCTACCTTTGGAGGACATTCCGGACACGGAATACTCCTTTCCCCTGCCTGGAGGAAAAGTCATCTCCCCCTACGGACGGGGGCGGGGACGCCACAGCGGCATAGACATCAAGACCTGCGCCAAAGACACCATACGGAGTGCTTTCAACGGTGTAGTACGGATGTCCAAGCCTTACAGCGCCTACGGCAATGTCGTCGTCGTACGCCATGACTTCGGACTGGAAACGATATACAGCCACAACTTCAAAAACCTTGTACATTGTGGCGACACAGTCAAAGCCGGACAACCCATCGCACTGACCGGACGCACCGGACGCGCCTCTACTGAGCATCTGCACTTCGAGACACGCGTCAACGGGCAGCACTTCGACCCCAATATCATCTTCAACATGAAGGAACAGACGCTGAACCGACAACGTATCGGATGCTCAAAAAAAGGAAACGGCATCGTCGTGCAACAATTACCGACAATCTACCCGAAGCCACTGCAAAAAAAATACCCAATGGAACTGTTTAAGTATCCAAACGTTTCACTACATTTGCAGAACGTTTCACTAAAAGAACGAATTGAACTTTAAAACATATCAATGATAGAAAAACTGATTGTTCTTGAAGATATTGACCCGGTAATATTTTATGGCGTAAACAACGCCAACATGCAGCTGATAAAGGCCTTGTATCCCAAGCTTCGCATCGTTGCCCGCGGCAATGTCATCAAAGTATTGGGTGATGAGGAGGAAATGTGTGCATTCGAGGAAAACATCACCAAGCTGGAGAAATACTGTGCCGAATACAATTCTTTGAAAGAAGAGGTCATTATAGACATCATCAAAGGCAATGCCCCGCAAGCGGAAAAATCGGGCAATGTCATCGTATTCAGCGTAACCGGAAAGCCGATTATCCCGCGCAGCGAGAACCAGCTGAAACTGGTGGAGGCATTTGCCAAGAACGACATGCTGTTTGCCATCGGTCCTGCCGGTTCCGGAAAGACTTATACTGCCATCGCGCTTGCTGTGCGGGCACTGAAAAACAAAGAAATCAAGAAAATCATCCTCAGCCGCCCCGCTGTAGAAGCCGGAGAAAAGCTCGGTTTCCTGCCCGGTGACATGAAGGACAAGATAGACCCGTATCTGCAACCGCTCTATGATGCCCTGCAGGACATGATACCTGCTGCCAAGCTGAAAGAGTACATGGAGCTGAACATCATCCAGATTGCCCCCCTCGCCTTTATGCGCGGACGCACACTGAACGATGCCGTCGTCATTCTGGACGAAGCGCAGAACACCACCACCCAGCAAATCAAAATGTTCCTCACCCGCATGGGAATGAACACCAAGATGATTGTCACGGGAGACATGACGCAGATTGACTTGCCTTCCTCCCAGACATCCGGTCTGGTGCAGGCACTCCGTATTCTGAAAGGAGTGAAAGGCATCAGCTTCGTGGAACTGAACAAGAAAGACATCGTAAGGCATAAGCTTGTCACCCAAATTGTGGAGGCCTACGAGAAGTTCGAAACAGCTACGAGAGACAAGCTACAAGCTACCAGAAGGCAAGAAGCGAAAGTGAATAGTGAAATAAAGTAAGTAAGATGGGAGAGACTAAAACACATAAAGATTTGAAAGTATGGCAAAAAAGTATTGAATTGGTTATACTTATCTATGAATTAACCAAACAATACCCTAAAGAAGAATTATATGCCATCACGAATCAAATCAGAAGATGCGTTACCTCTATTCCAGCTAACATTGCAGAAGGCTCCGGCAGAAAAAGTAAGGCGGAACTCATGCACTTTTTATACATCTCTTTAGGCTCGGCAAGCGAATTAGAAACATTTCTTATTATTTCAGAGAAGTTACATTACATAACCTCTGAAGAATACACAAATAGTTCAAATGCCTTGAATGAAATAATAAGAATGACTTGTGGTCTAATAAACTCATTAAAAATAAATAATACGAGCGCAGCCCCTTGTAGCTTGTAGCTCGTAACTAAAGAACTATAAATATGAAAGCATTAACAGCAACTGAATTTAACTTTCCCGGACAGAAAAGCGTGTACCACGGAAAAGTTCGTGATGTGTACAACATCAATGGTGAAAAGTTGGTCATGGTAGCTACCGACCGCATCTCAGCCTTCGACGTAGTATTGCCGAAAGGTATTCCCTTCAAAGGACAAATGCTGAACCAGATTGCGGCAAAATTCCTGGATGCCACAACCGACATCTGCCCCAACTGGAAAATGGCTACGCCCGACCCGATGGTGACGGTAGGTGTGATGTGCGAGGGATTCCCCGTAGAAATGATTGTACGCGGTTACCTCTGCGGCAGCGCATGGCGTGCCTACAAAAGCGGTGTACGTGAAATCTGCGGCGTGAAGTTGCCCGAAGGGATGAAGGAAAACCAGAAATTCCCCGAACCCATCATCACCCCGACTACCAAAGCCGAAATTGGCGAACACGATGCCGACATCTCCAAAGAAGAAATCCTAGCACAAGGACTTGCCACGCCCGAAGAATATGCCGTATTGGAAAAATACACAATGGCTCTCTTCAAACGCGGTACAGAGATTGCAGCGGAACGCGGATTGATTCTGGTAGACACCAAATACGAATTCGGCAAGCACGACGGCAAGATTTATCTGATGGACGAAATCCATACCCCGGACTCCAGCCGTTATTTCTACTCCGAAGGCTACGAAGAACGTTTTGCCAAAGGCGAACCGCAGAAACAACTTTCCAAGGAATTTGTACGCGAATGGCTGATGGACAACGGTTTTCAGGGTAAGGAAGGACAGCAGGTACCGGAAATGACAGACGAAATCGTTACTTCAATCAGCGAACGTTACATCGAACTGTACGAACACATCACTGGCGAGAAGTTCGTAAAGGAAGATACCGACAACATTGCCGAACGTATTGAAAAGAATGTAACTAATTACTTAATGTGATAATATGCCAATGTGCTAATGACCTTGCGGCATAATAGCGCAGCCAATTAGCACTGCGGCATATCAGCACATTAGCACATTAAAAAATCATGGATTACCCCCAAGAACACATCAAGCCCTACGGCGCTGACGGTAAGAAGAGCGAACAAGTGGAAGAAATGTTCGACAACATCGCTCCCGCCTACGACAAGCTGAATCACACCCTATCCATGGGTATTGACCGCAGCTGGCGCAGGAAGGCAATCAAATACCTCCGTCCTTTCCGCCCCCGGCGTATTATGGACGTAGCTACCGGCACCGGCGATTTCGCCATCCTTGCATGCCGCGAACTGCAACCCGACAGTCTGATTGGCACCGACATCTCGGAAGGCATGATGAACGTGGGGCGCGAAAAAGTAAAACGGGCGCACCTCTCGGACAAGATTTCATTTGCCCGGGAGGACTGCACCTCTCTCTCGTTTGCCGATGAGAGTTTCGATGCTGTAACCGTAGCGTTCGGCATCCGCAACTTCGAAGGGCTGGATAAAGGACTGTCCGAAATGTGCCGCGTACTGACGGCCGGCGGACATCTCGTCATACTGGAACTCTCCACGCCGGACCGCTTCCCGATGAAACAACTGTTTACCATTTACTCCAAAGTCGTTATCCCCCTGCTCGGTAAATGTATTTCGAAAGACAACAGCGCCTACACTTATCTGCCGGAAAGCATCCGTGCCTTCCCTCAAGGAGAAGTGATGCAGGAAGTTATCCGCAAGGCCGGTTTCAGTGAAGTACACTTCAAGCGGCTCACTTTCGGAATATGTACGTTGTATACAGCCAGAAAATAATCATTAATTCCCCTTTAACACACCCTCATTATGCAGAAATACGGTTTAATAGGTTACCCGTTGAAACATTCCTTCTCCATCGGATATTTCAATGAGAAATTCACGGCAGAAAACATTGATGCAGAATATGTAAACTTCGAAATTCCACGTATCGAGGATTTCATGGAAGTTATAGAGGAAAACCCTAACCTCTGTGGACTGAATGTGACCATCCCCTACAAGGAGCAAGTCATCCCCTATTTGGACGAACTGGACAAAGACACCGCCAAGATAGGCGCCGTCAATGTCATCAAGATTATCCGCCTTCCCAAAGGCAAGGTAAAGCTGGTTGGCTACAATTCCGACATCATAGGATTCACACAATCCATAGAACCGCTTTTGCAACCACATCACAAGAAAGCCCTGATTCTGGGCACCGGCGGCGCATCGAAAGCCGTATATCGCGGGCTGGAGAACCTGGGTATAAAAAGTACCTTCGTATCGCGCACCAAGAAAGAGGACAAATACCTCACTTACGAAGAGCTGACACCGGAAATCATGCAGGAGTACACGGTGATTGTCAACTGTACCCCCGTAGGCATGTACCCCAAAGTGGACTTCTGTCCCAACATTCCTTACGAGCTACTGACCCCCAACCATTTGCTCTACGATTTGTTATATAATCCAAACGAAACCCTCTTCATGAAGAAAGGCCAGGCACAAGGAGCCGTCACCAAGAACGGACTGGAGATGTTGCTGTTGCAGGCCTTTGCCGCATGGGAAATTTGGAATAAATAATGAAAAAAGCCATAAAATATTCAATTCTCAGTCTGGCTGCCCTCTGCACCCTACTGTTGTGCGGAGGGTACTATATGCTGGGCTATTCCCTGAAACCGGACGACCTCGTTTCACGCAGCCGCAACATAGCCGCATCCTACGATTTCATGTACGAGCGCTATCCCGAACTGCACCCCTGGGTGGATAGCCTGATGGCCGCAGGAGCACTGAAGGACTTCTACATCGAGAACGACCGCGGAGAGACGCTGCATGCGCTCTATGTTGCCGCTGCCCGCCCTACCGACAAAACGGCAGTCATCGTACATGGATATACGGACAACGCCGTGCGCATGCTGATGATAGGTTATTTGTACAGCAAGGAGATGGGCTTCAATATCCTGCTGCCCGACCTTTACGGACACGGGATGAGCGAAGGAAACCATGTACAGATGGGCTGGAAAGACCGGCTCGACGTGTTGCAATGGACCGAAACCGCCGATGAGCTTTTCGGACGCAGCCATACGGACAGCATAGCGTCCCGCAGTACAAAGATGGTAGTACACGGCATCTCCATGGGAGCCGCCACCACCATGATGGTATCCGGCGAAGTGGAACACGGACAATACCAACAGCCATTCATCAAGTGTTTTGTGGAAGACTGCGGTTACACAAGCGTATGGGATGAGTTTCGCGGGGAGTTGAAAGAACAGTTCGGACTGCCCGCTTTCCCCCTACTGCATACTGCAAGCTGGCTTTGCCGGCAGGAGTACGGATGGGACTTCCGCGAAGCTTCTGCCCTGGAGCAAGTAAAGAAATGTACTTTGCCGATGCTCTTCATCCACGGTGATGCCGACACCTTTGTACCGACGTGGATGGTTTATCCCCTCTATGAAGCCAAGCCCGAACCCAAAGAATTATGGATTGTACCCGGTGCCACACATGCCATGTCTTACAAGGATTATCCGCAGGAATACACCGAGCATGTAAAGAAATTCGTAGGGAAATACATACATTGACGTGATTTTTCCTATCTTCGCCGCAACAAACATTGGTAATATGAAACGATTTATTTCCATAGCATTCTTCCTGTGCCTGCTCATATCCTTGCAGGCACAAGAAGTCTACACCACTAAGAACATTCCTAAAGTACACCTTCAGGACAAGACGCGTTATGTCTGCAACCCTGCCGACATCTTATCCAAAGAGGCATGTGCCGACATAGACCGCATGCTCTACGCATTGGAGCAGCAGACTGGTATTGAAACGGTAGTTGCCGTTGTTCCCTCCATCGGACAAGAAGACTGTTTTGATTTCTCACATCAACTGCTCAATGAATGGGGAGTAGGGAAAAAAGAGAAAAACAACGGTTTGGTCATTCTGCTGGTAACCGATCAACGCTGCATCCAGTTTTATACGGGATACGGTTTGGAAGGGGACCTGCCTGACGCCATCTGCAAACGCATACAGACCAAATACATGATTCCCTATCTGAAAGACGGTAATTGGGATGCCGGAATGGTCGCGGGTGTAAAAGCAGTCTGTTCACGTCTTGACGGCACTATGGTGAATGACACGGAAGAGGAAGATGACCTCTCCGTAGGAGGTATCCTACTGGGGCTTATCGGTTTCCTCGCAGTGGCATCTATTATAGGCATCCTTGCCCAACGCGCTGCCAACAAATGCCCCAACTGCGGACAACATAAATTGCAACGTAGCAGCAGCATACTCATCTCACGCCGCAATGGAGTGAAAACGGAAGATGTGACCTACACCTGCCGCAATTGCGGACATAAAGTAGTGCGCCGACAGCAGTCATACGATGAAAATTACCGGGGAGGAGGCGGAGGTGGTCCGGTCATCTTCGGTGGTGGAGGTCTCTTCGGCGGAAGTGGCGGAGGAGGCTTCAGCGGCGGCAGCTTCGGAGGTGGTATGGGAGGTGGCGGAGGAGCCGGTTCCCGGTTCTAACGCCTCACCCCCAAGAGGGTGTGTCAAAACTGGTATCCACCACAGATTACACAGATTTGCACAGATAAGCATCTTTGATTATCAGTAAATTAAGTTCATTCTGTGTTAATCCGTGTAATCTGTGGTGAATTTTGACACAACCTCAGAGGATACTGAAAAGAAATAAGACGTTTACATTAAGAATAAAATTAAATGATTAATAACTGCCTTCCCCTCCTCCCCTCTCTATCGGAGAGGAATCGGAGGTGAGGCCTAAAAATGAAAAGTATGAAGAAATCAACCATTATCATTATCGTTGTTATAGCTCTTCTCGCCATTTGGGGTGTAACCGGCTATAACGGACTCGTAACCATGGACGAAAATGTCAGCGGACAATGGTCGAACGTAGAAACCCAATACCAACGCCGTGCCGACCTGATTCCGAACTTGGTGAATACCGTGAAAGGATATGCCACGCACGAGAAGGAAACACTGGAAGGTGTAGTAGAAGCCCGCAGCAAAGCCACTCAAATCAAAGTGGATGCTGCAGACCTTACTCCGGAAAAGCTGGCTGAATATCAGAAAGCACAAGGTGCGGTGACTTCTGCCCTCGGTAAATTGCTTGCCATCACAGAAAACTATCCGGACTTGAAAGCAAATCAGAATTTCTTGGAACTGCAGGCACAGCTGGAAGGTACGGAAAACCGTATCAACGTAGCACGCACCAACTTCAACAATGCAGCCAAGAACTTCAATACAGCCATTCGCCGTTTCCCCAAGAATATCCTTGCCGGTCTCTTCGGTTTTGAGAAACGAGCTTATTTCGAAGCGGCAGAAGGAGCGGAACAAGCTCCCCAGGTACAATTCTGATAAATACACAACTCTATAGCGAGGCACAAAGGCGAGAAACTTTGTGCCTCGCTTTGTGTTGTAGAAGATTAGATGTATCTTTGCACATTCAATTGAACAAACCTATTATCTCATGAGTAATCAACGATACATGATGCGAGGCGTCAGCGCATCAAAGGAAGATGTGCACAACGCCATCAAGAATATCGACAAAGGTATTTTCCCGCAGGCTTTCTGCAAAATTATCCCCGACATTTTGGGCGGTGACCCGGAGTATTGCAACATTATGCATGCCGATGGAGCAGGCACCAAGTCCAGTCTTGCCTATATGTACTGGAGGGAAACCGGCGACCTGGGTGTGTGGAAAGGCATTGCACAAGATGCACTGATTATGAACATCGACGACCTGCTTTGTGTGGGTGCGGTAGACAACATTCTGGTATCCTCTACCATCGGACGTAATAAACTTCTCATCCCCGGCGAAGTAATTTCAGCCATCATCAACGGTACGGACGAACTGCTTGCCGAACTCCGCGAGATGGGCGTAGGCGTTTATGCCACCGGTGGCGAAACAGCCGACGTGGGTGACCTTGTACGTACCATTATCGTAGACTCGACAGTGACCTGCCGCATGAAGCGCTCAGATGTTATAGACAATGCCAATATCCGTCCGGGCGATGTGATTGTAGGTCTGGCATCTTACGGAAAGGCTACTTATGAGAAAGAATACAATGGCGGTATGGGCAGTAACGGACTGACCAGCGCACGCCACGATGTATTCTCCAAATACCTGGCAGAGAAATACCCTGAAAGCTATGACAAGGCTGTACCCGAAGAACTGGTATACAGTGGCAAGCTAAAACTGACAGACAGTGTCGAAGACAGTCCGCTGGATGCAGGAAAGCTGGTACTTTCCCCCACCCGCACCTACGCACCGGTAGTAAAGAAACTGCTTGATGCGCTCCGTCCCCAAATCCACGGTATGGTACACTGCTCGGGCGGCGCACAAACCAAGGTACTGCACTTTGTGGGAGACAACTGCCGTGTCATCAAAGACAATCTCTTCCCCGTTCCACCGTTGTTCAAGACTATCAAGGAGCAGAGCGATACGGACTGGAGCGAAATGTACAAGGTGTTCAATATGGGACATCGCCTGGAAGTGTACCTCTCTCCCGAACATGCAGAAGAGGTGATTGCTATTTCGAAGAGTTTCAACATCGATGCACAGATTGTAGGCCGCGTGGAAGAAAGCAACAAGAAAGAACTGATTATCAAGAGTGAATTCGGAGAGTTCAAGTATTAAATATATGGCAGACAACAATACCATACTCGAAAAGCTGGAAGGGCTTGTCGCCCGCTTCGAAGAAGTGTCGACCTTGATTACAGACCCGGCAGTGATTGCGGACCAGAAGCGTTACGTCAAGCTCACCAAAGAATATAAAGAACTGGGCGACCTAATGAATGCCCGCAAAGAGTACATGCAAGTACTGCGCGGCATAGAAGAAGCCAAAGAAATCATCGCCAACGAAACAGACCAGGAGATGCGGGAAATGGCACGCGAAGAGCTGGATGCCTGCCAAACCCGCCAACCGGAACTGGAAGAGCAGATAAAGCTGCTGCTCGTCCCCGCCGACCCGCAGGACAGCCGTAATGCCATCCTCGAAATTCGTGGCGGCACGGGTGGTGACGAAGCGGCAATCTTTGCCGGCGACCTCTTCCGCATGTACACCAAGTACTGCGAATCCAAGGGATGGAGAATGGAGATATCCAGCGCCAACGAAGGTGCAGCCGGCGGTTTCAAGGAAATTGTCTGCTCCGTGACGGGAGACAATGTATATGGCACACTGAAATATGAATCGGGCGTGCACCGCGTGCAGCGCGTACCGGCCACAGAAACGCAAGGACGCGTACACACCTCAGCCGCCAGCGTAGCCGTGCTTCCCGAAGCCGAAGAGTTCGACGTAGTCATCAACGAAGGTGAAATCAAGTGGGACACCTTCCGAAGCGGTGGTGCCGGCGGTCAGAACGTGAACAAGGTGGAATCCGGCGTACGCCTGCGCTACAACTGGAAGAATCCCAACACGGGCGTAGTCGAGGAAATCCTCATCGAGTGTACCGAGACGCGCGACCAGCCCAAGAACAAGGAACGCGCCCTCGCGCGCCTGCGTACCTTCATCTACGACAAGGAGCATCAGAAGTACATCGACGACATCGCCAGCAAGCGTAAGACGATGGTCAGCACTGGCGACCGCTCTGCCAAGATACGTACCTACAACTATCCGCAGGGACGTATTACAGACCACCGCATCAACTACACCATTTATAATCTCGCCGCCTTTATGGACGGAGACATCCAAGACTGCATCGACCACCTGATTGTGGCGGAAAATGCGGAAAGGCTGAAAGAGAGCGAGCTGTAAGATAGTTACAAGAAACAAGTGACAAGTAGCTCGTAACTCATAACTAAAAAAATAACCAGCTGCCAGCCCACACGCTATCTCTCGTAGCTCGTAGCTTGTAGCCCGTAACTAAAAAATAATATGAACAAACAGCAATTATTCGAGAACATCAAGCGCAAGAAGTCATTTCTTTGCGTAGGTCTTGACACCGACATCAAGAAAATACCCGAACATCTTCTAAAAGAGGAAGACCCTATATTCGCTTTCAACAAAGCCATCATCGACGCTACTGCCGACCTCTGCATCGCCTACAAGCCCAATCTGGCATTTTATGAGAGCATGGGCGTGAAAGGCTGGATAGCTTTCGAGAAAACCGTAAACTACATCAAGCAGAACTATCCCGACCAATTCATCATTGCCGACGCCAAACGCGGTGACATCGGGAACACCTCTGCCATGTATGCCCGCACCTTCTTCGAAGAGCTGGATATAGATTCCGTAACCGTAGCTCCCTATATGGGCGAAGACAGTGTGACCCCGTTCCTTACGTACGAAGGCAAATGGGTAATCCTGCTTGCGTTGACCAGCAACAAAGGCTCGCACGACTTCCAGCTGACGGAAGACACCAACGGCGAACGCCTCTTCGAAAAAGTACTCCGCAAATCCCAGGAGTGGGCCAGTGACGAACAGATGATGTACGTAGTAGGCGCCACACAAGGCCGCGCCTTTGAGGACATCCGCAAGATTGTTCCCGAACACTTCCTGCTGGTACCCGGCATCGGTGCCCAAGGCGGCTCCTTGGAAGAGGTATGCAAGTATGGCATGAACAAGACTTGCGGGCTGATTGTCAACTCCAGCCGTGGCATCATCTACGTGGACAAGACAGAGAACTTCGCCGCCGCCAGCCGCAAGGCTGCCCAAGAGGTGCAGGCACAGATGGAGGAACAGTTGAAAGCAATTCTGTAAGCAACGCCAAAATGCTCCTACAAGATATACCTCCATATTATGCATACTGCTTTACGGGCAAAGACCTTTGCCCCAAAGCAGCCACCTGCCTGCGAGCCATTGCAGCGCAGACCCTCGCGGAAAGCGAGGAAGAGGGGAAGAATATACTGTACTGCGTAAACCCCGTTTATGTGCAGCGCCTTTCGTCCGCCGACAGTTGCTGGTATTACCGCAACAATAAGCCCGTACGCTATGCCAAGGGCATGACCCAACTCTTAGAAGACCTCCCCTTAAAGCAATCACGCGTGGTCCGCCTACGGGTGATGCAATGCTTTTCGTGCGAAAGCTACTACTACCAGAGCCGCAAAGGAGAGCGCCTCATCTCTCCCCAAGAACAAGAAGCCATACGCAGCGTATTCCGTTCGGCAGGCGTGGCAGGCGAACCGAAATTTGATAAGTTTCAGTACAGTTTGGCGTGGGAAGGGTAGATTCGTAACTACGCTATCAATCAATAGTTTATAACTTTATTTATTTTTATTGGGAATAAAGTGTTACTTTATTTCCAATAAAGCACCACTTTATTACTGATAAAGCGTTACTTTAATAGCGATAAAGTGGCGCTTTAACAGTGATAAAGCAGCACTTGATTGCGACTGAAGCAAAAGTACACAGAGTACAGAATTTCGAGAGTTTACGTAAAGACGGCTACGTCTATATAGACAAGACGGCTCTTATCCACCAGTTGGTGAGCAGCGGCCGTTATCACTTCGTGGAGAACACGGAAGGAATCTACAATCCGTTCAGTCTGCTCAACACCTTCAGAATGTGTTGTTCATCATTTTCAAGTTGATAGGTTTCTATACCCAGGCGGAATATCACACGTCGGAAGGACGCGTAGATTTGGTGGTAAAGACCACGGACTACATCTACGTGATGGAATTCAAACTGGAAGGCACAGCCGAAAAGGCCATCCGCCAGATAAACGAGAAACGCTACGCCCTTCCTTTCGAAGCAGACCCGCGGAAGTTGTTCAAGGTAGGAGTGAGCTTCTGCAACAAAACAAGAAATATCGGGAAGTGGATCATAGAATAATTCCCCCTCCCGATATTCATTCTACTATGCGATACACCTGAAAGTCCTTCGCCGCAGTATGCCGGCCAGCAGGAACAGCGGCTGTCTCACCGCATGAAATTAGCAATCAGGAAACTGCAAGCGTCCTCAAGCTCCGGAAGTTCTTCTTTGCGGAACAGACGGATGCCGCACCGGTCGCAGAAATCTTTCAAAAGCGATTCCGTTCTGCCATCCTCCACCTCAATCGTATCCGGCTTGTTATCCAAGCGGCACAAGTTCTCGGCAAGTTCAACAAGCATCTGCTGAGACGCCTTTTCTCCATCCTCCATACAGAAGACGGGGAACAGCCCTTCTTTTCCGGCATCCAGGCAAAGCAATACAGACGGCAAGAAAGGTATTCCATCTGCTGATTCGTTCACGGGTGTAGGTATGTGAATGAGCTTCACCTGCAATGTTCCGAAAGTACGCAGTTTTTTCACCTTTCTTAGAAGTATATCATTGGCAAACTCCGGTACCGGCCATTCGTCGGGCAGGAAAGGAGGAAGATCTATCATCCCCCAATCGTATGTACCCTCAGCGTTGGGAACAAGGTAAGGCACAAGCTTCCCTCCATCCGTCGTAGGGTAATCTCCGTTTTCGTCAAAGCCCAATTCTGCCAAGCTCCGGTGCGTCAACTCTCCCGCAACAGTAATCGCTGCACGGAGTGCCTCGACAATATCGGCGGCATCTTTCTCGCAAGTAATGCCCGACGGTATCTTGAAAGGCTGATGCCGGGTAAAGTCAGGCCAGCCTTTGGGCCGGCGCACCTTCAGGCCATGGGCATCGGCATAGTTACGGATAAGCTTCTTCGTTTTATCCTTCATGGCAGATGCCTCCATGAAGTCACAATTGATGCAGTCAAAAGTCGCTGCCATTTCAATCATATCTATTTCAGAAAACTGCATACTGTCGAAACTAAGACTCTTCAAATAAGAAGTGAAGCCTTTCCGCCCCCTATAGAAGCCCAAGGCCAAATGTTCGCTTCCATTCCCCATCACGCAACAATAACCGGTTTCTCCATCGGAAAGGCGGAATGCAAACACATCACTGTCCGTCAAGATTTTCCACAGCGCCGTATCGCGGTATTGAAATGCTACCGCAAGCATATCATCTGTCAATATCATATTTGTTGTTTTAATGCGAATATTAATATTCAAGTCATTTACAAAGCTACGATTAATATCAGACAGAAAACAAGAATCTAAGATTATTATTACACGAAACAAGAAAATCTTTCAGGCACGCAACCTCATTAGTACCAAATAAGATACATCGGCAACGAATATCCATATTAAATTTTGAAGTTCGGGATTTGATTCGGATATTTGCACCTCAGTATATTTGTCTAAAATATTATTGAGCACCAATTATCTACCTCATAGACCAAAGCAAATTATTATCTACAATAAAACAAAGCAATAAATTCGCCCATGTCTCACGAACGTAAAATCATAAACGACCCCGTCTTCGGGTTCATCAACATACCAAAGGGGTTGCTGTACGATGTCGTGCGGCATCCCCTCTTGCAACGGCTGAACCGCATCAAGCAACTGGGTCTGTCCTCCGTCGTCTATCCCGGAGCGCAGCACACACGATTCCAACACTCCCTGGGAGCCTTCTACCTGATGAGCGAGGCCATCCAGCAGCTTGCCACCAAAGGAAATTTCATCTTCGACAGCGAAGCTGAAGCCGTGGAAGCAGCCATCCTGATGCACGACATCGGTCACGGTCCTTTCTCCCACGTACTGGAAGACACCATTGTACGCGGCGTTTCGCACGAAGACATTTCCCTAATGCTGATGGAATGCATCAACAAGGAAATGAACGGACAACTGACACTTGCCATCCAAATCTTCAAGGACGAATACCCCAAGCGCTTCCTGCACCAACTGGTAAGCGGGCAGCTGGATATGGACCGCCTGGACTACCTGCGCCGCGACAGCTTCTACACCGGAGTGACAGAAGGCAACATTGGCTCCGCCCGCATCATCAAGATGCTCGATGTAAAGGACGACCACCTGGTGATAGAATCCAAAGGTATCTATTCCATCGAGAATTTCCTCACCGCCCGCCGCCTGATGTACTGGCAAGT
>UMDF01043882.1_pt1 | contig 14341 bp, 10 predicted proteins | sample 1964421 | NCBI WGS metagenome assembly UMDF01 (sample SAMEA4835987, study PRJEB28245) | human gut metagenome | biome: gut microbiome; material: fecal sample | place: Denmark | collected 2008
TGGTGGCTGATGATGATTTTCCAGGTGCTTATCTCCATTTGTACCGGTATCGTATCCCCGCTTATTTGGAGTATGTATGCCGATGTGGCCGACTATGCCGAGCAGAAGGACGGTACGTCATCTACAGGGCTGATATTCTCTTCCGGTTCTATGGCACAGAAGTTCGGCGGTGCATTTGCTGGCTGGGCAGTAATGGCGCTGTTGGCATTCTTTGGTTACAACACTGCAGAGAATGCTGTGCAGACGCCCGAAGCGCTGGATGGCTTGAAGTATCTGATGAGCTTTATTCCTGCTGCGATAGCTGCACTTTCCATTCTTGTCGTATTCGTCTACCCGTTGAACAAGACGCGTATGGCAGCCATCAATGCAGACTTGAAAAAGCGTCGTGAGAACCTTCAGCAGAATAACTTATAACTTAAACTCATAGAATAGTGGATATCAAGAAGATGAAGCAGGAGATGGAGGAGGAGTTGGTCTCCAATATCCTCCCCTTCTGGATAAACAGAATGACGGATGAAGTGAACGGCGGCTTCTACGGCCGTATCACGGGTCGAGAGGAGGTGAAGCCCGAAGCTGAAAAGGGGGCCATCCTGAACGCCCGCATCTTGTGGACCTTTTCGGCTGCATACCGCTTGCTGAGGAGGCCGGAGTATCTGGAAACGGCTATGCGTGCCAAACGCACTCTTATCGACCGTTTCTACGACAATGAATTTGGCGGAGTTTATTGGTCTCTCGACTATAAAGGCAATCCGCTCGATACCAAGAAGCAGATTTACGCTTTGGGTTTCGCCATCTACGGGCTGAGTGAATATGCTCGTGCCACGGGCGATGATGAAGCACTGGCATATGCCATCCGCTTGTTTGAGACGATTGAAGAGCATAGTTTCGACCCCGTGAAGAACGGTTATTGTGAAGCCTTGACCCGCGAATGGGGAGAGATAGCCGACATGCGCCTCAGCGCCAAGGATGAGAACGAGCGCAAGACGATGAATACCCATCTGCATATTTTGGAACCTTATACCAACCTTTTCCGGATATGGAAGGATGCTCGTCTGGAGAAGCAGCTTCGTAATTTGATAGGTCTTTTTACTGAACGGATTCTGAATATCAAGACCGGCCATCTGGAATTGTTCTTCAATGATGATTGGGTGAGCAAGTACCGAATTGTCTCCTACGGGCACGATATCGAAGCTTCCTGGTTGATACACGAGGCTGCCCTTGTTCTGGGCGATAAGGAGCTCCTGGAGAAAGTGGAACCACTTGTAGAATACATCGCTGCCGCTGCCGATGAAGGATTGACGCCCGACGGCAGCATGATATACGAGACTTTTCTGGATAAGGGAAAGACCGATACCGACCGCCACTGGTGGGTGCAGGCCGAGAACGTAGTGGGACATGCCAACCTCTACCAGCACTTTGATGACGAAGTGGCCATGCAGAAGGCTCTCCGATGCTGGGGTTTCATCAAGCAGCATCTGGTAGACTACAAGTACGGAGAATGGCATTGGAGCGTGCGTGCCGACGGCACGGTGAACACCGATGATGACAAGGCGGGGTTCTGGAAATGTCCGTATCACAACGGACGTATGTGCATGGAAATTATTGAACGTTTTTCATAGGTTTTCTATCATAAGAAGATGAATAGATTGATGGTTTTGGGGATTCTTGTCTGGATGGGGATTGCGCTGCACGCGCAATCTCTTTATCCGGACTTCAGCAAGCTGAACTTCGGGTGCGACGGAAACAGCATTACCGCAGGCGAACAATGGTCTAAGACTGTAGTGGATAAACTCGGATTCGCTACACATCACAACGTGGCGGTCGGTTCTGCCACATGGGCATGCCATCCCGATACTCAGGATTATGGCAGTGAAGCTTTTGCCGGCATCTCCGGCGGTTGGCAGGCTACGGAGGATAAGCATGAGTTGCAGATGCGGCACAACAACGTGTCAAAGGTGCATATCCAGAAGTTCATAGCCGAAGTGGAAAGTGGAGCTTACCCTGCGCCCGATGTCTTTGTATTCTCTATGGGAACGAATGACCGTAACTTGGGTAGTGCCGAAGAGGCCCTTAAAGGGAAGACGCTCGATGAAGTAGATGTCAACACCATGGCGGGCGGTGCCCGTTGGTCCATTCAGACCATTCTGGAGCATTATCCCCAATGCCGCGTATTCGTGTGCACGCCGATTCAGACCGGCAACCCCGAACACAATGCACTGAATCTGCAGAAGATTGCCATCTTGCGTGAGTTGTGCCGGGCGCTTTCCGTGCAGCTGATAGACTGTTACTCCAACTGTGGTATCACCGAAAAGTTTGAGCAGCCTTCCGGTAGCGGGCGCTATCTGCGCGACGGGTTGCATCCCGACAAACCGGGGCAGGAGCTGATGGGCCGTTACATCGCGAAGGAGATACGGAACCATTTCTTTTAGTTCCGTTCTGCATATTCCGGTTGGAATAACTTATCATTTAGGGCTTGTAAAGCCCTTTTTTTGTCTGTATTCTTAATGACGAATGCCACGTCATTATTGCTGCTGCCATATGAAATCATCCGTAGGGGGATGTCCTTTAGCGCCTCCATAATCTTTGCCTCAAACCCGGCATATTCCCATTGCATGTTGCCCACCACGGAGACAATGGTCATGCGGTCTTCTACCAATACATGGGCATATTGGCGTAGTTCGGAGATGATGTTTGATAAACGAGTGCAGTCGTCTATAGCCACAGATATGTCCAGATTGGAGGATACCAGCAGGCAGAGGGGGGTACGGTACTTGGCAAAAATGTCGAAAATCTTGCTGATGAACAGATAGGGACACAGATTATGGTTCGATCCGAACTTTATGTATATGATGTGGTCCTTGGCGGCTATGGCCTTGATGATATTGTCGTCCTGCAGGTTGGAAATCAGCGTGCCTTCTGCCGACGGTTCCATAGAATTAAGCAACCGGACGGGAATATTCCTTAGGCGTGCCGGAGCGATACAGAAAGGATGCAGTATCTTGGCACCATAGAAGGCCAGTTGTTCGGCTTCGTTGAAGCTGAGGCGTTTCACGGGGCGGGTACCTGACACCTCGCGCGGATCATTGTTGTGCATGCCATCTATGTCCGTCCATATTTGTATCTCGTCTGCTTGGAGGGCAGTGCCAATGAGGGAAGCAGTGTAATCACTGCCGCCGCGTTTCAGGTTATCTGTTTCGTTATAGGCATTCTTGCAGATGAAACCCTGAGTGATGAAGAGATTAATGCCGGGATGGCAGGCAAGCTGCTCTCGGAGTTTTTGTTCTATATATTCCAAGTCGGGTTCGTTGTCGGGGCCGATACGCATGAAGTCGGATGCACAAAGCAGCACATTGGGAACTTTCAGCTCGCGCAGGTAGAAGTGCATCAGGGCGGTACTGATAAGTTCGCCTTGTGCCAGCACTTCCTTCTCTTCGACGGAGGTGAAGGAATCTTTGGTAAATTTCCATAGTTGCTGGAAGCGGTCGAGGATATAATCTATTGCTTCCCGTTTCAGTTTCTCGTCGGTCAGCAACCCATTGGCAAATTCGATGAATTGGAATTCCAGCCGGGTGATACGGTCGTGGGCTTGTTCTATTTCACGGTTGAACAAGTTGGCGGCAATCTCCTCCAGATGGTTGGTGGTGCCTGCGGTGGCAGACAGTACCACAATCTTGGGTGTTGCATCTTTAATGAGTGTTGCTACATGTTTCATTCTCTCTACGGTGCCGACGGAAGTTCCGCCGAATTTACAAACTTTCATTTCTTGTTTCTTTTTTAACAGTTTCATAATTGCATTCATCCGGATGTTCTTCCTTCCGGCTTTTCATTTCAGGTGGTCTCTTCCCAAAATGAAAGGGGGGGGAGGACGGGGCTTGCCACCTGAGCTTGGCCTGCATAATGCCGTTGTAGCATTGCCGTGGTGGGATATTCATGCTCTGGCTGGTAGCAGGCTCTTGTCCTTTCATTTATAAAAGTTCAAAAGATGTGCCGTCGATATTCGGGAAAAGCCTTATATTTGCACACCCCTGTTTTTACCGTTATCAGTTTAAAAACTTATCGAATAGATATGAGTAAGATTCTAATCATTGATGATGAAGTGCAAATCCGTACTCTTCTGACGCGTATGATGGAGTTGGAGGGGTATGATGTCTGTCAGGCCGGTGATTGTAGGGCTGCCCTGAAACAACTGGAACTCCAAAATCCCGATGTTGCTTTGTGTGATGTATTTCTACCCGATGGAAATGGGGTGGACTTGGTGTTGGCTATCAAGAAGGCGGCACCCAATGTGGAAGTCATTCTGCTGACAGCGCATGGCAATATCCCCGATGGAGTACAAGCCATCAAGAACGGTGCTTTCGACTATATCACCAAGGGAGACGATAATAACAAGATTATTCCTCTGATAAGCCGTGCCGTAGAGAAAGCGCGTATGAATGTACGGTTGGAAAAACTGGAGAAGAAGGTGGGGCAGACGTACTCTTTTGATTCTATCCTGGGAGAATCCAAAGTTCTGAAGGATGCCGTTTCATTAGCTCAGAAGGTGTCGGGAACTGATGTTCCTGTACTATTGACTGGGGAAACGGGCACGGGTAAGGAGGTATTTGCCCAAGCCATCCATTACAGTAGTAAGCGTGCACGGCAGAATTTTGTAGCGGTTAACTGTTCTTCGTTCAGCAAGGAGTTGCTGGAAAGTGAAATGTTCGGTCATAAAGCCGGTTCGTTTACCGGTGCATTGAAGGATAAGAAGGGACTGTTCGAGGAAGCGAACAATGGGACTATTTTTTTGGATGAAATCGGTGAAATGGCGTTTGAACTGCAAGCCAAGTTGCTGCGTATTCTTGAAACCGGTGAGTATATTAAGATAGGTGATACGAAACCTACCCGTGTCAATGTCCGCATCATTGCCGCTACGAACCGCAACTTGTCCCAGGAGATTGTTGCCGGACGTTTCCGTGAGGATTTGTTTTATAGATTAAGCGTATTTCAGATACATCTGCCGCCATTGCGCGAACGTGCAGGTGATATCCGGCTGTTGGCGAAGGCCTTTATAAAGAGTTTTGCGGAACAGCTGGCGCGTCCGGTGGTTGAAATAGCTCCCGCATTTCTTGAAGCATTGGACTCCCAACCGTGGAAGGGAAATATCCGTGAATTACGTAATGTGATAGAACGTAGTATGATTGTTTGCGAGAGCGGACATCTGGACATTGCTGATTTGCCGTTTGATATTCAGAATGCCCATTATGAACACTCCAATGATTCAAGTCCCGGCAGTTTTGAACTTTCAGCTATGGAACGCCGGCACATTGCCCGTGTACTGGAGTATACAAAGGGGAATAAGACAGAAGCAGCCCGGTTATTGAAAATAGGTTTGACGACGTTGTATCGGAAGATTGAGGAATACAAGATCTCAGAACGCCTTCTATAATAGGGGCTCAGTATACGACTGAGGTACCTTCGATATAGGACTGTGGCAAGATTATTTTTGAAACAGTCTTAGAAGCAGAAAGTGCCTATGGACTAAAACATATCAAAACAGGTTGCACCTTTTCAAAATGAAAAGGTGCAACCTGTTTCTTTTTATACTTATGTAGTTCGTATTTTATTGATAATTAATGATGTATGTCATGCGCGCTCTTTTTGGCACATATTTGGCACATTCCCGGCAGACAAAAATATGTAGTAACATTTTAAAAGGTAAAAACATGGGAATAACAGTATCATTTATTTTTTGCCTATTGAGCGGTTTGTTCGCCTTTTGGCTTTTCTGGAAATGCGTAGATTGGTTTGAGAAGATTTAAAAGAGAGAATTATGTACACAGCTTTATTTGTATTAGGTATTGTAATGTTCGGGTATCTGACTTATGTGCTGATAAGACCCGAAAAGTTTTAATGAATGGAGAGTGGAGAAATGAACACTGAGATTTTAGGTGTAGCCTTGCAGATTGTTCTGCTGATTGTGATATCCTATCCTCTGGGAAAGTATATTGCCAAGGTTTACAAAGGCGAAAAGACATGGTCGGATTTCATGAAGCCGGTCGAGAGATTGATTTATAAAGTGGCCGGAGTTAATCCGGAGGAAGAGATGAACTGGAAACAGTTCTTGAAAGCCCTGCTGATTCTGAATGCCTTTTGGTTTGTATGGGGCATGGTACTGCTCTGTACGCAGCAGTGGTTGCCGTTAAATCCGGATGGAAACGCTAACCAGACACCGGACCTGGCATTCAATACATGTATCAGTTTTATGGTGAACTGTAACTTGCAGCATTATTCCGGTGAAAGCGGACTGACATATTTTACACAGTTGTTCGTCATTATGTTGTTCCAGTTCATTACCGCCGCTACCGGTATGGCAGCTATGGCAGGTATCATGAAGGGTATGGCTGCCAAATCGACGAAGACTATCGGTAACTTCTGGAAGTTCTTGGTTTTGAGCTGTACACGTGTATTATTGCCGCTTTCGTTGATTGTGGGCTTCATCCTCATTCTACAAGGCACTCCGATGGGATTTGATGGTAAGATGGAAATCAGGACGATGGAAGGACAAACCCAGTTGGTTTCACAAGGTCCTACGGCAGCCATTGTTCCTATCAAGCAATTGGGTACGAACGGTGGCGGTTACTTTGGATGTAACTCTTCACATCCGTTGGAAAATCCTACTTACCTGACGGACATTGCAGAATGCTGGTCTATCCTGATTATCCCTATGGCAATGGTCCTTGCACTTGGTTTTTACACCAGACGCAGAAGGATGGCTTACTCTATCTATGGCGTAATGCTTTTTGCTTTTCTTGTCGGTGTTTGCATCAACGTTTCGCAGGAGATGGGAGGTAATCCGCGCATTGATGAGATGGGAATTGCCCAAGACAATGGAGCAATGGAAGGTAAGGAAGTCCGTTTAGGGTCTGCTGCTACTGCTCTTTGGAGTATTGTGACTACAGTTACTTCCAATGGCTCTGTAAATGGTATGCATGATTCAACAATGCCTCTTTCCGGTATGATGGAAATGCTGAACATGCAGATTAATACGTGGTTTGGCGGTGTGGGTGTAGGTTTCATGAACTATTATACATTCATCATTATCGCCGTATTCATCAGTGGACTGATGGTGGGACGTACTCCGGAATTTCTCGGTAAGAAGGTAGAGGCGCGTGAAATGAAGATTGCTACCATTGTGGCACTGCTTCATCCGCTTATCATCTTGGGCGGTGTGGCACTTTCTTGCTTTTTGTTCGCTCATTATCCTGAATTTGTGGCAGGTGAAGGCGGCTGGTTGAATAATCCCAGTTTCCACGGACTAAGTGAGCAGCTTTATGAATATACTTCGGCTGCGGCCAATAATGGTTCCGGCTTCGAAGGATTGGGCGACAATACTTACTTCTGGAACTATACTACCGGCTGGACGCTGATTTTGGGACGTTTCCTGCCTATCGTAGGTCAGGTAGCCATTGCTGGTCTGTTGGCCGGAAAGAAATATGTTCCGGAGAGTGCCGGTACGCTGAAGACGGATACAGTAACTTTCGGTGTGATGACTTTTGCCGTTATCTTTATTGTGGCTGCCTTGTCATTCTTCCCGGCACATGCATTGAGTACGATTGCTGAACATTTCAGTTTGTAATAGTAGTTTGTAAAAAGTAATTTCATAGGTATGAAAGATAATAAATCAGCTTCTCTGTTTCAGAAGGAGCAAGTAATGGAAAGTTTGAAGCAATCATTCGTGAAGCTGAATCCACGGGTGATGATAAAGAATCCGATTATGTTTACGGTGGAAGTCGTAACAGTCGTCATGCTGATTGTCTGTTTCCTTTCATTGAGTACTTCGGAATATGGAGCATTCGGATATAATTTCTTGGTATTCATCATCTTGTTTGTGACGTTGCTGTTTGCTAATTTTGCTGAAGCCATCGCTGAAGCGCGTGGTAAGGCCCAAGCTGACAGCTTGCGTAAAACCCGTGAAGAGACTCCGGCTAAAGTGCTGGTTGACGGTAAGATCCATACCGTTAGCAGTTCACGTTTGAAGAAAGGTGACTATTTTATTTGTGAAGCGGGAGATACGATTCCTGCCGACGGTGAGATTGTGGAAGGTTTGGCTTCCATTGATGAAAGTGCCATTACCGGTGAATCTGCTCCGGTAATCCGTGAGGCCGGTGGTGACAAGAGTTCCGTAACTGGTGGTACAAAAGTTCTTTCTGATAAAATTAAGGTACTGGTGACGCAGCAACCGGGTGAGAGCTTTCTTGACAAGATGATTGCTTTGGTAGAAGGCGCTACTCGCCAGAAGACTCCGAACGAGATAGCATTGACTATTCTTCTGGCCGGTTTCACCTTGGTATTCGTCATTGTATGTGTGACGTTGATTCCTATGGCCGACTATACGAATATCGACCATCCGGGAACTTATATCTCCATTGCAGCCATCATTTCTTTGTTTGTCTGCTTGATACCGACTACTATCGGCGGACTGCTTTCTGCCATCGGTATTGCGGGGATGGACCGTGCTTTGCGCGCTAATGTAATCACAAAATCCGGTAAGGCAGTAGAAACAGCCGGTGATATCGATACCTTGTTGCTTGACAAGACCGGTACCATTACAATCGGTAACCGTAAAGCCACCAAGTTTCATCCGGCTTCGGGTGTTGACGAGAATTTGTTCGTAGAGGCTTGCTTGTTGTCCTCACTTTCTGACGAGACTCCGGAGGGTAAGTCCATCATTGAACTGGGACGTGAAAACGGTCATCGTATGCGTGATTTGAATACTACCGGTGCTCATATGATTAAGTTTACAGCCGAAACAAAATGTTCGGGTGTGGATTTGCAGGATGGTACTCAGATACGTAAAGGCGCATTCGACGCTATTCGCAAGATTGTGGAAAATGCCGGAAACAAGTTCCCGAAAGAGATTGAAGAGGTGATTGCTGTAATTACCAGCAACGGTGGAACTCCGCTGGTGGTATGTGTCAATCAGAAGGTTACCGGGGTAATTGAGTTGCAGGATATTATCAAACCGGGTATTCAGGAACGTTTTGAGCGTCTTCGCAAGATGGGTGTGAAAACTGTGATGGTGACCGGTGACAACCCTTTGACAGCCAAATACATCGCAGAGAAAGCTGGAGTGGATGATTTCATTGCTGAAGCCAAGCCGGAAGACAAGATGGAATATATTAAAAAAGAACAGCAGGCCGGTAAGCTGGTGGCTATGATGGGTGACGGTACAAACGACGCTCCCGCCCTTGCACAAGCTAATGTGGGGGTGGCGATGAACAGCGGTACGCAGGCAGCCAAAGAAGCCGGTAATATGGTGGACCTTGACAACGACCCGACGAAGCTGATTGAAATTGTGGAGATTGGCAAACAGTTGTTGATGACACGCGGTACGTTGACTACCTTCTCCATTGCGAACGATGTTGCCAAGTACTTTGCCATTATCCCTGCTTTGTTTATGGTAGCCATCCCTCAGTTGGCTCCTCTGAACATTATGGGACTGCATAGCCCTGAAACGGCCATTCTCTCGGCTGTCATATTCAACGCTATCATCATTCCTATCTTGATTCCGTTGGCTTTGAAAGGTGTTCAGTATAAGCCGATCGGTGCCAGTGCGCTACTTCGTCGCAATCTGTTGATTTATGGTGTGGGTGGCGTCATTGCTCCGTTTGTCGGCATCAAACTGATAGATATGATAGTTAGTCTGTTTTTTTAAAACTTGGATAAAATGAAAACTCTTTGGAAATCATTTAAAATAACAATTGCATTTTGCATATTTTTCTCTCTGTTCTATATCCTTGTCTTGTGGATATTTGCACAGTTCGCCGGTCCCAACAAGGGAAATGCAGAGGTGGCAACCCTCAATGGTAAAGTGGTAGGTGCTGCCAATGTAGGCCAGATGTTTACGCAAGATATTTATTTCTGGGGACGCCCATCTGCGGGTGATTATACAGCCGATGCTTCAGGTGGTAGTAACAAAGGTCCTACGAACGATGAATACCTGGCAGAAGTGGAAGCCCGTATTGATACTTTTCTGGTACATCATCCTTATCTGAGCCGCAAGGATGTGCCAGCTGAAATGGTAACCGCCAGTGGTTCCGGTCTAGACCCACATATCACACCTGCTTGTGCTTATGTACAAGTGAAGCGTGTGGCTCAGGCACGTGGCATGAACGAGGCTGAAGTGAAAGCCATTGTAGACAAGAACATCAGCAAACCCTTTTTGGGGGTGTTTGGTACGGAAACTGTCAATGTGCTGGAACTGAACATTGCATTAGAAGAAGCCGATCAGAATAAATAATTTTTTAGTTGTGTTTGTCATGTGTTATGGGCAGGAGCGGAAGTATTTCTGTTCAGGCAGCGAAAGACTGTCATTTTACAGGGGGAGCCGAAACTTCCTTCCTGCCTTTCAACGATTGATTAGTAATGGTAAATAAATAGTTGGATATGAAAAGTTTAAAAATATCAATTCTAGTTTTTGCGAGTATGGTGGCTGCTTGTTTTATGGGAACCGGCAAAGTGCAAGCTCAGGAATTTACAATACAAGGTGATTTAGTCAGTTCTTATGTTTGGCGCGGCTTTTACCAGACGGGAGTCAGTTTTCAGCCCACTTTGGGTTTTTGGGTCGGTGATTTTTCTTTGACGGCATGGGGCTCTACCGATTTTGACGGAGTTTCTTCAGGAGAAGGGGCTGCGGCTAAGGAGATTGATTTGACGGCTGTCTATGCTTTGGGAGAATCAGGTCTAACTTTTTCTGTTGCCAGCTTGTGGTGGGGCGGACAAGGAGCAAGAAAGTATTTTAATTTTAAGAGCCACGAAACTGCTCATCACTTTGAAGCGGGATTAGCCTATACATTGCCGGTTGAAAAGTTTCCTTTGTCAATCGCTTGGTACACAATGTTTGCTGGAGCTGACAAAGATGACAAAGGCAGGCAGAATTATTCTTCGTATGTTGAACTCAACTATCCGTTCAGTGTCAAGTCTGTAGATTTGAACCTTACTTGCGGATTTCTGCCTTATGAAGCTGGGGTAGGAGTATATGGTGTTCCTAACAGTGGATTTGCTGTAACCAATGTGGCACTGAAAGGTATTACGGAAGTCAAGATTACTGACAGTTTCTCAATACCTGTATTTGCACAAGCCATTTGGAACCCTCGTATGGAAGATGCACATCTGGTATTCGGCTTTACTTTAAGGCCATGATTTATTTAGATATAACTTTAGAACTCATGAATTAGTGTTGGATGCCCGTGGCGGTCGTGATGATCGTTACGGGTTATATGGCATATATAAGACAAGTAAAAAACAGAAGAAATGAGTAGGGAAGAAAGCGTACAACATTTTCTTGATTTGATTAAAAAGTCGCGGCGTGGCAAGTTCAAGGTCTACATCGGCATGATTGCCGGTGTAGGTAAATCTTATCGTATGCTTCAGGAAGCACACGAGTTACTTGACAACGGAGTAGATGTGAAGATAGGCTATATAGAGACACATGGGCGTGCCGGTACGGATGCCATGTTGGAAGGATTGCCCGTTGTTCCTCGTCGTAAGATATTCTATAAAGGGAAAGAGCTGGAAGAAATGGATTTGGATGCCATTATCCAGATACACCCTGAGATAGTAGTGGTGGATGAACTGGCACATACCAATGTGGAAGGTAGCCGGAATGAGAAACGCTGGCAGGATGTGATGGATTTGCTTGATGAGGGTATCAATGTGATTTCCGCCGTTAACATCCAGCACATTGAGAGTGTCAATGAAGAAGTGCAGGGCATTTCGGGTATTGAGGTGAAGGAACGTATTCCCGATAGCGTTTTGCAAGAGGCAGATGAGGTGGTGAATATTGACTTGACTGCGGAAGAATTGATAGCCCGTCTGAAAGCTGGAAAAATTTACAAACCGGAAAAGGTCCCTACTGCCTTGAACAATTTCTTCAAAACGGAAAATATTCTCCAATTACGTGAACTGGCTTTGAAAGAGGTGGCTTTACGGGTGGAAAAGAAAGTGGAGAATGAAGTGGTTACCAGTGTGGGAGTCCGTCATGAGAAGTTTCTGGCATGTATCAGCAGCAACGAGAAAACACCACGACGCATTATTCGTAAAGCTGCACGTTTGGCAACCCGCTACAATACTTCGTTTGTCGCCCTTTATGTACAGACTCCCAGAGAAAGTACTGACCGTATCGGTCTGGCAAATCAAAGGTATTTGTTGAACCACTTCAAATTGGTGACTGAACTGGGGGGGGAGGTTGTTCAGGTACAATCGTCGGATGTGTTGGGAAGTATTGTTGATACTTGTAGGGAGAAACAGATAACAACTGTCTGCATGGGAAGTCCGTCACTTTCTTTTCCGAAATCATTGTTTATGATATTGAAATACCGAAAATTTGTGCGTGATTTGGCACAAGTAAACATAGATTTGATTATACTTGCATAATATTAATTCTTAGGAACATTATGAATATTCGTACAAAATTGATACTCAGCGTAGGGGTGTTGGCTGGAATGATTATTTTGCTAGTTGCTCTTTCTGTGGTGAATCTACAGATACTGACGGCTACGGAGCCGGATAGTCCTGCTGCTGTACCGGGATTGCAACGTGCATTGCTCTGGATTTCTGTGATAGGTGGGGTGTGTATTTTTGCCAGTATCATATTATTGGTATGGCTTCCCCGTTCCATCAGCAAACCTATTCAAGAACTGACACGTGGGATTCTTGAAATAGCGAACCATAATTATGAGAAACGTCTGGATATGAGTGGACACGAAGAGTTTCGTGAAGTGGCTGATGGTTTTAATCGGATGGCGGAACGACTGACGGAGTATCGCGCCAGTACGCTGAACGACATACTTTCTGCTAAGAAATTTCTAGAAGCTATTGTGAATAGTATTGATGAACCTATTATTGGCTTGAACCGTAATAGGGAAATTCTCTTTATCAATAATGAGGCTTTAACTGTGCTGAATTTGAAACGGGAGGAAGTAATTCGCCGTTCGGCTGAGGAGCTTTCTTTGAAGAATGATTTGCTTCGCCGTTTAGTTCGTGAATTGGTAACTCCGGGTGAAAAGAAAGAACCGTTGAAAATTTATGCAGACAATAAGGAGAGTTATTTTAAAGCTTCTTACATTACCATTATAAATACAGAGGCTGATGATGACGAACCTCATAATCTTGGCGATGTGATTTTACTGAAAAATATTACAGAATTCAAAGAATTGGACAGTGCCAAGACTACTTTTATCTCGACTATTTCTCATGAACTGAAAACGCCTATATCCGCTATTCTGATGAGTCTGCAGTTGTTGGAGGACAAACGGGTAGGGGTGTTGAACGACGAACAGGAGCAATTGTCGAACAGCATCAAGGAAAATGCTGAACGCCTTCTTGGGATTACCGGGGAATTATTGAACATGACGCAGGTGGAAGCCGGTAAATTGCAGATGATGCCTAAGATAACGAAGCCCATTGAACTGATAGAGTATGCTATCAAGGCCAATCAGGTACAAGCTGATAAATTCGGCATTCAGATAGAAGTGGAGTATCCGGAAGAAAAAATGCCTAAATTGTTTGTCGACAGCGAAAAGATTGCTTGGGTGCTCACCAATTTATTGAGCAATGCTATCCGCTATTCCAAAGAGAACGGGAGGGTGGTTATCGGCGCTAGGCATGACGGGGACTTTGTAGAAATGTATGTGCAGGACTTTGGAAAAGGTATCGACCCGCGTTATCACCAGAGCATTTTTGACCGTTATTTCCGAGTGCCGGGCACTAAAGTGCAAGGTAGTGGTTTAGGTCTTTCCATTTCGAAAGACTTTGTGGAAGCTCATGGCGGTACATTGGCTGTCCAGAGTGAGCTGGGTAAGGGGAGTCGCTTCGTTATCCGGTTGAAAGCGTAACGTTTTCTATTTTTTACGGTACTGTTGCGGAGACATGCCGGTTTGTTTCTTGAAGAATGTTCCAAAATAAGAAGCATTGGGAAAATTGAAGAAGTCGGCGATTTCCTGGATGTTTTTCTGGGTGTTCTTGAGTAGTGAGATGCTTTTGCGGATGATGGATTTAAATATCAGTTCCTGCACCGTGAATCCGCAGACGGACTTGGATAGTGCAGAGAGGTATTTGGGTGACAAGCAGAGTTTGTCTGCATAAAACTCTACGCCGCGTTCTTCCGTGTAGTGTGCATCTATCAGCTGAATCAGCCGGATAAAGATTTCATGTTTGTGACCAACCGTTGTTTTTAGGTTCATCAGTTTACGGTTGTAAATGGAACAGATGCGGTATGTAAGTCCCAGCAGAAGCAGCCTTTGTTCGTTGTCGTTGAAGGTGTTGTTGTCTAAGTGCAGGGTATTGTCCAGTAAGGACATGT
>UMDF01053382.1_pt1 | contig 14218 bp, 8 predicted proteins | sample 1964421 | NCBI WGS metagenome assembly UMDF01 (sample SAMEA4835987, study PRJEB28245) | human gut metagenome | biome: gut microbiome; material: fecal sample | place: Denmark | collected 2008
GGCAGCCGATGCACAACTCCGGATTGATGGTGTAGGTGAGCAGTGACTTGCATTGCCGGGCGCGGCAGGTCTTGTCCCTGACGTGTTCCACGTATTCGTCGTAGAAGTTGTTGAGGGTGGAGAGCACCGGGTTGGGCGAAGTCTGCCCCAGTCCGCAGAGGGCGGTGTCCTTTATCACTTGTCCCAAGGTGGAGAGGGTTTGCAGGTCTTTCTCGGTGCCACGTCCGTCGGTTATCTTGTTCAGTATTTCCAGCAGACGTTTGTTACCGATGCGGCAAGGGGTGCATTTTCCACACGACTCCTCTACCGTGAAGTCCAGATAGAAACGGGCTACGGACACCATGCAGTCGTCCTCATCCATTACAATCATGCCGCCGGAGCCCATCATGGAACCTTCGGCAAGCAGGTTGTCGAAGTCTATCGGGGTATCCAGATGCTTCTCCGTCAGGCAGCCGCCCGAAGGACCTCCGGTCTGCACAGCCTTGAACTTCTTGCCGCCTTTGATGCCGCCGCCTATTTCGTAGATTACTTCGCGGAGGGTGGTTCCCATCGGAACCTCTATCAATCCTACGTTATTTATTTTTCCTGCAAGGGCAAAAACTTTTGTCCCCTTGGAGAATTCTGTTCCGATAGTTGAGAACCATTCTGCATCGCGTGTCAAGATAATAGGTATGTTGGCAAGCGTCTCCACATTGTTCACGTTGGTGGGTTTGCCCAGGTAGCCGGACTCTGCCGGGAAAGGAGGTTTCAAGGTAGGTTCTCCGCGCTTTCCTTCCATGGAGTGGATGAGTGCCGTCTCCTCACCGCAGACAAAGGCTCCTGCACCGTAGCGTATCTCGATGTCGAAGCAGAAGCCGGTGCCGAAGATGTTGTTTCCCAATAGTCCGTATTCGCGGGCTTGTGCAATGGCAGTCTTTAGCCGTTGGATGGCAAGCGGATATTCGGCACGGATGTAGACCAGCCCTTTGGACGAACCTATGGAGTAGCCGCAAAGCGCCATCGCTTCTACAATGGAGTGCGGGTCGCCTTCCATGATGGAGCGGTCCATAAATGCGCCGGGATCACCTTCGTCGGCATTGCACACCACGTACTTGGTGTCGGCTTGCTGCCGGCTGGCAAGTTCCCATTTCCTTCCGGTGGGGAAACCGCCTCCGCCGCGTCCACGCAGACCGGAGCGTTTTATTTCTTCTATGACCGCTTCCGGTGTACCGTTCAGCAGGCTGTCTGCCAGGGCGCGGTAGCCGTTCAAGCCGATATATTCTTCTATATTCTCCGGGTCGATGAAGCCGCAGTTTCGTAGGGCGATGCGCATCTGCTTCCGGTAGAAGTCCATGTGCTTGGAGTCGCTGACGGTCTTTTCCGTTTTCGGGTCCACATAGAGCAGCCGTTCTATTTTCCGTCCGCCGATGATGTGTTCGCTGACAATTTCTTCCGCATCTTCGGGAGTGACCTGCGTGTAGAAGGTATTGTCGGGGATAATCTTAATAATCGGTCCTTTCTCGCAGAAGCCGAAGCATCCGGGGGTGATTACATTTACCTGGTCGGTAATCTTGTTTTTCTCGAGTGCCTGCTGAAGTTTTTCAGCGATGACATGGCTGGCGGATGCCTTGCATCCCGTGCCGCCGCAAATCAGAATTTGCAGATGTTCAGTGCCTGCCGCCAGTCCGCAGCATTGTTCGGCCACTGCTTCATTGCTTTGTTCGCGCAACAGAAGTGCGTTTTCTGCCCTCTTCTTGATTGCTTCCAAATCATGGATAGTTAGTACTTTCATTACGTAATAGATTAGGGTCAGAAACAAAGATATGAAAAGCTTTTTAATTAACAAAAAGAAAGTAGATAAAGATTATAATGGGGAAATTTTCCTATTTATATTACATTATGATATTGATTATACTTGTATAGAGAACATAGTAAGGTAGCTCTCGTCTTGTTAATTATGCTTAATATAAGGTACTTTGTAATACAAGGTACTGGTATAATACATATATTTGTGCCATACAAGGAACAATAATAGAATGAATGAGGACACTCATTACTCTATTGCGCAGCCAAATAGTAAATCGTAAATTGTCAAATAGTAAATACCATTATGGATGTAAACAATGTAAAGTCGCAAATGCGCAAGGGCATGCTTGAATATTGTATCATGCTGCTGCTTCACAAGGAGCCGGCTTACGCTTCGGATATCATTCAGAAGTTGAAAGAAGCCAGACTGATTGTAGTGGAAGGTACACTTTATCCGTTGCTCACCCGTCTGAAGAACGACGACTTGCTGGGTTATGAATGGATTGAGTCTACGCAAGGTCCTCCACGTAAGTATTACCGGTTGACGGAAAAAGGAGAAGTCTTTCTCGGTGAACTGGAAATATCCTGGAAAGAATTGAACGAGACGGTGAATCACATCAGCAATTCTTGAAATGACCACAGAGAATATGCCGCATTCGCCGAATGGTAAATCGTAAATAGTCAAATTGTAAATAAATAGTGTGTTATGAAAAAGACATTAACTGTAAATTTAGGTGGAACCGTTTTTAATATTGATGATGACGCATACCGCCTTTTGGATAATTATCTGAGTAATCTCAAGATACACTTCCGTAAGGAAGCCGGTGCCGACGAGATTGTAGATGATATAGAACGCCGCATTTCCGAACTCTTTGCCGAGAAATTGTCGGTCGGTTCACAAGTAATCACGATTGCCGATGTGGAAGAGGTGATTGCCCGCATGGGAAAGCCGGAGGACATGGAGACGGAAGGAGAGAGCAGCAGTGCCGATGCCGGTAGTACAACTGCCGGAGGTGGTTATGGTGCCGGTGCATGGAGCAGCAATACCGCTTATAGCACTACACGCCGCCGTCTCTACCGCAATCCGGATGACAAGATGCTGGGTGGTGTCATTAGTGGAATGGCTGCCTATCTGGGTTGGGATGTGACTTTGCTCCGTCTGTTGCTGCTTGTCGTCTTGATTTGTGGGGTAGGAACGTTGATACCGGTTTATATCGTATGTTGGCTGATTATCCCGGAAGCCCGCACGGCTGCCGAGAAGTTAAGCATGCGCGGTGAAGCTGTTACGGTAGAGAATATCGGAAAGACGGTGACGGATGGTTTTGAGAAAGTCGCCAATGGGGTGAATGATTATATGAGGTCGGACAAGCCCCGTACTTTCTTGCAGAAGTTGGGAGATACGCTGGTGATGGTAGTCGGTTGGCTGTTAAAAATCTGTCTGGTGATATTCGCCATTATTTGCAGTCCGATACTGTTTGTGTTTGGAGTGGTATTCGTGGCGCTGTTGTTTGCTGCGATAGCGGTGGCTGTTGGTGGTGGTGCGGCTCTCATTTCCCTTTTCCCGATGGCTGATGTGGTACTGCCTACTTCTCCGCTGTCTGCCATTGTGATGTACATTGCAGGTATCTTGTTGGTAGGGATTCCTCTGGTTAGCCTTGTGTGGGCCATCTTTAGCCAGATATTCAAGTGGCAGCCGATGAACTCCGGTTTGAAGTGGACGCTGGTTATCCTTTGGATTGTAAGTGCAGCCTGCTTCGGAATCTGTTTTGCAGTGCAGGGGGCTACTTTCCCGAAATTGGGTATCTTTAATTTCTGAGAACAAGGAACTAGATAAGAGAAAGGAGGCTGTCTCCGAATAGAAATATTACTGTGAACTGCAGCCGTAAAGTTAGGGATATTCAGTAAATAATATAAAATTAGCCAACTAATTCATGCTTTAAAGTATTGCGAATCAGTTGGCTAATTTTATATTATTTACTGAATATCCCAAGTTGGGCAAAAAACATTTGGATTGCAGTTCACAGTAATGTTTTTATTTCTTCATCCTCAGCACCCGTATTCCCGTCCACTTATTATTGTCTTTCAGCATTTGGGACAAGGGGACTTTGGAGACGACCACTTTCTTGTCGGTAGAGGAAGCGTGTACCAGCAGGAGTTTGCTATCCGCATAGAAAGCGATTCCCATGTGGGCTACGTCCAGCCCTGGAGTGTTGGTGGTGATGGCTATGATATCGCCGTCTTTAATCCACGGGAGACCATCGGCGGGAAGTTTGGCTTTGGGAAGATAGTGAACTTCCTTGCCGGACAAGGATTGTTCAATCTTCTTCATTTTGGCTATGTTCTCCGGAGAATTGGCCAGCTGCTTGTAGAGTTGGGGGTGGGAAGACATGTAGGAGATGGATAACTGTTCGGTGTCGGGACTCATGGCGCCCGTTACATCCTGAAGGAAGCCGTTGCGTACGCCATTGTTTATCCAGTCGGCAATATAATGCAGGCGGGAAGTGTATCCGTCGATTTTACCGTCACGGTAACGGATTTTTTGCAGGTTATCGGCGAAAGCGCTTTCCGAGATGTCTCCGTCGGCCAATTTGGGGGTGAGTGTCTCTGCCAGCACATATTCCACCAGCGTGGTGCAGTCTACCTCATCGCAGTTGATGACGAGTTCTTCGGGACCATCTGCCTCCAGCGTATGGGCTACGTATGGCACATCCAGATACTTTATTCCATTGCTCAACATATCTTTCCCTCCCTGGGCAGAAACGGAAGTTACCATGGCTGCGGCGCAGAGGGCGCTGAACATAAATTTAGTCATTGTTTTCATTTTTCTCTCTTTTGATTATTATTGTTCTTAAACGTAAAAAGGATGCAGCAAATTTACTACATCCTTTTTATAAAAGCTTAATCCGGAGGGATTAAATTCAATATTGCCGGATTAAATATTTATAATCTTCCTTTTTATCGAACGGAACAAGGGTAAAACCGTATTCGATGGCATTCTCCTTGCCCGGACGGATCAGATAGGGTTCATGGGCGGTTGCGCCCCAACTGTCGTCTCCACCGACACCCATCATGCGGTAGTCAATGAACAAATCGACCATCTTTTCCGGCAGAGGGTCGGTGAGGTGGCGGTGATGGGTCTTTTCGGTACGCGGGGTACCGTTGTCAATTGTATCGCCGCTATCCATGCTTTCCAGGGAATAGTTGGAGGCGTTCAGCTCAAAAGTACGGTCGGCGATGAGCAGCAGGCCCCGTTGCGCCTTGTCGGTAAGGGCGCACCAATAGATATCCGTGCGATGGTTGTTCTCCTGCGGACGGACGTAAGGCTCGTACATGTTCTTGACCGGGATGGTGTACTCTCCGATGAACTGGGAGGTACGGCGGTCTCGGTAATTCTCTTTCGGACCGCGACCGTAGTAGGTCAAGTCTGTAAAGCTTTCCGGCAACTGCATCCGCAGGCCTACACGCGGTATCATCGGAGCTTGGTCTCCTTCGGCCATGAACCGGTTGTCTACCTTGATGATTCCGCTGGCATATATCTTATAGGTGATGTCCCAACGGGCGTCTGTTTGCGGAAAACGGTAGGTCACCTTTACTGTCGTGGCATTGCTGCCCGGAGTCACTTGGAAACTTTCGGCTTTTGGTTCTTGATAGCTTGCCTCTTTCCAGGCTTTGAGGCGGACGGGGAGGTTGGCTCCATAATCATTGTCCGTCGGTGCACGCCAGAAGAATGGCCGGGGACCCTGACCGTTCAGTATGTACTCGTGTTTCTTGTACAAATAGGAGGTGAGCAGGCCGCTTTGCTTGTCGAAGGTGGCTTTGAAGTCGGGACCGGAGAGCACCACCAAATTCCCCTCTTCCTTAGAAGTGGCGGGCTTCTGTGCCGTAGCCTCTTTCTTGTAGAAGGTATGGACGTAGGTCTGTTCGCGTGCAATGACCGTGCCGGCCGGGAGGAAAGGCTCTGCCGTCTTGATGGCTGCATAGAACTCGATGCGCACATCTCCCGTTGTCTGTTTCTCTTTGGGTATGCCGTTCAGAAAGCCGGTGGTTACCGTCTTGCCCGGTGCGGCATGGATATTTTCAATCTTGCCACGGTAGACTTCCTTTCCGTGGTCGCGTATGATGTAGTAGAAGTCGTACTTGTCGAGATTGGTGAAGGAGAAATCATTGCGGATTTTCACGGTGGAAGTCTGCTTGTCGAAGTCGAGGAACTTGATGTTCTGGTAGACCTTCCCCATCTCTTCCGTTTGCGGTTTGACACTGCGGTCGGGGTATACCACGCCGTTGATGCAGAAGTTGCCGTCGGAGGGCGTGCCGTTCTCGCCATAGTCGCCGCCATAGGTCCAGTATTTGCGGCCGTCGTCAGTCTTGGCGGCGAAGCCCTGGTCTACCCAGTCCCAGATACAGCCGCCCTGGAGGATGGGATATTTTTCGATGATGTCCCAATACTCCTGGAAGTTGCCGAGACTGTTGCCCATGGCATGGGCATACTCGCAAAGAATGAGGGGACGCGTCATCTCCTTGTTCCGGGCATACTTCTCCAGATAGGAAGGGGGAGCATACATCGGGCAGTAGATGTCCGTATTCCATTCCAACAGTGCACGTTCATACTGGATGGGACGGCTGTCAAGTGTCTTTAAGGTGTTGTAAGTGACGTAGAAATTCAATCCGTTCCCGGCTTCGTTGCCCAGCGACCAGATGATGACTGACGGATGGTTCTTGTCCCGCTCGTACATATTCATGGTGCGGTCGAGATGGGCATTCATGAAGAGCGGATTGTTTCCCAGCGTACCGCCTACCCGCAAGTCGTAACCCATGCCGTGACTTTCGATATTGGCTTCGTCGATGACGTAGATACCATATTCATCGCAGAGTTCGTAGAAATGTTCCTGCTGGGGATAGTGGCAAGTGCGTACGGTATTGACATTGTATCTCTTCCAAAGCTCGAAGTCTTTCTTCATCAGTTCTTCGGAGACATAGTGACCGGTATTCTCGTTGTGTTCGTGATAGTTCACGCCTTTCACGAGGATAGGTTGTCCGTTTACCAACAGTTGCTTGTCCTTGATTTCCACTGTACGGAATCCTACTTTGCAGCTTGTCGCTTCAATTACATCCCCGTTAGGTCGCTTTAGGCTGATGACGAGGGTATAGAGGTTGGGCGTTTCGGCTGTCCATTGCAAAGGTTCCCGGATGGTCTTCTTGGTGAATTCCACTTCCGTCTGGTCACCGCTGACCTGAGTAGAGGACTGGGCTATCTGCTGGTCGTTCTTGTCCAGCAGGCGGTAGCCAACGACAAATGGGGAATTTTGTCCGCTTTCATTGGTAAACTGCACCTTTACCTTGAGGATACCGTTCCGGTAGTTCTCATCCAAAGGAGACTCCACCTTGAAGTCTGTGAGATGGATTTGAGGCTGGGCATATAAGTAAATGTCCCGTTCGATACCACTGATGCGCCAGAAGTCCTGGCATTCCAGATAGTTGGCATCGGAAAAGCGGTGTATCTGAATGGCAATGACATTCTTCCCTTTCTTGGCAATGGCGCTGACGTTGAAACGCGCCGGAGTCTTTGCATCTTTACTCATGCCTATAAACTTACCGTTAAGGTAGTAGAAGGCTGCCCCGCGTACGCCGTCGGCACTCAGGAAAATCTCCTTATCGTCCCAGTCTCCCGGAAGGGTGAACTCGCGGCGATAGGTGCCGGTGGGATTCCATTCCTTGGGAACGTACGGAGGGTTGGGCTTGTCCCAATAAGGAGGATAGCCCGAAGAACAGAACTCATAGGGATGGTTCACGTAGATGGGCGTACCGAATCCCTGCAACTCCCAGTTTCCGGGTACATTGATGTCCGGCCAGCGGCTGGCGTCCACACGGTCCATCATGAAGTCCGTGGGGCGGTCGGCGAAGGTTTCCACATAATGGAATTTCCATTTCCCGTTAAGGGACAAGCGGAAGGTTCCGTTCTTGCGGTCATTGATGACGGCATCGGCCTCCGTGACGTAGGAGGTGAACGTGCTGCGGGCAGGCTCCCGGTTGATGCTTGTCAGCTTGGGGTTGGTAATCTCTTCGTAGCGATTGTTCTCCTGAGCAGTCAGGGCAAAGGGAAACGCTGCGAGGCAAGTGAGTAAAAAATACTTTTTATTCATAATTGCTTTTATTTCTTTGTGGTAGGTTCAGAGACCGGGAATACGAGCCCTTCACGCAACCACTTCTCCAGTTCTTCCGTCCATTGACGCTTGTAGGTGAAGTTGTCCCGGAATCCCCAGCCATGTCCGCCGGTAGGGTAGGCATGCAGGCTGGCAGGTACTTTGTGGTCGCGCAAGGCGAGGAAATAGCCAATACCGTTGATGGGTGGCACTGCGTCGTCGTCCGAAGAAAGCATGATAAAAGCCTGCGGAGTGCGTGGGGACACTTGTCTTTCGAGGGAGTATTTTTGTTCCAGCTCCTGAGATGGATTTTCTCCGATAAGGTTCTTGCGGGAACCTCCATGGGTAACGCCTTTCTGCATGGAAATCACCGGATAGAACAAGATCTGGAAGTCGGGACGGGTCTTGTCACTGCTGTATAGTGTGGCAAGCGAAGCTGCCAGGTGGCCGCCGGCAGAAGCGCCCATGATGCCTACGCGCTGAGGATTGACACCCCATTCGGCGGCATGTTTGCGTACCATGCGGATGGCTTGTTCGGCATCGGAAAGGGGCACTTCATTGTGTCCGTTGGGCATGCGGTATTTCAGTACTGCATAGGTGATGCCTTGTGTGTTGAACCAGGAAGCCATGTCGTGTCCCTCGTGCTTCATGGCCAGCCCCCCGTAGCCACCTCCCGGACACATGATGATGGCCATGCCGTTGGGGTGGGGGGCAGGGTACACCGTAAGGGTAGGGGTGGTGACATCGGACACCCATTCGTTGTTATGGTTCTGTCCGGAATTGGTCAGTTCGTTGTTATTGGGGGCACCGTTGGGCCATAGGGGCAGCTCAACGGGCTTTTGTGCAGATAACATGGTCGTTGCAAATAGAAAAGATAGAAGTAGAATCTTTTTCATGTTCTTGGTATTTAAAAGTTATTTGGTTTTCATGGAAGCTTTGATGAGGTAGAATATCAGAATGGCATAAGCACCCAGCGCCAGCACTTCGGACCAGGTGTTCTGCAACCATGCATCGTTTACGAGGTTGATTCCTCCGAAACGCATGGCGGCACTTACCACGCCCATCAATGCACCGCCGGCAATGAAACCGGAGGCAAGCAGTGTGCCTTTTTCCCCGCGTTCGGCATTGAGAGCGGCATCCTTGCTGCGGCTGGTCACGTACCAGTTGACGGCACCGCCCACTACCAACGGGACATTCAGTTCCAACGGAATGAACATACCCAATGCAAATGCCAGTGCGGGAATCTTGCAGAAGTTGAGGATGACGGCCAGCACTGCACCGATGCCGTAGAGCAGCCAAGGAGCACCCACACCGTTCATCAGAGGTTCGATAACGGCTGCCATGGCATTGGCCTGCGGAGCGGCCAGTTGTCCGCTGGTGAAACCGTATGTCTTGTTCAGGATAATCATTACACCACCTACGGTAGCGGCAGAAACGATGGTTCCGAGGAACTTCCAGGTCTCCTGCTTGGCAGGCGTGCTACCCAGCCAGTAACCGATTTTCAAGTCTGTGATGAAGCCTCCCGCCATGGACAGTGCCGTACATACAACACCACCCATCACCAGTGCCGCAACCATTCCTCCGGGACCTTTCAACCCTATGGCTACCATGACTACGGATGCCAGAATCAATGTCATCAGCGTCATTCCGGATACGGGATTTGTGCCCACAATCGCAATGGCATTGGCTGCCACGGTGGTGAACAGGAAAGCGATACCTGCTACCAGCAGGATGGCTACAATGGTATGTGTCAGGTCACCTTGCATCACATCGAAGTAGAAGAACAGAACAACCAGCAGCAATGTGATGATGGAGCCGATGGCGATAATCTTCATGGAGATGTCCCGTTGCGTGCGCTTCACGCTGGCCTCTACATTGGATTTACCGCCCATTTCCTTGGCAGCCAGCCCTACGGCGCTCTTAATGATGCCCCAGGACTTGATAATGCCGATGATACCTGCCATGGCTATACCACCGATACCGATGCTCTTGGCATAGTATTTGAAAATATCTTCCGGAGCCATAGCGCCTACGGTTGCTGTGATTTCGGGGTTCCATTGGTTCAGTACGGAGTCTCCCCAAATCATGGACATACCGGGGATGATAATCCACCATACGGCCAGCGAACCGGCACAGATGATGGACGCGTATTTCAGTCCCACGATATAACCCAGACCGAGCACAGCAGCACCCGTATTAACCTTGAATACCAGCTTGGCTTTCTCGGCCAGCATTTCGCCGAGGCCGCATACGCGGGTAGTGAAATTCTCGTTCCACCAGCCGAAGGTTGCCACGATGAAGTCGTATAGACCACCGATGATACCTGCCATGAGTAATGGTTTTGCCTGGCTGCCGCCCTTTTCACCGGAGACGAGCACTTGTGTGGTGGCTGTTGCCTCGGGGAAGGGATACTTGCCGTGCATGTCGCTCACGAAATATTTGCGGAAGGGGATAAGGAAGAGAATACCCAGCACGCCTCCCAGCAGGGAGCTGATGAAGACTTGTGCAAAGGTGACGGTGATTTCTTTCGGATAGGTTTCCTGAAGGATATAAAGTGCCGGAAGGGTGAAGATGGCACCTGCCACGATGACGCCAGAACTGGCACCGATAGACTGGATAATGACGTTTTCGCCCAATGCGTTCTTGCGTTTGGCGGCACCCGATACGCCGACGGCAATGATGGCGATGGGGATGGCGGCTTCGAATACTTGCCCCACCTTCAGCCCCAGATAGGCGGCTGCGGCCGAAAAGAGGATGGCCATCAGAATACCCCATGTCACCGACCAGGCATTTACTTCTGAATACTTCTTGTCCGGGCTCATCAGAGGGTTGTACACTTCTCCCGGTTTCAGTTCACGGAACGCATTTTCCGGCAAGCCGGTGATTGGTTCTTCTTCTTGTTTCATAGGTTTTGTAGTTTTATGTTTTTCTTTAATAGACTTCAAAGATAGTGCAAACCGAATGCAGGATAAAATGAGCAAGCTCATTATTATTCTGCTGAGGTGCAGCCTATCTTCGCATTTTAGGCAAAGAAAGCAAAAAAAAAGGAGATTTAAAAAAATCTCCTTAATTCTGTATGGTAAAATGCTTATTTGTCATCTTTAGCGGTCATGTCCCCTTCGATAAACAATCGCATGATTTCCGTTTTGGCATTGGTGCGCAGGGTGATGGATTTCTTGAAGTGTCCGGGGTATCTTCCGGTTCCATTATAGGTTACTTTCACTGTTCCTGTCTTTCCCGGTGCTATCGGTTCTTGTGAATATTCGGGAACGGTACATCCGCAGGAAGCTACAGCTTGATGGATGACAAGCGGAGCATCGCCTACGTTCGTAAACTTAAAGGTGTAGCTGACCACAGGACTGTTTTCGGAGAATGTGCCGAAGTTGTGGGTGGTCTGTTCGAATTTGATGTCTGCCTTTCCTTGTGCATAGGCATAACCGATGCTCATAACCAGCATCATCATATAAAAAACGACTTTCTTCATGTTCTTATCTTTTTTATATTTCAACGGCGCAAAGGTAACCCATTTTCATTAAAATAATGCCTATGGTGTGCGAAATTGTATTAAATCGGGCTCAAAAGGTCTCTGTACGAATGATAAGCAGGGAAAAATAGGGGAAGCGGATGGCCGCTATCCGCTTGCTGTCATTGATATACTTCTCTTCCGGAGTGCCTACATTCTCAAAATAGTGATACCGGTATTCGGGATGCAGGCGGATGCAGCGGTGAATCTCATCGGTGCATCTGGACAGCTTCATGATGACAACCGCACTGTTTTCACTTGTCAGTTTCTCTATCTCTTCTGTCGTAGTAATGCCGGGTATCACCGTCAGCCGCTCTTCCTGGCTGGCCACATGGAGCCCGCCCAGTGCGCCGGCGGCAATGAAGGCGGGGATACCGGGGATGTGCTTCACGGGGATGCCGTCTGCCTGCAATTTGTCATATACATAGTGTATGGAAGAGTAGAATCCGGCATCTCCTTCGGCAACGATGCAGACTTTCTTTCCTTGTTGCCGGAGGGCAGAGCTCTCCATATAGACCTCGTCGTAGGCGCTCAGCGCCTTTTCGCGCTGTTTGCTCATGGGGAGTGGAAAGCGGCGCACCGTGTTTTCCGGAATGTCAAGTTGCAATAGGATGTCGGCTGCGCGTGAAACTCTGTTTCCATCTTTGGCCAGTGTCTCGGGACAGAATATACAGTCGGCTGTCTGCAGGGCTTTCAAGCCTTTTACGGTAATCAGTTCCGGTTCGCCGGGACCGAGAGATACAAATATGACGGGGAACATTTGCATGAAGACATTAAAGGTTAAAAATTAAAGAACAGCAAAACGGCTACAAAAGTGGGGAAATAATCAGTAGCAAACAAGATATTCGCTATCTTTGTTTTTTACTAAAACAATCTGTCTTTATGGATTATCAACTGAACACCCGTTTGAATGGCAACATAGCCATGACTTCCAGCTACCATGAGCGTGCGTCGCTGCAACGTGACAAGACTTTGTATAAATTCATTTGGGTACAGAGCGGTACGCTGACTCTGGAAATAGACCATATCCCCATGCGCCTGGAAAAGGATGAAATCGTGACCTTGACCCCGTTGCATCACCTGGAGGTAAAAGAGGTGGACGGTGAATACCTGACGTTTGTATTCAACAGCAATTTTTATTGCATCTATGGACATGACAACGAGGTCTCTTGCAATGGATTCCTTTTTTATGGCTCTTCCAGGGTGATGAGACTGGCGCTTTCTGCCGGGCAGTCTTCCAACTTGCATGACATAGTCCGCATTTTCCGGCAGGAATCGGTCATCCATGACAACCTGCAGGAGGAGATGCTGCGGATTGTCTTGAAACGTTTCATCATTACCTGCACACGCATTGCGCGCCAGCGTTTTGGGGTGGGGCAGGAGAAGGAAAAGACGTTTGACATCATCCGGCAGTATTACGTATTAGTGGACCGGCATTTCAAGGAGAAGAAGCAAGTGCAGGATTATGCCGATATTCTTTGCCGTTCTCCCAAGACACTTTCCAATCTGTTCTCGACCTGCGGGTTGCCTTCCCCTTTACGGGTGATTCATGACCGCATTGAGGCGGAAGCCATGAGATTGCTGCTGTATACCCACAAAAGCGCTAAGGAAATCAGCTCCATTCTGGGCTTCGAAGACTTGTCCGCGTTCAGCCGTTTTTTCAAGAAAATGACCGGCGAGAGTGTCTCGGACTACCGGAAAAGAGTGAAACGGGAAGAATTGCCAACTGTTGCGGAATAATTGCCATTTCGTACGTGGTGGAAAACAAGGAACTTTGCAAAAACAAAAATCAAGTCATATTACTGAAACCATTTAAAAAGTAGAACAAAGATGAAAACGAAATTGCAAAACTTGTTTATGGCTGCGTTGACGCTGGCCGCTTCCACTCAAAAGTTGGGTGTTAATTTGATTCGTGTAGCCATCCTGGTTATTTTCGTATGGATTGGTGGATTAAAATTCTGGAATTATGAGGCTGAAGGGATTGTTCCTTTTGTGGCGAACAGCCCGTTCATGAGCTTCTTTTATACAAAGAGTGCCCCGGAGTACAAGGAGTATAAGCTGAAAGAGGGCGAGTTCAATGAGGCGAAACATCAGTGGCACGTGGAGAACAATACGTATGGTTTCTCTCACGGTCTGGGCATTCTGATTATGACCATCGGCATTCTGACATTTCTGGGGATATTCTCTCCGAAAATCGGACTGGCGGGAGCTGCACTGGCTATTGTCATGACAATAGGTACCCTCTCTTTCCTGGTGACAACCCCTGAAGTGTGGGTGCCCGATTTGGGAAGCGGGGAGCACGGCTTTCCGTTGCTGACGGGGGCGGGGCGCTTGGTCATCAAGGATACGGCCATTCTTGCCGGTGCCATTGTCGTACTGTCTGACAGTGCAAAAAGAGTATTGAATCAATTAAAGAAATAGAAGTATGAAACAGTATGATGCCATTATCATCGGATTCGGCAAAGGTGGAAAGACGCTGGCTGCCGAGTTGGCAAAACGGAAGCTGGACGTTGCCGTAGTGGAGCGTTCGGAAAAGATGTACGGAGGGACATGTATCAATATCGGCTGCATTCCCACAAAAACATTGGTGCATGCGGCAAAGCAGGCGGACAAAGACGCTTCTTGGGAGGTCAAGAAGGCATACTATCGCCAGTCCATTGCAAGGAAGGAAGAGGTCGTCTCTTTCTTGCGTCAGAAGAATTATCACAATCTGGCCGACAATCCTCATATAACGGTCTATACGGGCATCGGCTCCTTTGCAGGTCCGGAT
>UMDF01016018.1_pt1 | contig 13522 bp, 10 predicted proteins | sample 1964421 | NCBI WGS metagenome assembly UMDF01 (sample SAMEA4835987, study PRJEB28245) | human gut metagenome | biome: gut microbiome; material: fecal sample | place: Denmark | collected 2008
CTTTTTATATTTTTATATAAACATCCAATATTAGCAAATATCAGTGTTGCTAGTATAAACTTCATATATCCTCACTCAAATACTTTATAAATATTTCTTTAGTATTTCTATATTTGGTTTGGCTAACAGGTACTCTTTCTCCGAGTACGCAAAACAAATTCATGTGTATTTAATTCTCTTACATGTTCTAAGTTTACTATATAACTTTGGTGATATCTAACAAAATTACTATGTAACATTTCTTCTATTTCATTCAATTTTCCATATATACGTCTTTTTATATCTTCTTCATAAATTATAACTAGTCTTTTATTACTTTCTATATATCTTATTTTTTCTACTTCAATATTGAATATTTTTACTTTGTTTTTCTTCTTGCAATGCTTTTTCTAAGGATTTTTTTATTTGTTCTTTTTTTATTGGTTTTAATAATAAATATGTTGGTTTGGTTTTAAAAATTGCTTCCGAGTATTGACTATATGCTGTCATATATATTATCTTTATTTTAGGATTTTCCTGCTGTATCTTTTTGGCTATTTCTATACCATTTAATAAGTCTATTTTTATGTCTATATATATGGCATTTATTTTTTGAAGTATTCCCTTTTTGCAGTCTCCTTTAAATTCCTCTAACTTGGTATATTTATATATTTTCGCATTAACGTCTAAATTTTTTTTATCAACTCTCCTACATAGTCTACTATTATTTTTTCATCATCAAAAACTGCTATTCCTAACATAAAAAACACCCCTTTGTGTCATTATATATAATAATAACATATATAGGAGTGTAATATTTTCTATTTATTACATTTCGAAACTTAATTATTACATTTTATTGTTTTTGCTGTTATTTTAAAATTATTTGTTATAATTTTATACGTTTTAAATATACCACTTACGAATATTATTCCGGTTACTACTCCAGACGTGTCGATAAAAACATCTGTTAAAATTAAAGCTCTACCAGATACAAATGCTTAATGTATCTCATCTGAAGATGCATATATAATATTTGTTATTTTTCTACTTATTCCAGATGATTGTGTACTATTTGGGCTAGAAAATCCAAATATAGTATAAAATATGTCTAATAACAAAATTATTAATATTGTTATTAGACATATTTTATTTCATTTACTATATCCTGTTTTTTCTATTATTTGATTACTTATATTTTTTACTGTATCTGATGGCGAATAATCCTTTTGTTCAAATACCTCTTGATGTAATCTAGTTACATTACTTTCTAATGTAATTGGAATTCCATACCATCTATCCATAGTTTTTCCTTTTGTATCATATGGCCAGCCTAAACTTTCCGTTATTTTAAAATTTGGAGCACTTGGCAATAATCCAAATATATCATTTGCTGTTATATTTGTATATACTCTTGGTAACACTTGGTCTACAAGTGTATTTAATTGACTAATATTAAATGTCTTTACTTTGTTTACTACTGCAGTTAATACATCTCTCATTCTTTCTGTTCTTTTATAATCTCCACCTGTTGCATATCTAATTCTTGCATATGCTAATGCTTGTTCTCCTGTTAAATTATATGTTCCTGCCTTTGTTATTCCAGATATATGAGGTACTTCTTCTGCTGTTATATTCATTGATATTCCTCCTATGTCGTCTATAATTTCTTTTACAGCATCAAAGTTTACAGTTACAAATTCTTTAATATTTAAATCTAAATTAGTATTTAAAGTCTTTATAGCAAGTGGTGCCTCTCCATATGAATATGCATGTGTTATTTTATCAAGTCCATGCCCTTCAACTTGAACATATGTATCACGATAAACAGAAACTAGTTTTACATCTTTGGTTTTATTATTAATACTAGCTATTATAATACAATCACTTCTATTTCCTTTGTCATATGTATCTTCTCTTGAATCTATTCCAAATATTGCTATATTTCTATAATCAGCTAATTGTTCCTCTGCTTGTGCTGAAACATTCAAATCATTTTCATCTATATCAACTTTTTGTATTTTTGATAATTTACTATTTATATACCAATATGTTCCACCTATTATTATTGCCAATATAAGAACTAGTACTAGTACAATTATTCCAAAAGCTGTTAAACCTTTTTTATGTTTCTTTTCCTTTGACATTTTATTTCCTTCTTTCTAAATATTTTTTGAAAAAGACTATTTTTTTATTGCTACATTTTATCTGGCATTTCTATACCAAGCAAGTTAGCTCCTATTTTTAGCACTTGTCCTACTGCATAAGTTAAATAAACTCTTGCATTTTGTGTATCTTTATTTTCTGTTATGATTTTATTCTCATTATAAAACCCACTATATGCTTTTGCTAAATCTATTAAATATCTCGCAAGAATAGATGGCTCTTCTTTTTCTGTTACTTGTTTTAATACATTTTCAAAATTGTATATTAATTTTATTATATTTTGTGAATATTCATCTGATAATTCTTTTATTTGTACACCTTTTAATTCTGGTATTTTCCCTGCTTTTTCTATTACACTTTTTGTTCTTACATATGTATATTGTATATATGGTCCTGTTTCTCCTTGGAAGTTTAATATTTGATCCCATTCAAATATTTCGTCTTTTACTCTACTATTTGATAAATCGTTAAATATTACTGCTCCTATTCCTACTTTTTTTGCTATTTCTTCCTTGTTTTCTAAACTAGGATTTTTTTCTTCTATTATTATTTTAGCTCTTTGTATTGCTTCATTTAGCAAATCCTCTAATTTTATTACTTTTCCTTCTCTTGTTGACATCTTTCCTGTTGGAAGTAATACCATTCCAAAAGGTATATGTTGTAATCCATCTGTATATTTTTTGTCTATTCCTAGTAATTTTGCTACTTCAAATACTTGCTTAAAATGTAATACTTGCTCATATGAAGTTAAATACAAAGCTTTATCAAAATCATATGTTCTTGCTCTATATAAAATTGCTGCTAAATCTCTTGTTGCATATGTTGTAGATCCATTAGATTTCTCTATTATACATGGAGTATTTATTCCTTTATCTTCCAAGTCAATAATTTTTGCTCCTTGTGATGAAATTAGTTTTCCTGTTTTTTCCAATATTTCTATAACTTCTGGCATTTTATCTGAATAAAAAGCTTCTCCATTCCATGAGTCAAATTCACTACCTAATAAATCATATACTTTTTGGAATTCTTTTAAGCTTAAACTCTTAAACTTTTCCCATAGTTCTACACAATATTTATCTCCATTTTCTAGCTTTTTAAAATTATTCCTGCATTCTTCTAATACTTTTTCATCCTCTTTACATAGATTATTTATTCTTATATATATTTTAGTTAATTCATCTATTGGATTTTCTTCTATATTATATTCCTGTCCCCAAAGTTTATAGCCTTCTATTAATTTTCCAAATTGTGTTCCATAATCTCCCAAATGGTTTATTCCTGTTACATTATATCCTAAATGCTTGTATATTTTATATAATGCTCCTCCTATTACTGTTGAACGCAAATGTCCAATATGAAATGGTTTAGCTATATTAGGTGATGAATAATCTATTACTATATTTTTCCCTTTTCCAATTTTAGACTTTCCATAGTTATCTCTATTATTTTCTATTTGATTTAATACTTCTTTTGTTATTATATCTTTATTTATATAGAAATTTAGATACCCTCCAACTACCTCCACTTTTTCTATTTCTTCTGGTGTAGTTTCTATTTTTTCCTTTATTTCATTAGCAATTACTGGAGGAGCTTTTCGTAGCTCTTTTGCAAGACGAAAACATGGAAATGCATAATCTCCATTTTTGGAATCTTTTGGCATTTCTATATAGCTTTCTAATTCTTTTTCATTTAAGTTTGTTGCATCTGCTAATATTTCTGCTATTTTTTCTTTAAAGTCTATCATGTTTTTTCCTCTCTTTTAACTATTTTTTTCTATATATCTCCAAGAATCCTTGCACATATCTTCTAGTGTTTTTGTTGCTTCCCATCCTAATTCTTCTTTTGCTTTTTTAGGATCTGCGTAACAAGTTGCAATATCGCCTTCTCTTCTTGGAGCTATTTTATATGGTACCTCTTTTCCTGTTGATTTTTTAAAAGCTTTTACCATATCTAATACACTATAACCATTTCCAGTTCCTAAGTTATAAATATATAACCCTTCTCCTTCTTTTTCCAATTTTTTTAAAGCTGCTACATGTCCTTTTGCCAAATCTACAACATGGATATAATCTCTTACTCCTGTTCCATCTGGTGTATTGTAATCATTTCCAAATACAGATAATTCTTTTAATGTTCCTGCTGCTACTCTTGCAATATATGGCATCAAATTATTTGGTATTCCTTGTGGTTCTTCACCAATTAATCCAGATTCATGAGCTCCTACTGGATTAAAGTATCTTAGAATACAAATATCCCAAGAATTATCAGAGGCATATAAATCTTTTAAAATTTGTTCTATAAATAATTTTGAAGTTCCATATGGATTTGTAGTTCCTCCTATTTTGCAATCTTCTGTTAATGGTATTCTTTCTGGTTCTCCATACACAGTAGCTGATGAACTAAATATGAATTTTTTTACTCCATATTTTTTCATAGTTTCTAATAAAACTAAACATCCTGATATATTGTTATGATAATATTCTAATGGCTTTTGCATAGATTCTCCAACAGCTTTATAACCAGCAAAATTTAATACAGCTTCTATTTTATTTTCTTCAAATACTTTTTCTAACTTTTCTTTGTCTAAATAATCTATTTCATAAAATTTAAAATCTTTTCCTGATATTTCTTTTATTTTATCTAATACTTCTGGTTTGCTATTTGAAAAGTTATCTATTATAACTATTTCCTTTCCTGCTTTTAATAATTCTACAGCTGTATGACTTCCTATATATCCTGCTCCTCCTGGTAATAATATTGACATATTAAATTCCTCCTTATCTTTTTTTTATTTCAGTTCCTTGTTTTGTATCTTTGATATCATATCCTTTTTGATTTATCAAGTCTCTTAATTCATCAGATTTATTCCATTCTTTATTTTCTCTTGCAATTCTTCTTTTATCAATCAAATCTAATATTTCTTTTGGGATATCTTGTTTTCCTGAATTTTCTTCATTAATCTTAATCCCTAAAATATTATCAAATTTAGTAAGAATTTCTGCAATTTCTGGATTTTTCTTTTCAAATTTAGCAGCTTCCCAAACGAAGCTCATTGCAAGAGGCATATTTAAGTCATCATTGATAGCTTTATGAAAGCCTTCTTCTATTTGTTTTAATTTTTCTTTGTCTTCAATTGTTAATTTGTCTGTTCCATTTAAATTTAATTGATAACTATTACGTAATCTTTCTAATGACTTTGATGCCGCCTCTAATCCTTCCCATGTGAAGTTTAGTTTATTTCTATAATGGCATGAATAACTAAATAACTTATATGCTATTGGATCATATCCTTTTTCTATAAAATCTTTAACTAAATATACATTTCCAAGACTTTTTGACATTTTTCCACCATTAATTAGTAAATATTCTCCATGTATCCAGTATCTTGCTGGTATCTTTCCACAAGCACCTTTGCTTTGTGCAATCTCATTTTCATGATGAGTCGGAATTAAATCAATTCCTCCTGTATGAATGTCAAATTGCTCTCCTAAGTATTTTTTTCCCATTGCTGAACATTCTATGTGCCATCCTGGATAGCTTGGTCCCCATGGGCTATCCCATTTCATCAAATGATTTTCTGGTGCTTTTATCCATAAAGCAAAATCATATGGATTTCTTTTTTCCGGATCTGCTTCTATTCTAACTCCTACTTTCTGTTCTTCCAAGTTAATATTCGAAAGTATTGGATATTTGTCTAATTTTGATATATCAAAATAAATTGCTGTTGATGTTTCATATGCATATCCATTTTCTATTAATTTTTCAACATATTCTATCATCTCTTTTATATGTTCTGTTGCTTTGCATATTATTTCTGGTGTTTCTATATTTAATAAATTTAAATCATCAAAAAATAGCTTTGTATAATGTTCTGCTATTTCTAAAGGAGTTTTATGTTCTTCTTTTGCTGATTTTAGCATTTTGTCTTCTCCTTCATCTCCATCTGATACTAAATGTCCAACGTCTGTTATATTCATAACATGTTTTATTTTATATCCATTATATCTCAATACTCGTCTTAAAACATCTTGAAATATATTAGTTCTTATATTACCTATAGTTGCATTTTTATAAACAGTTGGTCCACAAGAATACATTCTTACTTCTTGTTTGTCAATTGGTATAAATTTTTCTTTTTGTCTTGTAAGTGTATTATAAAAATATATATCCATAAACTTCTCTCCTTTTACTAAAATTGCCAAAAATATTAATTTTGGCAATTTTATTGCTTAATATTACAATATTATGTTTCAGCACCTGGATCTTCAGTTCCAGATGTATTTGTATTCCCACCTGTATTCGTTGTATTTCCACCTGTGCTTGTATTTCCACTTGTATTTGTATTTCCACCTGTATTTGTTGTGGTTTCTAATCCTGTGTTTGTTGTATTATGTTTTGGTTTTTCAGGCTCTTTTGGTTTTTCCTCTGGTTTCTTATGGATATCACAAATTTCTTCAACTTTTGTTCCTGAAGAACTATTTTTTCCACTTACTGGTGTCCAAAGTTTTAATTGTTCTTTTGGTACTGTCGCACCATAATTGTTTACTTTTATCTCTGGACAATACTCATTTGCTACTTTTCCAGATTCAGTACATAATTTTTGACTTCCATGTCCTTGACATTTTTCAGGTATATTATTTGATGCAAATATTTCTTTATAAGTATCTGTACATCCTGTTGTAGCTAAACATCCTGTTGTTCTACATACTGTTTGTTCTACAATTCCACTTGGCTTTTGGAAAGATGCATTTGCTAACTTTTTATGAATATCTGTCATTACTGCATCCCATATTTGACCTGCTGGATTTTGAGAAAATCCTTTTACTTCTTCACTGTCATCATATCCAAACCATGTTGCGGCAGAATAATATGGCGTAAATCCACATAACCATCTGTCATAACTCTTGTCAGTTGTTCCTGTTTTTGCAGCTACATCCATTCCTGATATTCTACAATAAGTAGCTGTTCCTCTTGAACTATTTACTGGCTCTTGAGTTATCTTTTTAGTAAGATATGCTGTTTGTTCTGAAACTGCTCTTACTTGTTCTTGTTTTGGTGTTAATACTGTGTTCCCACTACTATCTACTACTTTAGTATAGAATGTTGGTGTAATATAAATTCCATCATTAGCAATAGTTCCATATGCTGCTGCCATTTCTAATGGACTAACACCGTCTGTCATACCTCCAATTGCTAATGATAATACATTATCTTTTTTATCGTCTAATGAAGTTATTCCCATCTTTTTAAGATATTGAATGGATTTTTCTGGTGTTAATTCTTTCATTATTTTTAAAGCTGGTATATTTTGTGAAGTTTCTATAAATTGTCTTATATTAATAATTCCTCTATATCTTTCTCCATCATTTTTAGGTGTGTATCCTCCACCAAAATCAGTTTTTACGTCATCATATACTGTAGCAGGTGTAATTACCTTTTCCTCTAGTGCTGGAGCCACATCTGCTATTGGTTTTATAGAAGATCCTGTTTGTTTTTTCATTTGAGTTGCTCTATTCCATCCAGATCCTTCTTTTGTTCCTAAGCCACCTGCAATTCCTACAACATTTCCTGTTTTATAATCAATAATAGCCATTCCAGATTGTGTTGTTTGCTTTTTACTAGGGCTCGTCTTTTTATATTTTTCTTTTGCATATTCTTCTTCTAGTCTAGCTTGTATAGTAGAATCTACTGTTGAATAAATAGTTAATCCACTACTATACACATAATTTTCTGCTAATTGTCTTGAAATATCTTTTTCATCCATTACTTGGTTAATTACTTGGTCTATTACTGCATCTGTATGATAAGAATAAGTAGTTCCTGTTGCAATAGCAGCTTTTTCAAATTTTAATCCTTCTTCTGCTTGTTTTACAGCTTCATTGTATTCTTCTTCATTTTGAATATATCCCAATTCTTTCATTTTAGCTAATACTGTTAATACTTTTGATTTTATTCTTTCATCTCTTTTTTCTTCTGTGTCATTATTTGAAGCTAACTTGTATGGATTATAATAATTAGGTGATGAGTTAATTCCTGCTAAAAATGCACATTCTGCTAAACTTAAATCTTTTGCACTTTTATTAAAATAATATTCTGCTCCTAATTCCACTCCATGTAGATTTCCTTCTCCACCCACATATAAAATATTTAAGTATAATTCTAATATTTGATCTTTAGATATCATTCTTTCTACTTGATAAGCTTTTGCCCATTCTTTTACTTTTCTAAAAATTCCTGCAAGTCCTGAAGATTCATCATCTTTTGTTATATTCTTTACTAATTGCTGTGTAATTGTACTACCACCATACGAACTATTACCAGTTACAGTGTGTAATATTGCTCCTGCTGTTCTTTTTAAATCTACTCCATTATGTTTATAAAATCTTTCATCTTCAATTGCAACATATGCTTTTGGTAAGTAATCTGCCATATCTTCAAGTGTAATTACTTTTCTTTTTTCATCACCACTTAAATTAGCAATAACTCCTCCATTTGAGTCTACAACAACTGAATTAGATGCTCCTATTTTTAATTCTTCTTTTGTTATTTCAAAATCGTCTCCAAATAGTCCAAAAAACATTCCTGCTACAATTCCTGCACCTATTACACAAAGTAATAAAAATATAACTAACATTATTTTTATTGCCATTCTCAATTTTGGATGCTTTTTTTTCTTTTTTATATTTTTTGTTTTTCTATTTTCAACTGGTTTGTACATTTTGGTAGAATCATCTACTTTTTTGCCTGTTGCTCTTTTACCAGTTTTTCTTTTTTTATTTTGAGTTCTGTATTGTCTTGTTTTTTCATTACTTTTTTGTCTATTACTTCTATTTCCTCTACTATTATTTGGCATCTTATTCCCTCCTTGCCAATTATAAATTTATGCATGTACATTATATTATATTTTGTAAAAAAAGAAAAGCTTTTAAATAAAATTTTAGTAATTTAGATTAAATATATTACAGTTCATTTAAATAGTATGCATGTTGATCATATACATAGTAAACATTACTTTTTTATATTGTTGATTTATTTCCCACCAATTCTATTATCTTCACTTGGTCCTCATCAATTCTCTTCATTATAAATTTATTCGGTTGTTTTTTTATAATTTTTGCTTCATATATATCCTTCTTATTGTATTTTTCTTTTTTCTCAAAGTCAAATTCATCTTCATATTTAAAACATATCTCGTAATCATTTATATTTATGCCATTAAATCTTTTTTTCTCTATTTTAACATTTCCTTTTAAATTAACAATAATTGCCTCTTCATATATTTGATATTTGTTAATCAGTTCTGTTGGGAAATCAATATTTAAAATTATTTTAGATTTTAAAAGACTTTTTCTTCTATTGTTACTAATTACTAACATAATTCCTTCTTTTTCTAAAATCTGTTTTTCTATTTTCTTAAATTTTTCTATATGATTTGTTACGATATTAATTTTTTTATATTCTTTTACTATTTCTTTTATATTTTCTAAAATATTGTCATTGATATCATTTACCAATATTGATATTGACACTTCTTCTTTTTTCATATTTTTCTTTTCTATTATATATTTTAAAGATTTAAGCATTAATACTTCAAACAACCATCTTCCATCTATTATATCAAAATTATATGTATATAAATAATTTTGATAATCCTGTTGTTTTTTTATTTCTTTACTTAAAATTACCTTATTGCAATTTGTTTTGCTTAATATCTTTTTAGTTTTATTTGCCAATACTTTACTCTTTTTTAAATCCATTTTTTCTTCAGCTTCTATTGGTAATATTATTTTATTTTCTTTGAGTTTTACTATATTAAATAATTTTAATATAAAGTTAGGCTTGTCAGTTTCTTGAATATAATACAAAAAAATCACTCCTCATATATTTTTAATTAAATATATGAAAGTGATTTTTATAATATACTAAATAACAAAACATTTTGCTTTACATTCTTTATTGCTATATAAGGTTTTATATTATAATAATATCTCTTTTTAAAATATTATCTTTTATGCAACCAATACCTATAAATTTGTTATTATTATAAATTTTAAAAGCTCCATCTTTTTCTTTTACTTTTAATTGTACTCCATTTAAGAATAATTTTAATTTTTTATCTTCTAATATTATGTTTTTACTTTTATCAAATAATCTTTCTATTGTTATTAAATTATTATTAATATTTTCTATATTATTATTTATTGTTTCTAAAGTTATAGATTCAGTAATATCAAATCTACCAACACATAATCTTTCTAAATCTGACATACAACCTATTGTGCCAAGCTTTTTAGCAATATCTGAGCATAAACTTCTAATATATGTTCCTTTTGAACAACTTACTTTAAATACAATTTCTTTATTATCTCTATCTATTTTTTCTAAATTCATGTCATATATTTCTATTGTCCTTGGCTGAATTCTAACCTCTTTTCCTTCTCTAGCATATTCATATAACTTTTTTCCGTCAACCTTTATTGCAGAATATATAGGAGGTATTTGTTCTTGTTTTCCAATAAAACTCTTTAATATATTTTCAACATTGCTTTTTTCTAAAATTTTAATATCAACGGCTTGTTCTTGTATCACTCTTCCTTCTAAGTCTTTTGTGTCTGTTTCAATTCCTAATTTTAGTGTAGCTTTATAAGTTTTATCGTGTTCTATTAAATATTTTGAGCACAATGTTCCTTTCCCTATTAATAATGGCAACACTCCTGTTGCCATTGGATCTAAAGTACCTGTATGTCCCACTTTCTCTTTTGTTATTTTTTTTATTTTATGTACTATATCATGAGATGTACATCCTTTATGTTTATTTATTATTAATATTCCATCCATTTTTTTATTTCCTTACAATGCTTTTTTTACTTCTTTTAAGATTTTTTCTCTTACTTGTTCTAGAGTTCCTTGTATTAATCCTCCAGCTGCTCGTGGATGTCCTCCTCCACCAAACATCAAGCATACATCTGAAACATTTACTTCATTTCCTGAACGCAATGAAATTTTAAAAGCATTTTCTTCTTTTTGTCTTACAAATATTGAAACTTCTACACCTTCAATGTCTCTTCCTATTTCAACTAGTCCTTCATGGTCTCCCGGTTCTGCATTTACTTCTTCTTCATCTTTAATAGTGATATATGTAAATGTTACTTTTCCATCTTCTAATAGCTCCATTCTGTCAATTACCTTTTTAGTTAGTAGAAAATTAGCCTTAGTTTTAGTATTTAAGGTTCTTTTATATATATATGGAATGTTAACTCCTTTTCTTACTAATTCAGCTGCAAATTCAAATGTTTCTGAATTTGTTCCATCATGTCTAAATCCTCCTGTGTCTGTTATTATTCCAGTCATTATGCATGTTCCAAGTTCCTTCGTTATTTTCATTTTAAAATATTCTGCTATTCCTGCTAATATTTCGCAACATGCTGGAGAAACAGGATTTACATAATTTAAATCTCCAAACATATTATTACTTCCATGATGATCAATTACTATTGTTTTTTTAGCATTTTCAAAATATTCTTTTTTAGCTATTCTTTTTATGTCAGCACAATCTACTGCAATTGCTAAATCGTAGTTTTTTATTTCTGATTCTTTCTTTATTGTCTCAATACCTGGTAAAAAGTCAAATAGTCTAGAATACTCAGGAATAATAACATCACATTCTTTTTCCAATTCTTTTAGCATAAGTCTCATAGCTAAACTACTACCTATAGCGTCTCCATCAGGAGATTCATGTGTTAAGATTACAATATTTTGAGCCACTTTTATTTCTTTTAATATTTCATCTAATGTCATATTTATTTCTCCTCTTCTTTTTTAGGCATAATTTCTTTTAATATGCTATCAATCTTTGCTCCATATTCTAAAGAATCATCTAATTCGAATAAAATTTCTGGGGTATTTCTTAAATTTATTTTTCTTGCTAATTCACTTCTTATAAATCCTGAAGATTTCTTTAATCCTTCCATTGTTTCTTTTAAATTTTTTGAATTTAAAATGCTTACATATACTTTTGCATATTTTAAGTCGTTAGTTACCTTTACTTTTGTTACACTAATTAATCCTGTTACATTTGGATTTTTTAATTGATAACTAATGATTTGGCTTATTTCTTTTTTGTATTCTTCATCAATGCGTCCTAATCTATTCTGATTTTCTGGCATTTTATTTTTCCTCCTTTTATAAGAGAAATATCCCTAAAAAGGGACATTATCTCTTAATTTCTTCCATAATATATACTTCTATTACGTCTCCTTCTTTGATGTCGTTATAATTTTCAATCTGAATTCCACATTCAAATCCTTTAGTAACTTCTTTTACATCATCTTTAAATCTTTTTAATGTAGCTAAATGTCCATCATGTATTACTACATTTTCACGAATCACTCTAACTCCCGCATTTCTTTCTACTTTTCCTGAAATTACATAACATCCTGCAATAGTTCCAACATTAGATATTTTGAAAGTTTGTCTTACTTCTGCATTTCCAATTACTTTTTCTTCATATTTTGGATCTAGCATTCCTTTCATCGCAGCTTCTACATCTTCTATTGCCTGATAAATAATAGAATATTGTTTTATTTCTACTTCATCTTTTTCTGCCATTTCTTTTGCCATATTATCAGGTCTTACATTAAACGCTATGATTATAGCATTTGATACTTTTGCAAGTGTTACATCTGATTGATTAACAGCACCTGCAGCTGCATGAATTACTTTTACTTTTACTTCTTCGTTTTCTAGTTTTTCCATTGCTTGTTTTACTGCTTCAACAGATCCTTGTACATCTGCTTTTACAATTAGGTTTAGCACTTTTAAATTTCCTTGTTCCATTTGTGTAAATAAATTATCTAATGTTACTTTTGTTGCACTGTTAATTGCTTTTTCTCTTGCTTGACGTTTTCTTCTTTCTATTAAATGTTTAGCCATTTTTTCATTTTTAACTTCATAGAAAGTATCTCCAGCTTCTGGAACTTCTGTTAGTCCCATTATTTCTACCGGTGTAGATGGTCCTGCAGCTTTTACACTTTTTCCTTTATCATCTTTCATCGCTCTAATTCTTCCTATAGATGAGCCTACTACTATTGTATCTCCTACATCTAAAGTTCCTCTTTGTACAAGCATTGTAGCAATTGCTCCTTTTGATTTGTCTAATCTTGCTTCTATAACAGCTCCTTTTGCTTGTTTATGTGGATTTGCTTTTAATTCTAATACATCTGCTTCTAATAGTACCATTTCTAATAATTGGTCAATATTTTCTCCTTTTTTAGCAGATATTGGTACATATATGGTATCTCCACCCCATTCTTCAGGAACCAATTCATATGCCATTAATTCTTGTTTTACTTTTTCTATATTTGCATCTGGTAAATCA
>UMDF01039381.1_pt1 | contig 13306 bp, 10 predicted proteins | sample 1964421 | NCBI WGS metagenome assembly UMDF01 (sample SAMEA4835987, study PRJEB28245) | human gut metagenome | biome: gut microbiome; material: fecal sample | place: Denmark | collected 2008
CGACATAAGGAAAATACAAACCGTGCTTCATGAACGAATCGAGCACTCCGGTGGTGAAAACGCCACGCATGCCACCACCTTCAAGCACAAGCCCCGTATTGTTGTCCATCTGCGAAAAAAACGTTTAAATCACTCTGCAAAATTACACATTTTAAATATAAAAGTTGTAACTTTGCAATCAATTGACACGAATTTTTAATATATGTTTGACAAACAGACCTACGTAAACCGCCGGGCAAGGCTCAGAAGTCTTGTGAACGACGGCATAATAATTATTTTCGGCAACAACGAGTCGCCCTGTAACTACCCGAGCAACGGCTATTATCCGTTCAGACAGGACTCTTCGTTCCTGTATTATTTCGGTCTGAACAGAGACGGACTCGTAGGAGTCATCGACATAGACAACAACAGTGAGACTGTCTTCGGCAACGATATCGACATCGAGGACATCGTATGGTATGGCAGCGTGGACAGCGTTCACGACCTCGCCGCACAGGTAGGCGTGGAGCACACGGCACCGATGCGCGCGCTGAAAAACACATGCAACGAGGCTCTGAGGCAGAAACGCAGGATACATTTCCTGCCGCCCTACCGCCACGACATAAAGATACAGATATTCGATTTGCTCGGAATACACCCGGTGCAGCAGAAGGAAGCCGCGAGCATGGAGCTGATAAAGGCGGTGGTGAGCATGCGTTCGGTGAAGGAACAGCAGGAAATAGAGGAGCTGGAGAGGGCTGCGGAGATAGGCTATCTCATGCACACCACTGCCATGAGGCTTACACGTCCCGGGGTGACGGAGAAGTTCGTGGGCGGTCAGGTAGACGGAATAGCCCACTCATACGGTGCCATGACGAGCTTCCCCACAATATACAGCCAGCACGGAGAGATAATGCACGGCAACCCGTCGATGAGCGTCCTGCAGGCAGGACGGCTCGCGCTGTGCGACGCCGGAGCCGAGACCATCAACAACTACTGCTCGGACAACACGCGCACAATGCCTGTAAGCGGCACCTTCACACAGCGTCAGCTGGAGATATACAGCATAGTCGAGGCGTGCCATGACCACGTGCTGGAGGTGGCGAAGCCGGGAGTGAAATACTTCGACGTCCATCTTGCAGTGTGCCGCCTGATGACCGAACGCCTGAAAGAGCTCGGACTGATGAAGGGCGACACCGATGAGGCGGTGGCAGCAGGCGCGCATGCCATGTTCCTGCCGCACGGACTGGGACACATGATGGGCATGGACGTGCACGACATGGAGGGTCTCGGTCAGACAAACGTGGGCTTCGACGAGGAGACACGACCCAATCTTGAGCAGTTCGGGACAAACGCCCTGCGCATGGGACGACGCCTTCAGAAGGGCTTCGTGGTCACCGACGAGCCGGGAATATACTTCATCCCCGCCCTCATAGACGAATGGAAAGCCGGCGGACACTGCAAGGAGTTCATCAACTTCGACCTGCTCGAGACCTACAAGGACTTCGGAGGAATACGCATCGAGGACGATATCCTCATAACAGAAGACGGATGCCGCTTCATCGGAGAGAAGAGAATACCTTATCATCCGAAAGATGTCGAGGCTTTCATGCAGAACAATCAATAAAAAACAAACCACATAACAACACACTATGAAGAAGATTATGACACTTGCGTTCCTCGCCATGGTGGCCATGGGAGTGAGCGCCCAGGACAAGAAAGAGAACAGTAACAAGCCTGTTTTCACCGTTGTCAAGGAGAATCCGATTACAAGTATCAAGGACCAAAGCCGCAGTGGAACATGCTGGGACTACTCTACGCTTGCCTTCTTTGAGAGCGAAATACTCAAGGCAACGGGCAAGACATACGACCTCTGCGAGTCTTTCGTGGCTAACAAGAACTACATGGAGCGTGCCATTCAGGTGGTAAGACTGCACGGCGACTGCCAGTTCTCACAGGGAGGATCGGCATACGACGTCTATCATGTGCTGAAAACATACGGCATCTGCCCCGAAGACGCGATGCCGTTCCCTGGTTCTCTCTACGGCGACTCGCTTAACAACTTCAACGAGTTCTTCTCTCTGATGGAACCGTATGTAGCCGCCGTTTCGAAGAGCAAGGCTAAGAAGATATCCGGACAGTGGAAAGTCGGACTGCAGGGCATACTCGACGCTTATCTCGGAAAATGCCCGGAGAGCTTCACATACGAGGGAAAGACATACACTCCGAAGTCGTTTGCGGCAAGCCTCGGACTCGACTGGAACAACTATGTTACCGTAACAAGCTACACACACCATCCTTTCTACACCAAGTTCCCGGTTGAGGTACAGGACAACTGGCGCAACCCTGGTTCATGGAACCTGCCCATCGACGACATGGCACGCATCATCGACAACGCCGTGATGAACGGTTACACAGTGGCATGGGGCGGTGACGTGAGCGAAGAAGGATTCACACGCTCAGGTCTCGCCTACTCTTACGACACCGACGCGATGCAGAGCTATGCAGGCAGCGACATGGCACGCTGGCTCAAGCTGTCGTCTTCGAAGAGGACAAACATCATCGACTCGCTCGGATGCAAGGTTCCGGAGCTCACTCCTACACAGGAGAAGCGTCAGGAACGCTTTGACAACTGGGAGCTGACAGACGACCACGGAATGCTCATCTTCGGTATCGCGAAGGACCAGAACGGCAAGGAATACTACATGGTGAAGAACTCATGGGGCGAAGCCGGTGACTATAAAGGCATATGGTATATGTCGAAGAACTTCATCGTTGCCAACACAATGGACTACATGGTGAACATCAACGCCATACCTAAGGACATCCGCAAGAAGATGGAGGACGCTGTGAAGAAAGCCGGCATCGGTGAATAAAACCGCACGGCAAACGCTTACAGGACTGCGGAGCAGGGAAACGCACACACCGGCACATTCCGGATGGAATGGAAGGTGAGGCGGAACGGACCTGCCCCGCAGCCTTTTTTATACATGCCTGACCGAATAAGGCAATCTGAAAACATGGTCTCATCGCGCTCGCTGGCACTGTTTTTGAATAAAACAGGCTGCGCTCGGCAATCTGAAAGCAAGCTTTCATTGCCCTCGCTTGCACTGTTTTTTTTACAAAAACGCATTATCCATACAATGATTTCCATTTTTATTTTGTAACTTTACGGGCAGTTTGTGCGTGTCAATCCGCACATTCGCCTCATGCAGAATAAAAAAACTAAACTATATAATGCTTTTCAAATGGAATTACAAACCACCGACATCCGAAGAGATAAAGGCGGCTGAAGAGTTAGGAGAAAAGCTTAACATAAGTCCGATTCTTGCCGGTCTGCTCATAAAACGCGGCATAACGACCGAGTCGGCAGCCAAACGCTTCTTTCATCCGCAACTGTCTGACCTCATAAATCCCTTTCTGATGAAAGACATGGATGTCGCTGTCGACAGACTGAACGACGCCATGGGAAGGAAAGAACGCATAATGGTGTACGGCGACTACGACGTCGACGGATGCACGGCAGTGGCATTGGTGTACCGCTTTCTGCTTCAGTTCTACTCCAACATAGAATATTACATACCCGACAGATACGATGAAGGATACGGCTTAAGCAAGAAAGGCATAGACTATGCGCATGCAAACAACGTGAAGCTTATCATAATACTCGACTGCGGAATAAAGGCAGCCGAGGAGATAGCCTATGCCAAATCGCTCGGCATAGACTTCATAATATGCGACCATCACGTGCCCGACGAGGACATGCCGCAGGCAGTTGCCATCCTCAACCCTAAGCGCAGCGACGACACCTATCCCTTCAAGCATCTGTGCGGATGCGGCATCGGATTCAAGTTCATGCAGGCTTTCGCCAAGAACAACGGCATTCCGTTCTCACGGCTCATGCCGCTGCTCGACCTGTGTGCGGTAAGCATAGCAGCCGACATAGTGCCGGTGACCGACGAGAACCGCATACTCGCCTATCACGGACTGAAGATTCTCAACCAGAACCCGAGCACCGGACTGAAGGCGATAATAGACATCTGCGGACTGAACAACCGCGAGATAGCCATGAGCGACATCGTTTTCAAGATAGGACCGCGCATCAACGCGTCGGGCAGAATAGAGAACGGACGGGAGAGCGTAGACCTTCTTGTGGAGAAAGAGTTCTCGCATGCGCTGGAGAAAGCTAAGCACATAGACTGCTACAACGAACAGCGCAAGGACATAGACAAGCAGATGACCGAGGAGGCAAACCAGATAGTGGCTCGTCTGGAAAGCCAGCGTCACCGCTCGTCCATCGTCCTTTACGACGAGAACTGGAAGAAGGGAGTAATCGGCATCGTAGCCTCGCGTCTCACGGAAATATATTTCAGACCCACAGTTGTGCTCACGCGCGACGGCGACCTTGCAACAGGCTCGGCACGGAGCGTCACGGGCTTCGACGTATATTCGGCTATAAAAAGCTGCCGCGACATCCTTCTCAACTTCGGCGGACACACGTATGCCGCCGGACTGACGCTGAAGTGGGACGACATACCCGAGTTCAGGAAACGGTTCCAGAAATACGTCGACAACCACATACAGCCCGAACAGACAGAGGCGATGCTCAACATCGACACCGTGATAGACTTCAAGGACATCACCAAAAGACTTCACAACGACCTGAAGAAGTTCTCGCCCTTCGGTCCGTGCAACCCGAAACCCATCTTCTGTACGGTGGGAGTGTACGACTACGGTACGAGTAAGGTGGTGGGAAGGGAGCAGGAACACATCAAGCTTGAGCTTGTAGACTCCAAGTCGAGCAACGTTGTCAACGGCATAGCATTCGGTCAGAGCGCATCGGCAAGGTACATAAAGTCGAAGCGCAGTTTCGACATCGCCTACACACTCGAGGACAACGTATTCAAGAAAAACATGGTTCAGCTGCAGATAGAGGACATACGTCCGGCGGAAGAAGAGGATAACGTACAGGCGGAACCGCACCCGTTCTAAAACAACACCACAAAACCCGACCTTCGTGAGCAACGGCTCTGACAGATACACAAGGATACTCCGGCAATACTGGGGGCACTCAGCGTTCAGGGGAATACAGCGTGACATAATAGAAAGCATCGGCAGCGGACACGACACTCTCGGACTGATGCCGACCGGAGGAGGCAAGTCGATAACCTTTCAGGTACCGGCTCTTGCCGCCGAAGGGGTGTGCATTGTCATCACCCCACTCATCGCGCTGATGAAAGACCAGGTGTACAACCTGCGCCGCCGCGGCATACTGGCTGCCGCAATATACTCGGGCATGACGCGCCACGAGATATTGCGCACGCTCGAGAACTGCATACTCGGAAGCACCAAGGTGCTTTACGTCTCTCCGGAACGCATTGCCTCAGAGCTGTTCAAGACAAAACTGCGCCACATGAAGGTGAGTTTCATCACCGTGGACGAGGCTCACTGCATCAGCCAGTGGGGATATGACTTCAGACCGTCATACCTCCACATTGCCGACATCAGGCAGATAAAACCTGAGGCACCGCTGCTCGCGCTCACAGCAACGGCTACAAGACAGGTCGCCGACGACATTCAGGAGAAGCTGAAGTTCAAGGACGGCAACATGTTCCGCATGAGTTTCGAGCGCAAGAACCTTGCCTACATCGTGCGGCATGCCACAGACAAGCGCGGCGAGATGCTGCATATACTGCGCAGCGTGAGGGGAAGCGCCATAGTGTATGTGAGGAGCCGGAAGCGCGCCTCGGAGATAAGCGGGTGGCTGGAGGAGAACGGCGTGGAGGCGACATTCTATCATGCGGGGCTCGAACACTCAGTGAAGGACGAGCGGCAGAAACTGTGGCACGACGACGTGAAGCGCGTCATGGTGGCTACAAACGCCTTCGGCATGGGCATAGACAAGCCTGACGTGCGCGTGGTGATACACTTCGACTGCCCCAGCTCGCTCGAGGCTTACTTCCAGGAAGCGGGACGTGCCGGGCGCGACGGGATGAAGTCGTATGCCGTGATGCTCTATAACGGCAGCGACGACACCAAACTCCAGAAGCGCATAGCCGACGAGTTTCCGGAGAAGGAATACATCCGCAGCGTGTACGACCATCTCGCCGGATTCTTCCAGATTGCCGTGAACAACGGCTGCGGACACACGTTCATGTTCGACATAAGGAAATTCTGCCGCACATACAAGCTCTTCCCGGTACAGACCGACGCCGCGCTGAAGATACTCGAACGTGCCGGATACATAGAATACAACACCGACCCGAACTCCGACCCGCGCATTGTCTTCCTCATTTCGCGCGACCACCTTTACATGCTCAACGAACTCTCGCCGCTTGAGGACAGGCTCATAACCACCCTACTGAGAAACTACGGCTCACTGTTCATCGACTACACTTACATCGACGAGGACATGATAGCCGCGCAGGCAGGACTCACAAGCCAGCAGATATACCTCCTGCTGAAAGGGCTCACGCAGAAACGCATACTCCACTTCGTGCCGCGGAGCAAGACGCCTTTCATCACTTATACGCGCGACAGGGTGGACGGCGAGGACCTCATCATAACCCGCGACGTGTACGAAGACCGAAAGGAACAGTTCGCAAAAAGGATAAACACCGTAATAGGATATGCCACCAACGACAACGTATGCCGTAGCAGGCAGCTGCTGAGATACTTCGACGAGCCGCGCTCGACAGACTGCGGACAGTGCGACGTGTGCCTGGCGCACAAGAGGATGCCCGACACCGAGCGTCTGCTCAGGGATGCGAGGGACATGATAACCGCACTGCTCGACGACAGAAAGAGGCATCACCTCACCGAACTGCTCTCGCTCCGGCTGCCCTCTGACGCTCTCGACACGGCTCTGGAACAGCTTATAGCCGAGGAGACCATACACGTTGAGAGCAGTTATGTGTATATAGAAGACTGACACCGCGGCTTTGCATAAATATACGGAAACACACTTTGCGTCATGAATAAATATTCACCGTAACCTTAAAAATACCGCCGTTTTTATGTCCTTACGACTCTTCGGGCGCAAATACGCGAGTTTTCAGCGTTTCACATACATCATTGACAATCAGGCATTTGCATCATCCCGACAATCCGTACCGCCCATTCCGCCTCGCCAAAGAGCCTCTTTCACACCCCCAAAAAGCCTCTTCCGCACTCTCAAAAAGCCCATCCCATCCCCTCAAAAACCCTCTCCCGCACCCACAAAGACCCACTCCCGCGCCTCCAACCCCCGTCCCGCGTCCTCAAAAAGCCTTTCCCACACTCCCACCCCCTCACTTTCTCACCCTCTCTCCCTTTCTCACTTCCTCCCCCTCTCACTCTTTCCCGTTTTCCTTTGTCAATATTTTTTACTTCCGGAATGAATAATTATGCATTTCAATCAGGGTAAACCCGAACAGGTCATCAGGCTTCCATTCTCATTTCGTACTGCTGTCATCCGGATTGTATTCGGCTTTATAGAAGATGTAGAGGGCTACACCGGGAAAAAGCAGGAGACAATATGACGGCAGCGGTACGGAAGAAGAATGAAGAGCTGACAATAAATCTTAAAGGTACAACCGGCGTTCTGATGACCTATATGGGTTAAAACCGGAATACGACACGGCGGAAGCGGTGATGGAAAAGCATGGGCAGACGACAGTCAGACAGCAATACAGCCACGGCGGCTGACGGCATGTAAGAGTTTAACCCCTACATGCTGCAGAACAGACTCACGAAGAACGGCACACTCATGTCCACAAGCATGCCGTGCAGGATGGCTACAGGCATCACCTCCTTGCCCGAACAGCGCGTGATGGAAGGCAGCAGCACATCCATCGAGTTAACCCCTGCGGCGGAGATGGGAGCGAGCTTTCCGAAGTAGCGGCGTATGAGAGGAGCCGCCACAAGCGACATCATCTCGCGCATGATGTTGCTCAGCAGGGCTATCGTCCCAAGCTCGGTGGCTATCTGCAGACCCACCGACGGTTCCTTGAACTGGGTTATCAGTATTGACGAAAGCGAATAGTAGGCGAACCCGCTGCCCACAGCCATGCAGTCGAACACGCTCCAGCGGCTCAGCAGAAGACTCGCGGCGGCAGAGAAAAGCAGAGTGCCCGTGATGGTGGCGACAGGCACAAGCAATATCTTAGGGCTGACATGTCTCAGGCTCTCGCGCAGTTCCCTGTTGCCGCCGATGCCCATTCCCACCTGCAACATGAGCGCATAGAGTATGCAGAGAGATATGCCATGTATGTCGGCGTCTATCTCAAAATACGCGCCTGCGACACATCCGGCGACGAACATAGCCACAACAGACATGCTATTTTTCATTCTTCTCACCTCCTTTCCTGAAAAACAGTCGCGTCACAACACGCGCGGCGATGACGCTTCCGCTCATTCCAAGTATGGCAAGTACGGCTGCCTGCCATCCGAAACGTCCCAGATTTGATGTTATCACACTGTTTGAGCCTACTGAAAGACCAAGCACGAAGAGCAGCACGAAGATGGTTACGGAGGTGCTCTTCTCTATCTTCTCCAGTCTCTTTCCGTCACGCAGGAAATGCCCTATAAGCATACCTGCCAACATGGTGAATACTATGCTGAACATGATTTGTGTTTTCTGTTTTGATAAAAATATATGTATAGGATGCCGACAACGGCGCGGCGCACCGGTCAAAGTGGCGGCGCCATAAAGTGTCATGCCTCATCCTGGCGGCACGACTCAATCATATGAAAAGACGGGAAGAAGAATCAGATGAATCCGCTGAACCAATGGACATGCACGGTATGACTGATGTCGGTGCCTCTGTAAAGCCCGCCGTCACGCCGCTTTCCACATATTATATATAATGTATAGTTCATCGGATATCTCTTTTTTTATATTTTGAGCTGACGCAATCGGACGTAATAAGAACCTGTTCTTATATTCCCGAGTGCGGTTTTTATTTCACTAAGCTAATGCAATCGGACGTAAAGAAAACTTGCTTTCACTTTCCCGAGTGCAGTTTAGCTTATGCAAAGGTAAGCATTTTATGCATATTTCACAAATAAATATACAAAAACCATGCCATTAAGGTATATTATCACATGGCGGATATTTGTATAATTGGCACATAAGAAGTAATTTTGTACGTCTTTTCACAACTACTCAATGAGCCGGTTATACGATAAAGGAAATCTCACCGAAGGCGGCATCACCGTCACAATGCTCCGTTTCGCGCTGCCGCTGATGCTCGGCAACCTGCTGCAACAGTGCTACAACATAGCCGACACACTCATCGTGGGTCGTGTCCTCGGTCCCGACGCGCTGGCAGCCGTAGGCTCGTCGTATGCCCTCATCGTGTTTGTCACGTCCGTATTCATCGGTCTGTGCATGGGCTGCAGCGCGCTTTTCTCCATACACTACGGTGCCCGCGACCTGAAGGCATTGCGCCACAGCGTTTACTCGTCGATGCTCATCATAGGCGGAACGACGCTCGCCCTCAACGCGGCGGCACTCATTTTCCTCAATCCCATAATCCGTCTCATGCAGACACCAGCCGAGGTGGAGCGGCTCACATACGACTATCTGCTCGTCACCTTTTGCGGAATGGTGCCCGTATGCGTGTACAATTTCTACGCTTTCCTGCTGCGGGCGATAGGCAACTCCGTCGTTCCGCTGGTGTTCCTCGGTGTCTCAGTGGTGCTCAACATCGCGCTCGACCTCACTCTCATCCTCTTGATGGGCATGGGAGTGGAAGGTGCCGCGCTTGCCACGGTGGCGGCACAGACCGTCGCGGCAGCCGGACTGTACATTTACACACGCCGGCGCTATCCGGAGCTTAACCTCACACGAGCCGACTGCAAGACCGACATGGAGTCGCTCCGGCGTGTCTCCTCATGGTCGTTTCTCACATGCCTGCAACAGTCTGTCATGAATTTCGGCATACTGATGGTGCAGGGTCTTGTCAACAGTTTCGGCACATCGGTGATGGCTGCGTTCGCCGCCGCGGTGAAGATAGACTCGTTCGCCTACATGCCCGTGCAGGATTTCGGCAACGCCTTCTCAACGTTCATCGCGCAGAACTTCGGTGCAGGGCGCGCCGGACGCATAAGGCGCGGCATCCGCAGTGCCGTCATCGTCACCACACTCTTCTCACTTGCCGTATCGGCACTGGTGTTCTGGCTGTCTCCATGGCTCATGTCGCTGTTCGTGTCTGAGGCTGAAAGCGGCATAATAGCAATCGGTGTGGAGTATCTCCGCATCGAAGGCAGCTTCTATGTAGGCATCGGCTGGCTGTTCCTTCTCTACGGACTCTACCGCGCCGTCGCCCTGCCCTCGATGTCGGTCGTACTCACCGTGGTGTCGCTCGGCACCCGCGTGGCTCTGGCATACGCTCTTGCCGCCATCCCGTCGGTGGGATACACCGGCATATGGTGGTCGGTGCCGATAGGCTGGGCACTGGCTGACATCATCGGACTGTGGTATTACCGTCGGCGGCGCGACACGCTGATGAGTTTCGGAGGATGCCGCATGACCGCTCCGCAATGATCATGGCATAGCGTTGACACAATACATATAAAACATCACTTCATGTTTTTTAAGACACGGCACATGGCAAGTCTTGAAAATATTGCTTATCTTTGAAAAACAGACAGGCACATGTCAAGTGCAAAAGACATACGCCTGCACATTGGCATAACAGCGGCTGTGGCATACAGCGGCAACGTCACACGGAGACAGACATTATAATATTGTACAGGAAAAGAAAGGAGACAATCACAATGCTGGCATACACTTACATCGGAAAAGGGCACTTCGGACTGACAGAAAAACCCGTGCCCGAACTGCAGGACCCGCGCGACGCCATCGTGAGGGTGACGCTCGGGAGCATCTGCACGAGCGACCTGCACATAAAGCACGGCAGTGTTCCGCGCGCCGTACCGGGCATCACCGTAGGTCATGAGATGGTGGGCATAGTGGAAAAGACAGGCGCGGAGGTGACGAACGTCAGACCGGGCGACCGCGTGACAGTGAATGTGGAGACCTTCTGCGGCGAATGTTTCTTCTGCCGTAAGGGCTACGTGAACAACTGCGAGGACCCCGACGGAGGCTGGGCTCTCGGTTGCCGCATCGACGGAGGGCAGGCTGAGTATGTCCGTGTGCCGCATGCCGGACAGGGACTCAACCGCATACCCGACGGCGTAAGCGACGAACAGGCTCTCTTCACGGGCGACATCCTCGCCACAGGATACTGGGCTGCGCGCATATCGGAGATTGATCCGGACGACACTGTGCTCATCATCGGAGCCGGACCGACGGGCATCTGCACCCTGCTGTGCGTCATGCTGAAGAGCCCGCGACGCATCATCGTGTGCGAGAAATCGCGGGAGCGCGCCGCCTTCGTGCGCAGCCATTATCCCGGAGTGGTCGTCACCGGTCCGGAAAACTGCGCCGCCGTCGTATCGGAAAACAGCCTCCACGGTGGCGCGGATGTGGTGATTGAGGTGGCGGGGAGCGATGACACCTTCCGCATGGCGTGGCAGTGCGCGCGTCCAAACGCCATCGTCACGGTGGTGGCGCTTTACGACAGTCCGCAGACATTGCCCCTTCCGGACATGTACGGAAAGAATCTCACGTTCAAGACCGGCGGTGTCGACGGCTGCGACTGTGAGGAGATACTGCGCCTTATAGCCGAAGGCAAGATAGACACGACACCGCTCATCACCCACAGGTTTGGTCTCTCGCAGATAGATGAGACTTACCGCGTGTTCGAGAACCGCCTTGACGGAGTGATAAAGGTAGCCATAAGCAACGACAGACAGGCGGATGTCACGACACCGTAAGGACATGTCACGACACCAATGACGGCATCCGCCGTCTACGGTAAGGAGAAAACAACAGTCATACTAAAACATAACAAATCATGAGAAAGGACTTCGGAACAAAGACATGGCTATATCCCATGCCCGTATTCATCGTGGCGGCATACGACGGTAACGGCATTCCCAACGTGATGAACGCCGCCTGGGGAGGCATACACACAGACAACACAATTGGTCTGTGCCTCTCTGAGGGACACAAGACAACGCAGAACATACTTGCCACAAAGGCATTCACAGTGAGCATGGGCACCGCCGCCACTGTGGCGCAGTGCGACTATGTGGGCATCGTTTCGGGCAACAAGGAGCCCGACAAGTTTGAGAAGGCAGGATTCCATGCCGTGAAGTCTGCCTTCGTCAACGCTCCCATAATAGACGAACTGCCCATGACTCTCGAGTGCGAGCTGCTCTCTTACGACAGCGAAAGCTGCTATATGACAGGCAGGATAGTGAACATTTCGGCAGACGAAAAGATAATAGGTGACGACGGAAAGATAGATGTCGCCAGACTGCAGCCCATCACTTTCGACCCGATACACCACAAATACCTTGTCGTAGGAGAAATGGCTGGCAACGCGTTCTCCGACGGAAAGGCACTGAAATGAGCACTTTGCGTCCGGCGCAAAAACCGTAACATCCTGCGGACGCGCCCGACACGTACACCGAACCAGCCTTTACCACAGGCTCGCAATCATGACTTCAGACATGCAGGACATCATTACCGACATGATGTCCTGCATTTTTTATTTTATATACAGCCCCGCCTGAAACAGCGTTTTTCCCATACCTGACAGCCAACACAGACCTTATTCCCAATCAGCCATCGGCATACAGCGCACGCAAAACTTACGATTTATCATTCTGATTGGATATTTTGTTACAATCAGAAAGCCGTTCCCGTCATATGAGAAAGCAACTGTAAGACAGCCGAATTATATTTTCCAAAAGTCAGAATAAACAATATTTTAATTTCATTTATTATTAATTTTGCATCAGAAACGATACAAAAAGACAGATATTATTATATTTTAGTTTCATAAAGACATACAAACCAAGACTCAGGAAACAACATATGCAATAACTTAAAAGGCAAAAGTATGATGAACAACCGTTTAAAAGAGACCACATTCCTGCTGTTATCATTTATTGCGACCGTGCAGACGGCACACGCGCAGGACAGACCCGAAGTATCAGTAGGTGCCGACATAGTGAGCGGATACATATGGCGCGGTCAGGAGCTTGGCGGTTTCAGTGTCCAGCCATCGGCTTCGCTGTCATGGAAAGGGCTGTCTCTTTCCGCATGGGGTTCGGCAAGTCTTGAGAGCGAATACGCCAAAGAGTTCGACCTTACACTCGGTTATGCCACAGGAGGATTCAGCATTTCGCTGACCGACTACAGCTTCAGCAAAGGCACAAACTTCAAGAGCGGAAGCATGATAGAGGGCAAATATTTCCATTACGGCAGCCG
>UMDF01051769.1_pt1 | contig 12996 bp, 12 predicted proteins | sample 1964421 | NCBI WGS metagenome assembly UMDF01 (sample SAMEA4835987, study PRJEB28245) | human gut metagenome | biome: gut microbiome; material: fecal sample | place: Denmark | collected 2008
TTAAGCCACTTTTAAGGCATTTTAAGTAATTTTGGTAAAAAATAAAAGGCGGTTAAAAAACCACCTTTACTGGTGCGAATGTTCATATAGGATTTGGCGAAATACAGTTTTACCGATAGTCGAACATCATATTCAAACAATAATCTGCACATTCGCAATTTGATTTTATTTTTCGTATAATGGACTTAATAAAATCAAGGAGGTTTTAATATGAAAACAATTTTTGAAAATAGCGGTGGTACTTATACGCAGGTCGGCGACTATTTATTGCCTAATCTTTCGTTACCGGCAGAAGAAAAAGGAACGAATATCGGTGTATGGGCAATGAGGCACAAACGATATTTGAAGCAAAATCATAAAGTGCGTTACTACAATTTGCTGACAAGTGGTAAGCTCGATTTATACCTTGCTGACATCGAAAAACAGGCAGAAAAGATGTTCTCCGAACTCATTAAATCACTCGCCGAAAAAGAAAATGTTACGGAAAAATTGAAATCGGATAACCCAATGTTATGGGTGCAAAAGATGAACAATATCCGCAAACGAGCAACGGAAATTGTGAACGAGCAAGTAATATGCAACTAAAAACAAGGCACAACTTACGGAGAAAAATCCGTAGGCTGTGCCTTAATTTTATTTGTTTGATTAAAATGTATAATCTTAGCAAGCAGACCATTTGGATATCCAAACGGTAACTTGCCCGCTTTTGAACAATCTAAGTAAGCAGCATATTTGGATAGTCACACTAAAAAGCACATTGTTAGAGACATCTTTAGGAGTCTAAACTACCATATAACTCTATTGAATGCTTGTTTTTATATTGTTTAAATAGTGTTCTCTGATAAGTCCTGTATGTTAATTGTTTACTAGCATCAAAATTATAATACCCCCAATAAAAAAACAGATTAGGTTTATTTGTTTTTAAAAACTCATATATTAAATTATTCGCCTTATCGCATGGAGAAGATCCAGTACAATAAATCTCATCAATTTTATTTTGCAATTTCGCTTTTAAATCTGTTGATATATAGGGACAATTGCAAAATATTAGCACATACCAAAACTCACGTTGCAATAAAGGTTCATATGAAATCATATTAGAAATATTATTATCAATAATTGTTTCCGCTTCTTGCAATATAGTTGAATTATAGAATTTATCATACTGGCTATATATCAAATAATTAGCCAAAATTATGGGGTTATTTTCAGCAATTACGTTCTCAAATAATCCATCTTCACTATGCTTTAGTAAAGATATTTTATATTCGTAAAAGAATACAAACCAATTACATATGTCATTAAGATTTGCCTTTTCATATATGAATGAATATCTTCTGATAAGATTGAGTATTTTTGTATGATTCTTTTCATCGTTTTTGAATTTTAATTCATCATCAAAATACACTATCATTGAAATTACTTTTTGAGAATGCTCAAAGCACGGACAAAACGAATAAACATAAAAGGCCAACTCAAGAAAAATAAAAGCTTTACTGGTTTTGCCTTTATCAAAAAGTTTATAACCGTCTTTTTTATTACTTATGTTATTCAATAATGTGCTTAAAATATACGAAACTATAAATCGTCGTTCTTTAGGAAATTCATTCATTAACAAAGAAAATTCATTCTTCATTCTATCTAGAGATATATATCCGTTTTTTACCAAATAGTCTATTTCTCCTGATTCGTGCAATTCTCTTTTTTTATAAAACAATTCGGAGACTTTATCGGCAAATGTTCTTGTTTTGTCTATCCAATCATTTAACACAACTGGGGTCTCTGCAGTATAGTATTTCAGTTCGTTTAAATGCAATAAATACTTTTGTGCAGTAGATACTATTGTTTTTACAATAGCTTCTGTAATAATAGGGGTGTTTGCAAAAATATAAATATCATCTACATATCTAAAAACTCTAAAATCTTTTGGCATTGAAAGACCTTTAATTTGAAGATTTTCGAGAATTTCTTTATCAATATGTTGAAGTAATATTTCGGCAATCATTCTTGAAAATTCAGGCCCTACAATAACACCATTAGAAGATTTACCGTTTATATTTTGTAAAACCCTATCGATAATAATAAATAGGTTGCTATTTTTAGCTTCTTTTGAATCAACAGTATTTCGCTCTATAATCCATTTATAGGTATGCGTATAAATACTGTTAAAGCACGATTTATAATCAACTTTAGCAAAATATTTATATTTGAAATTACATTGTTGCCATAGTCTTGAGTTAGTAAAAGAAGAAACAGAATTAAATTTGTGAATTTTAAAATATGCACCTGTTTGTTGTAAAACGCTTTTATCTATTTTCTTTGAAGTTTTTGCAAAATACTCTGTTAGTCGGTTACTTTTTCTTTTATAAAACAAATCATTATTTTTCCTATGATATCGTAATGAAAAGCAATTATTATTTTCTAAAAAGCTCAAAATTTCCTTTTGATAACATTCGATGAATAAATAAATGTTTAATGCAGATATAGGTTGTGTTAAATTTATTTCTCTTACACCATCTACGCCTTTTAAAATATTGTATTTTAAGGGAGTGGAAGCCCATTTTCCGCCATTAAACAGATATTCTTTTCCAGACGCTTTTAGTTTCATAAGTTCTTTAACAATACAATCCAATTCTTTCTGATGCTCTAAAAGAAATTCGTAGAATTTACCATATGAAAATAGTTCAGAAATTTCAACAGGCATAATATCTGTTAGAAGATAGTCAATTTTATTGCGTTCAATATTATTTTTATGTCCCATTGCTTTTTCATCTCCTTTATGTTACAATATTAAATGTTAGAGTAGTACTGCTCTAATGGCGACCGTATGGTTGCACACATCAGCGACATACTCGTTTCAAAGGGAAACCTAATGATTATGTTAAGAGTCTATATATTTTTTTAGATTCGGTTAAAGGGTATCGGGGTAACTCGATACCCTTTAATTTTTAATGTCCAACTTTAACTTTAATTAAATAATCGCGAACTAAGCCATCATAACCTTTTGTCATATCCCAAATTCCTATTTGTTTACACATTTTATCTAAAGTATCTTTGCTTATCCCTATAGATTCCACAAACAAAAGAGTTTTATAATTTTTTAAATTATTATATAAATTATATATAGATTCTTCTTTTTTTCCTTTTAAAAAATATGGTATCGGGACTCCGTTATTCATAAATGCCTTATTAATTGAATTTTCTAAAAAATCTTTTGTTTCATCAGTAAGATAATTTAGCCTATATCTCAGTTCTTGATAATTTGAAATAAATCCTTTTGTTTTCCAGATTAAAGATTTATATTTTGGCAGTTGATATACAGTCCTGCAAGTAAACGCTTTTATTCGATGTCGTAATAATTCGATATCTTTATCAATTTGATAAGCCTTTACAAGCTTATCAATTCGTTTTGAATATTTATCGATTTTATCTTGTGTTATGCCATATTTGAAAGTAGTTTTGATTTTATTATGCGAATCAATTTTGGGCGACAATACGAATTGATATCCTAAAAAATCAAAACTATCTGATGAGTTTGACACAACTAAATCTCGAACAGAAATATATTTTGTTTTTGTGCCATTTAATCGTGTTTTGCAACTGTATTTTGTAGTGATATTTTTATCGAAAAATGCTTCTTGAATAGCTTCGTTGATAATTGATATACATAAGTCAGCTCCGACACGCCTATTGAATACGATTATTCCGTCATCAACATATCGACGATAAAAAATAAGTCCATATTTTCTAAATTTCAACGATAGAATTTCATCAAAATGTTTCGCGACTATTTCGCATAATATATTAGATGTATTAAATCCGGCATAAGTATATTTAGTGCTTGTGACAAAATCCTCAAATAGTGTAATTTGATGTCTTTCTAATGAGCTATTTAAAATATATTTTTTGAATATGTATTCGCTCGAAACCGTGTTAAAAAAGTCTTCGAAATCAAATCTAAAAATCGAAAAATCATTCATATTATGCAGTGCACTTATTGTATCAAATAGTGAGTGAATATATTCATTTCGATTCGGATACTTGATATGAAATTTTCTATCCAAGATTCGTTTTAAATAGATACATAATATTTCTTCACACGAGAACGGTTCAAACGATTTAGTATGCCTAATTTTACTCATCTTTTTTATATTAATTTCTTTGTATTTAGTGAAATCAAAATTTTCATTATTGTAATCATCAACAACTTCGTGTATTAAAGTGTTAATGGCGGTTTCGCTTTTTCTGTATTTTAATAACAATGTTGAATTTTGATATTCTATTATTTTTGTAATTTCCTTAGTAATGCTCATAGACAACCCCTACTATATTTTTTGCAATTTTTTTAACCATCGGCACAACCACCGTATTACCACATTGTTTATACATACTTTTCATCGGAATATCGGGAAAATCAAACGATTTAGGAAATCCCTGCAAGGCAAGACACTCTTGAGGTGTTATTGTTCTGATTCCGAAGTTATCTTTTATGATCGGAACACGGTTATACCATGTACCCATATTGGCTTTAATCGTAAAAGAAATACCGTCCTTACTTTTTTGAACACCGTAATCCGAAAACCTGTATATTTGATTTTCGTCTGTTATAGCAGCGTTCATCTTTTGATACTGTACGGAATTCTCTTTAAGATAAAAGCTGTCGTCTGCTTTCACGCTTCGATCGATAATATCAAATATGTGCTTTTTAAGCGATTGTTCTTTCGGAAATTGAAATTTGTTACACATATCAAAATCCTTAAAAGCGACGATATATGTTCTCGTTCTGTGTTGCGGTATTCCGTAGTTGCAAGCGTCTGCAATGATATATCTTATATAGTAATTTCTTTCCGACAACTCATTGTGAATACGATTGAAAGTTTTGCCGTTGTCGTGTTCGGTAAGATTAGCGACATTTTCAAGAAAAATGATTTGAGGCTGTTTTTCATCGGCAATTCTCATTATTTCAAAAAACAGATTTCCACGCTCGTCTGCAAAGCCTTTTTTGTTTCCGCAAACCGAAAACGACTGACAAGGAAATCCTGCGGTAAGAATATCAAAATCGGGAATATCTTTTGCATTAACTTTTCTTATATCGCATTCGGATAACAAGGTGTCGGGAAAATTATGTTTGTAAGTTTTACAAGCATCTTTGTCAAATTCATTTGCCCATACCACTTCAAAACCCGATTGTTTAAAAGCCAAATCAATTCCGCCGATACCTGCGAATAAACTGCAAATAACCATAATTATTTTTTGCAAGCTGCTGCGATGTCATCACTTGTAATTGTTCTTGAGGCTTTAATTATTTCAACTGAACCGGGAGAAACAAACTTTTTCTTCTTTAATTCATCAATAAACTTGTCAAATTCATCGGATGTTGTAAGTATTGCTTGATTAAGTCCCAGTACATCTCCGTTTTTTATTTTATTTGAAACCATACCGGCTTCTGTTGCATCCATAGTTAACAGATAGTTTTCGGCTTTTCTGTGTACATATTTCAACGCAATAGCCTCTAAGTCAGCTTGTTTATATCTTTCTCTCAAACTTGTTTTTAAGCTGAGACCAATCGGTCCTGTTTCATTTGTATATAAAATTGCATCAAAATTTACATTAGGCACAAATGCAACTTGCGCTTGTAAATGCAGGGGTACCAATCCTTCTTTGACAAACAATGTTGCTATAATTAATTCAAAAATTGTACCGTTTAAAGAATTTGTTCTGGGCACACCTGATGTTTCGTATTTTTTCCAACAAAACTTAACATACTCGCTGGGAATCATAGTATTATCTAAAAAATCCGGAGCGATATGTTCCATAAATACTTTATATCCTTTATTCTTTGTCTTTACTATTCCAAGTTTCTTTAACATATATATACCTCATTTTATAAATCTAACCTGCAAATTCAGCTTGATATAATATTTTCCGTTATCTTTGTATATACTTCCGAATTCGTGACGGGATGTACTTGCTGTTTCAAATTTAGTGTTATTTATCAGATAGGTTTCAAATTCGTTTCTGTTAAACAGATGATAACACAAAATCTCACCATCTTCTCTGACTATAATATATCCGCCTGTTGCGTCTGCCGTACCGTCCCAAACTTTTGACGGAAGCATACCGAGCGCACATTCTGCAAGAAACTTTTTGAACTTATATTCATAAAACGGATGACCTTTTGATAAATCATATCCGATTGGATTATGTACATTTAAAGATTCAAGTGAATTTGTTACTGTGTTGACTCCCGACGAATAATATTCTTTAAGCATATAACCGCAAATCTTCGGCAAATCGCCGTCTATGAGTTGTAAATTGCTCTCAAAAACATCATTTTCCATTGAATCGTAACTTATATCACAACCGTTACGGTCAAGTACTTCAAATCTATCCTTGAATTTCTTTGAACAGGTATTAAATTCTTGCACAACCGCATCATCAATATTGCCTGTCACTTCAAAAACAAAGTTTGTTGTTTTGCCGGCATTAACAAGAGTGGACGGACTGCCGAGTCTTGATTTTATGCTGAAGCCTTGAACTGTTTCGTAACCCGTATTTATATCGTGAATTTTTATCCGAATATCGGCTTTGTCGGTGGACTTTGCTTTAAGTACACCGATGTTCAATGTATCAAGAAATTCTTCTGTATCCGGCAAAGCAAATGCAGAAGCGTTTGTTTCAATTATTTCGCAGTACAGTCTGTCTGCCGCATTTTTGAATTCGGAACAAGGAAGCGTTAATAATTCCGTGCTGTCGGAGGTATTAAAAACAATTATTGTATCTTCCGTTCTGTTTATTCTGAATTCAAGTTTTCCCACAGGCTCGGTACGGATAATGTTTATGATATTGTAAAACATATCGTCTTTTTTATTAAGCTGTGAATCTGCCGCATATAATTTCTTTATTTCAAGTAAACGGAGGAATGCATATATTTCGCTCCATTCGCCTTTGTTTCCTGAAAGTTTAGGCATTGTCGAGTACCTCCTTAATTTGTTTTGCGATAGCTTCAATAACATTTACGGTTACGCTGTTTCCGAATTGTTTATAAAGATGGACATCGGCAAGAGGAAGATTGAAAGTATCGGGAAATCCCTGCAAACGAGCCCATTCTCTCGGTGTCATTTTTCTGATACCTTCCTTATTGACTTCGCCTTTAATGTGTGTTGTCGGTGTCAAATCTTTCTGACGTTTATCAATCAGCAGATTGCGTTCTCTTCCCATTCCGCCGCATACAATAGCACCGGCAATGCCGTCCCATTCACGAATTTCGTATCCGAAACCATTACCTTTAGCCTCGTGACGAGCTTTGTGTCTTCTGAGGGTTTCAACATAAACATCACTTAAATAATATTTAGCCGGTACAGGCTTTTCTTCTATAATATCTTTCAGCCTTTTTGTATCATCCGTCGCCTTTGGAAATTCAAATTTTTCGGGTGCAATATCATTTCTGAAAGCCACAATATATATTCTTTCTCTGTTCTGAGGGACTCCAAAATCTTTACTGTTAAGTACATCGCTGAAAACTTTATAACCCAAATCTTCAAAAGTTTTTTTAATTATTTCAAATGTTCTTCCTCTGTCGTGAATCTTTAATCCCTTGACATTCTCACAAAAAATAACCTTTGGTTTGTCTGCTTCGCAAATTCTCGCAACATCAAGAAACAAAGTGCCTCGGCAAAGACCTTTATAATTATCATCAAATCCTTGTCTTTTTCCCGCAAGACTGAATGCTTGGCAAGGAAACCCCGCAAGACATATATCAAATTGCGGAATATCGGTTTCGTTTATCTTGGTTATATCTCCCGCAATTTCAAAATCATCTTTGAAATTCGCCTTGTATGTTTTCTGTGCATATTCATCCCACTCACTTACAAAAACCGTGTTTATTTCATCCCCAAAGGCTCGTTCAAATCCAAGACGAATGCCACCGATTCCCGCAAACAAATCAATAGATTTATATTTAGTCATTTTTACTTTTTACCGTCCTCTCAATTTCATCGGCACACGCCTGTAAATTCTTTTTTATATCATTGCCCCAAAATCTAAGTACTGTCCAACCCGAATTTTCAAGTGTTTCATTTACCAAATTATCTCGAACAATGTTTTTTTCAATTTTAGGAATCCAAAACTCTTGATGTGATTTGAATTCCTTTTTCTTATTGTCCCAATCATAACCGTGCCAAAATTCACTGTCGCAAAACACGGCAACCTTTTTGCCGATAAAAACAATATCGGGCTTTCCGAACACTTTTTTACTGTTCTTTTGATAACGCAAACCTCTTGACCAAAGTTCTTTTCTGAGCATAACTTCTATCTTTGTGTCTTTGGATTTAACCTGTTGCATATTGTATGATATTTGTTCTTTTGTTTTATGCATTTTCGGTTTCTCCGTCATCCTTATAAAATTCGCATACATCGCCTATATCACAATCAAGGGTTTCGCATATTTTAAGCAGGACTTCCATACTGACAAATTCTCCCTTGCTTAACTTTGCAACAGAATTGCTGCTTATGTGAGCTTGTTCTCTTAATTGATATTTTTTCATTTTTTTATCAATCAATATTTTCCATAATTTGTCATAGCTGACTTTCATAATTGACCTCCTTGCCTGTTTGAATCAATTATAACATTCTGAGCAGAAATATTCAACACAATAAGTTTGCGAACGCCAATTTTTTGTATTTACAGCCCTAAATATTTATTCAAAATTATAGTTTTATTCAATTTCCGATATACGAAACAACCCGAAGGTATTTTTCTATAATAATAAACTGTTTTCAACAGGTCTTAAGGTGTCCCTAAAGAGCAAAATTACCGTTTGGATATACAAATGGTCTGCTCGCTAAGATTGAACATTCGATATTGGATTCTCATCACCAATAATCTTTACAAATAAAAATCAAGGCACAGCTTACGGAGAAAAATCCGTTGGCTGTGTCTTTTTCTTTTTGCCTATTAAAATTGAATACCAAATTCAAACTAACTTTTCCCCTTCGATTTGATAAATCGGAGGGATTTTTTTATTTTCGGAAACTTTTTCTCTTCGGAGGGGTACAAAACGGCTCTCCAGGTTTAAACAAGTGAGTGGGTAAATAAAATTTTTTGAAAATTAGAAAAATGGGTGTGCATTTCGGCACCCTTTGTCCAAATGAGTAGAGGGGTAAATGTTAAAAAATATAAATTTTTCAAAAACACCCCCCCAAAAAAGCGTTCCCGGTTCTAACAAGTGAAGGGGTAATAAAAGAATATTGGTCAAAGGGTTAATTTTTGATCGTTTTCGTTGCCTACCAAGTGAGAGGTGAAAATTTATTTGCAAATAGGGGGTGCAAAATGCCTCTCCCGGTTCAAACAAGTGAAGGGAGTTTTTACAATGCCGAGATTATCAAAGAAAGCAAAACAAGAATGGAATTTTTTCATAAATCCCGAAACGGGCAGAAGAACATACAACAGCCTTTGTCTTAAATGCAAAAACAAATGCAAGCAGAGCTACAAGGCAATCGTTGTTTTCTGCCCGAAGTACAAATCCAAAAGAGGTGCAAAAAGCGTTAAAAATCGCCGTGAATATGATGACAGCGGTTAATTTGATATAGCGATACTTGTTTTCAATAAAATGTCGATACAAAAGAAAAAATTACCGATTTCGGCACCTTTTTAATACAAAAACAAGAAGTGTAAAGCAAAGATAAATCGGTGATTAAAACCAAAACGGAGAGTAGCCATATAAATATATAAATAAATATATAGCTTTTACTTTCCGATAAAGAGAATTTATTAAGAAGGGATATATTATGATTCAAAACAAAGTTTACACAAGAGAAGAAATGAGAGAGGAACACATCATTACCTCCGACTACAAATTTATTGACAAAGAGGGCGAATACTTCGCAAAGTTGATAATGCGAGCAGAGGCAAGCCGAAATATGATGCGACTTTTTCTTCGGCTAAGTGACGGAAGAAAAATAATCACACCTGTATTTTGGTGGCAGAGTTATCTTGGCTTTTACGAGATAGATAACGGAACAAACTTAAGATTGATTTATGAGAAAAACCATAAGGGTATTTCCCTCAAAAAAGTTGAAATATTAAAGGAGGCAGAAAAATGATAAAAAACATAAGTATAGATTTGCTTGTTCCCTTTGAAAATCATCCGTTTAAGAAAAGAAGCGGAATTGAGCAACAAGAATTAACAGAAAGCATAAAAGAAAACGGATTGCTTGAACCGATAATAGTTCGTTCTTTTCCGGCGGGTAAATATGAAATTATCAGCGGACACAGACGAGTTGAGGCGTGCAAGGAATTGGGGATAACCGAAGTACCCGCAATAATCGAAGAACTCACAAAAGACGAGGCGATTGTGCAAATGGTGGATTCAAACATACACCGTGAACATATTTTACCGAGTGAAAAAGCTTTTGCATACAAAATGAAATCAGAGGCTTTGAAACATCAAGGTAAAACTTATGGACAAGTTGTCCACAAGTCAAGAGATAACATATCCGATACCGAAAGCGGCAGAAATGTTCAGCGATATATCCGCTTAACATACTTAATACCTGAATTACTTAAACTTGTTGATGAAGAAAGGATAGCCTTTACTCCTGCGGTTGAACTTTCATATCTGTCGGAATATGAACAACAAATATTACTTGAACAAATCAAATTTACTGACGCAACACCGTCATTATCACAGGCACAGCGATTAAGAAAATTCAGTAAAGACGGCAACTTTTTCGTCGATACGGTTTTCGCCGTTCTCAATGAAGAAAAGCCAAATCAAAAAGAGCAAGTGCGAATATCCGTAGATAAGTTGCGAAATGTCTTGCCAAAAGGGTTGGATAAACAAAAGACCGAAGATTTCATAATTAAAGCTTGCGATCATTACAGAAAATATTTAATCCGACAGCGTGAGAGGGAGAGATGATATGAAAAAGCAAATAGTAAATTTCAGCTTGGGTACAGGCGAATATATGATAAACGGAGTAAGATATATCGTTTGCGGTAAATTTGAGGATTTTAACATTAAAAAATATAGCGACAGCAATCATTTGAATAACAGATTGAAAAAATATCTCACGGGCGATTTCGCAGAATTGTCCTTTGACAGCATCAATGATAAAATGACAGATGAATATGATTGTTCGACTGTCGGAAAGGAGGATTAAATGCAGTCGAAAAACAAAAACCAAATAGGGATAACGGCTCTTTATTGTCGTTTATCCCGTGATGACGGAACAGAAAGCGAGAGTAACTCCATAGGCAATCAAAAGAAGTTGCTATCACAAAAAGCAAAAGAAATGGGTTTAACAGATACAAAATATTATGTGGATGACGGATATACCGGAACAAATTTCAACCGTCCCGGATTTCAACAGCTTATCGACGATATTGAAATCGGACTTGTTTCTGCCGTAATGGTTAAAGATTTATCCCGCCTGGGTCGAGATTATGTTTCGGTAGGTAATTATACCGACAGCTATTTCCCCGAACATAATGTTCGTTTTATTGCCGTGAACGACGCCATTGACAGCGACGAGGGAGAAAGCGAAATTGCACCGTTCAAGAATATCTTAAACGAAATGTATGCAAGAGACATTTCAAAAAAGATTCGTTCGTCCCACAGGCTCAGAGGTAGTATGGGAGAGCCGTTATCACAACCGCCATACGGATATATGAAGTCACCGGAAAACAAAAAGAAATGGATAATTGACCCCGAAGCCGCAACCGTTGTGAAAAGCATATTCAAAATGTGCCTCGACGGTAAAGGCAATGAAACCATTGCAAGAGAATTGCAGGAAAACGAAGTGCTTATACCTATGGCTTATTGGCGGTCAAAAGGACTGAACAGAGGCGGAAAGAAAACACAGACCAATCCGTACAAATGGTGTAAGACAACTATTCAGAAAATTCTTTCTCAACAAGAGTATTGCGGAGATATTATCAATTTCAAAACATATTCCAAGTCATTTAAAAACAAAAGACGTATTGAAAACTCCAAAGAAAATTGGGCTGTATTCAAGGATGTTAATGAGCCGATAATCGACCGAGAAACATTTGAAGCCGTACAGAAATTTATTTCAAAAATAAAGCGTCGGGCTCCGAAAAAAGAAAACGGCGAACGGAGTATATTTAACGGATTGATATATTGCGGAGATTGCCACAGTAAAATGAGATACCACACAAGCACCTCGAATAAAGAAATTCACTATTTCACTTGTTCTGATAACAAGGTAGATTATCGAGGAAGGTGCCCGGGAAGACATTATGTCAGAGCAGACGCCCTTGAAGAAGTTGTTAAACTTGAATTAAGGCGACTTGTTGAAATGTTGGAAATTGACGAGTCATATTTTGCACAACTGCTTTTGCGGAAAAATGACGAAGAAAGAGAAAAAGACAAAAGGTTTTTGGAGTCGGAACTGCAAAAAGCGATTGCACGCAGCAACACGGTATCGCAACTTTATGAAAAGCTATATGAGGATAATGTTATCGGAAAAGTCAGTGATGAATGGTTTGTTGAGCTGTCTCATAAATACGAAAAAGAGCGTATGGACTTAAAAGCCAAAATTGCGGATACTCGACACAAAATCGAAGAGTTGAAAAACAACAATTCGGAATATGAAAAATTCATATCGGCAATTCGCAGGTTTATGCAAATGGATAATCTGACATCACCGCTGCTTCGAGAACTGATTGACCATATTGATATTTTTGAAACAGAGGGCACAGGCAAAAGTCGAACGCAGCGAATCGTTATATATTACCGTTTTATCGGATATATCGAATTGCCGAACACCACAAAACAAACCCATATTGCGGATACACGCAAAGGCGTTGCCGTAGAATATATAACCGAGCAATTCACGGCATAAAAAAGAGCAAGGTGTTACCCTTGCCCAGACATAAAAATTATATGATAAAACAAAAAGAGTGTTCATAAGTCAAATCCCTTATGAACACTCAATATGGTGCGGGTGACAGGACTTGAACCTGCACATCGG
>UMDF01035731.1_pt1 | contig 12856 bp, 12 predicted proteins | sample 1964421 | NCBI WGS metagenome assembly UMDF01 (sample SAMEA4835987, study PRJEB28245) | human gut metagenome | biome: gut microbiome; material: fecal sample | place: Denmark | collected 2008
TGCGCCGTGGACGGCATCCGTCAGGCGGTTCAGGCCATCGTAGGCGAAGGTGTAGACGTGGCCGGTTCCGTTTGCCGTCCGGCTCATGGAGGTGATGTTGCCGTTGTAGCCTGCCGTGCCGTTGTTGTAGGTAAGAGCCTGCTTGAACTTACCGCCGTCAATTCCCGTCAGCCAGCCGCGGATGTTGTAGGCGAAAGTCGCCGTATGGGCGGTGCCTCCCAGTTTCTTGCTTTGCAGCCTGCCCAGGTTGTCATAGGCGTATTCTGCCAGGGTCACGGTGGCGCCGCCGTCCAGTTTGTGCTGCACCTTGCTCAGGCGATCGGCGTGGTCGTAGCTATAGGTGGTGACTTCCGTCAGGCTTTTGTAGCTTGAAGCATGCGCATGGGTCACGGTTTGCGGCTTGTCGGTGAAGGTGTAGGCGGTAGTAGTCACGTCATAGCTAATACTCATGTAAGCATACATGGAAATCCCTGCTTACGCACAATAGCATAAGCAGGGATTTATTTTAAGTCACACTTTCAAATAGATTACATACAAAGTTTTCTTTTTTATATCTAGCACATAAAAAGCAACTGCATTCCCTAACTTTTTATAGTAAAAAGAACAAAATCCATTTTGCGATTTTAAAGATTCACAAGCCTCCGAAATCCATTTGTTTCGTAGAGAATCTTCTCTTTTCCCAAAAGCTATTTCGTAGAAAGTGCTAAATTGAGTACTATCAACCAAATTTTGAGTCCAATTACTTTTTCCCCACAATAAAGAATCTGTCTCATATTCATTATCATACAAGATAAATGAGGAATTCATCAAGAAACGCTGTATTGTATTATTTGATAATTTATATTTTTCTACAATATCATAATCTTGCAGGTTCCAAGATTCTGAATAATCAAAAGATTCTATTTCTGCTTTAGTCACTCCTAAGATTTGAGCTATTTCAACGTCTGTTTTAGAAGCATAACTAAAAAAAATATTCCATATTATACCCAATAAAGATAATGATAATATTGTATATATAACTTTATAACGCATATTATTACTTATAAAAACCATTTTCTACTACTAAAAGGTCTATTAACGCGATGTCCTACATTACCTAACCCGTATCCGTATATTTCGTACGAAATACCTTTTCCTGCAACTTTACTGCCTATTCGGGTCGCAAAATTGCGAAAAGTACTTCCTCCTTTGTGATAATCAAAATCGTAAATATCAATACGGCCATTTTGATTACCTATCCTAATTGCCCCATTCGGATTCAGCAACATAATACTTAAGTTTCCATATACCAATCCTGTCCTCATATTTGGATGCTTAGGAGATAAAAAATTGTAAGGAACAGAATGGCTTAAAGATAAATCTTCAATAGACAACGGAGATAAATCTATTTTAGAGATGTCAACATATAGTGGTTGTCCTTTCCCTTCTCTATACCATTGATTAGCTTCCTTTAAAGTCAAGTAACCATCATAGTCCGGTCTATCTTTCAATCTTGCATAGCTCGTTGCATAATTTGAACGTGCTTCATCATTTACCAATCCATCATACCCTAAATCATGACTTAATGCCTCTTCATGGGACATGCCTTGCTTGAAGTTAGATTTATCCATAATGATAGCAGTGCCTTGCAAGCCTTCAGCGTCAGTGCCTAACAACTTTCCTTCTTTGTCATAAATAGGGCTTATGAACATTCCTGTCGGGTCAATATAGCGTACCGGGTTATTGCCACAGTAAGCATACGGACTTACTCCATAATATTTTTCTGCCAGCGGATCCACCGTTGTAAACCTCCCCAGCGCTGCATCATACTGCCTTGCCCCATAATCATACCAGTTCAGACCTTTTTCCGTATCCAGCTCCTTGCCGTTGTACTTGTAAGGCTGCACATTGCCGGTGCTTGCAAATACTCCGCCGAAGGGGTAGTAATGGTTTGCCTCCTCCACGGCCCCGCTGCTGTCCACCACCAGGCAGTTGTTTCCCTGATGGTCTTTCACGTAGTAGTGATAGCTGTTGTCGTCAAGTGTCACATAGCCCTCTTCGTGCAGGAGAAGCCGGGGGACATTGTTTTCATAGATCACATTCCCACAATACACCGTGGTAACCGGGCTGGTGGGGCCGTCCAGTTCCTTGTATATCGTCCGTCGGCGTACACCATCGGCAGTATAACCGTGCTGAAGGAAACCTCCGGTATTGAAACTGAAGTATATCGGCAAATTTAAGAAATTATATCGGATATTGGTGATATTCTTATTCAAATCTTTCGTCAGATTGCCGTTCGCATCGTAAGCGTACTCGTCAGCTTGCTTCGCCCCGTCCTTGAACTCGAAGCCATTGCCGTAGGCAGAAGCCGTTGCAGCATCATCCACACGGCTCAGGCGGTTGCCGTTCAGGGTGAAGGTCAGGTTGTCTACCAGACCGTAGGCAGAAGCGGAGGTCTGCCCGTAGCGTTGCAGGTTCTTGATGTTACCGTTCTTGTCATAGGCGGTCACCTTCTCGGTATAGTGGCCTGCGCCGTGGACGGCATCCGTCAGGCGGTTCAGGCTGTCGTACTTATAGTACGTCCAGTTACCGGAGGTGAGGGCACGCTGGTTGCCGTCCTGCGAGAAAACCAGCCGGTCGGCATTGTCATACATCATTTCCACATATTCTGCACCCGGCAGTTTCTTCCAGATACAGCGGTTACGTCCGTCGTATTTGTACTGGAAGGCATACTGGTCGAGATTGGCCGAGCTCTGATACATGGGCTGCAGCACAAAGCAGAGGTTGCCTTTGTCGTCATACACATAGTAGGTGTCGTGCGTTTCGCTGTCTTTCATCTGACGCGTCAATACAACATGTCCCATCTTGTCGGTGAAGGTGTAGCTCACGTTCAGGTCTTCATCGGTGGTTTTAACAACCGAAAGCTGACCGGAAGCATAGCTGGCAGTGCCACCACTTAAGACATAGGAACCGGTCACACTGTAGTAACGGCAGTTCAGTGGAGCAACGCCCGTATTGGTTAAGTACTCCGTCTTTACAGCCCGACCGGCACTGTACCATGCCGCTCCGGGACCGTACTGTTGAAGCACACGGTTCAAAGGCGAAGCCTCATACACCGATTGGCTGTAAGGACGACTGTCGTTGCCATATTTACCCGGTGCGCCACTCTTAAAACTGGCAGGAGCCAGATAGACGGAAGACGTGACTGGTATCGGAAGCCAACCGTTCGTTTCTCTTCCCACTGCATCATACTCCTGCAAGGTAGCGAGGTTTTTGTTCACGGCATTGCCCGCCTGCACCGCTTTTTGCACTGTCTGGAACGGACGGCCAAGCCCGTCGTAATAGGTAATGTTATCAAGATAAGAGTTACCGATATCATTGAGCATCGTGCGCGTTAGCACGTAGCTTGGGGTGCCGACCTGCGCACTCATGGCGCAGGCAGCTATCAATAAAATTAAAGATAAACAAAATCGTCTCATACTGCTTTTGTGTTTAAATGGTTATTTTTTATATTGATAATTATATTGCTCCACAGTCTTCCCGTTATGGTCTTTCACCTTCACAAGCCGTCTGGCGTTATCGTATTCATAAGTTGTTTTCTCACTGTTGGGAGCAATTTCCGATGCCATCCCTACGAAAGGCAGGTAGTTATATACCGTTACCAGTACCGGCTTTCCGGCAAAATAGCTGACCAATAACATATGCATAAGTTGAGTACGCACATCAACAAGATTCCGATTCGTGTTAATCATCAAGTCATCGATGGCTTCTTTTGACAAATTCTTTTCTACATCGTCATAGGTAGCACCCTCAATGCGAATTACCGGATATTGACTATTGTATGCCCACAGCGTAACAGTATTTACCTTGTCTCTTTTCGAATACTCCATCAGGCTCCCTTGACTATTGAACTTGGAATACTTCACATTAGTTGTAAGCCTGGAATCCATCGTTTCGGTCGATGCTATTGAGAGCTTCACATAATTGGTCAGGGGCATGGTTGTTTCAAGCGTCTTTTGTTCCTTGGGTACTATGTTTGTACCAATGTCTTGCCTGAACAAATTCACCTGCGCTTCAACGACTTTCCCCTTGCGCCTGGTTATCACCTCCAGAGGAGTGGATATCATATATCGCTTTATACACGGCATGTCCGGTAGTCGGATTTACAATGACATCCGCAATATATCGGTACTCCGTCTCAAGATTATCATCGGACGAATTTATGACCTTGGTTTATTACAAAAAGTCGTGGGGATATTCAGTGTTGTCCAACCCATCGTAGTTATACTGAGTGGTGGTTACTATGGAATCCTTACTCGATCCGCTATAAATGTAGTCTGTAACAACGGTCTGCATCTTCTTTATAACCTCAGATATTACAGGTACCAAAGTAGAAGTATATAGTTGTTCATCATGGAAGTTAATAAACAAACCTTCTGTAATAGAAGTGTCTCCGGAATACGAATACAACACCTTCACACAATGACTTCCAGACCGTGACACTCCATATCTCTTGTAAACGTTCGTCTCCTTGCGAACCAGATTGTAGCCGCCGACCGTCTTTGCATAGCTCCTAATCTCTTTAGGATTGCCATTCTGCCAATTGTTCGAGATAAACAGTATGGGATTGGGATAATCGCTATAGCTGTCTGCCAAGTCGTCCATCTTGAAGTCATATCTATATTCCGTCTTGCCGCTTGGATTCGATTCGGCTCCATGATACTCCGTAACATATTCATATCCGATATTGCTGGGATAGAAAGGATGATCGGTCAAAGTATAAATGGTGAATTTTGCATCATCAGTAGTATTGGACCGACCGTACTGATATCCTCCCCTGAGCTGTTTCAAGTTCTTACTGTAATTGAACATGCTAATCTTGGCCAGCCCGTTCTCATTCAATCCATACTTGAAGTACCGCGATTCGGCAAGCACACCATCGGTATAATTCTTGATGCTTTTTATCCGCAAACCTCCGGCTTTTTCACTGGCCGAAATTTGGTGCCCTTCGTACTCGAAAGCAGTATATCCACCGGTAGGATAGGTCAGTTTTACCAACGACCCGGCTTTCATATACGTTTCGTTTCCTTTACGGTCGTTGTTTATTCCGCTTGGGAACTTGAGGCGCGAAACCATAGAGGCATCCGAATCATTGACATAAAGGGCATTCTTGTTGCTGCTCTTCCCATTGTAATACCCCCAAAGGTCTTTGCCGAAACTCTTACGGCAGGGGAGCAAAGTCGGGTCATATTCCATTCTGAAGATTTGCTTGTCGGTGCTGTCCGACACTTCCGAAATGCTACTGAGAAACATTCGGTAGCGGTCTGAATTATAATGCAGTGATGAATTATAGCCCGCTTCACAAAGTATCATTTTCTGGGCAAACTCCCAATTGCATATAGGACTGGCAGAAGTTACATTGGAATTATACACTTTCAAGGAGCGCAGAATCTTTCCCGAAAGAAAATCCAGCCTCTTTGTATTGTCATCATATTCAAATACAATCCTCCCCAATGCGCCGAACTTTATTTCACTCAGATATTTGGCTGAAGTCATGACATAGCTGTAAGACACGGCAGTTCCTTCTATACCGGAAATAAAAGAGAGGTAGAAGGGTTCACCCGTAACCGCACGCCTTTCCGCTTTCGTGGACGAATACGACGGGAACCGGTCTTCGTAAGTAGCTCCTGCAATATACGAGAAATTAATTTCCCCGCCATTGTTGTTCAGGATAATCTTGGTCAGATGCCACGCCGTGACAGCCGCCGATCCGCCGTGGCCGTTTAAGATTGTCTTTTCCGTCTCATCGAACACAAAGGTATGTCCTTCTTCTGTCTTCACTCGGAAATAGGTTTGATTTACAAACTCTATCCTCAGATTCTTGAAAGGTAGGAGGTGAATCTTTCCATCGGTACCAAATGAGAATTTGCCGGTGTAACCCATAAAATTATAGGTAAACTCATCAGCGGCACAATCAATGGCAGACGGATCCAGCGTATTATACATATACCGCAGGTAATAGTCATTTCCAAGCTCTGCTGAAGTAATTGTTCTATTCAAGAATCCTCGCTGGGCTGTTTCATCGGGCAATCCGTTTACAGTACGCGAAATTACTCCGCCTGCATTCAGCACCCAACCTAATCCTACAACCGAGGCTATATCATCCACCTTGATGCCCGAGGCATTGTAGCTGGCCGAAATGCCAAACTTGAATCCTCTTACGTCGGTTTCGTAAAGCGGTATATCAATCTGAGGCGCCCCCGTAGAGTAGCTGACGGGAATCTGGCCGTATCTGTTGAGCGCCTGCACTTCCGGACTGTGATAGTCGCCCACTCGAATAGCGAAAGCTCCATTATCCGCATCTTGAGCATGCACAAGGCATGAAATCAATAATAATATTAAAATGAGATAGTTCTTTTTCATAACGAATCAATGTAATTGGTAAATTTATTCAGTAAGTTTTGTGTGATGAAGGATTGGGGAGGCTGTCTTCCAAGCCTCTCCCATCTCTTTGATAGACGGAGTCTTTTCAGCCTCCTACAGTGGCGGCATAGCCTGCACGCCAAGTACGCTGGCAATGGTGGCTATGATAGTGCCCACAATCTTCAGGATGTCTTTCCAGGTTTCTTTTGTTATCTTCATAATGTTCTGTGTTTTAAATGATTTTACAATTCTTTACTTACCTCAAAGCACGGGCACTGCTTCACCCACTCCCGCGGTTCCACTATTCCGTCCCCGTCCAGGTCGGGACTAAGGTCGCGGTGGCCGCAGACGCGGGCGTTGCGGAACTGCTTCAGCAGTTGATGCACCAGCAGCCTGAGTGCCGAGCGCTGCTCCGGCGTACGAGTATCTTTCGGATTTCCCAGGGCATCCAGCCCGCCTTCGTAGCAGAGGCCGATGCTGTGGGCATTGTGCCCCTTCACGTGCGCGCCGGGCAGTTCCAGGGAACGGGTGCCGAGCACGGTGCCGTCGCGCCGGATATAGTAATGGTAGCCCGTCGTGCGGAAACCGCGGCGGCGGTGCTCTGCTTCCAGAGCTTCGGGAGTAAGCGCATAGCCCTCCCGCGTGGCGCTGCAATGCACCACGATGTAGTTGATTTTTCGCATAAGATTAGTTAGTGATTAATGATTGAAGATTAGTAATTTATGATTTGACGATTTACGATGTACGATTACTTTTCGTATCATAAATGCCTGCATAGGCGCGGTTATTTAGCAGTACGAATTTCAATCGTACATCGTAAATCGTCAAATCGTAAATGGCCTTATCCCAACGGATTTTCACCTTGGTCACCGTCGTTACCGCCCGAGCCACCGTCGTTGCCGCCCGAACCTGCCGTGTCCTGAAGGTCGAAGCGCACGCACTTCACCCCGGTCACCAGCGAACGGGTAGACACCGTATGGTCCAGATTACGCTTGGAGGTGGGCAGAAAACGCACTCGTAGTGTGGACTGGGTAGCCGACACCTTCAGAGGGTCTTCCACACCGTTCATGGTGGACTTCATCGTAAGGCGGAAAGTACCCAGACCGTCCAGCGTCACGCTCTCGGAAGACTGCAGGTGGCGAGTCATCACGGTCACCAGGTTGTCGATGACATTCTTCGAGTCACCCGTAGAGAGGGAAGACAACTCCGCAATCTCCTTAGCCACCTGCTCGGTGTCCACATTCCCCGTCAGCACCACGCGGGGATAGAAAAGCTTCTTGCCCTCTTTGTTGGCAAGAACCGACTGAAATGATTTGTAAATTACTGGCATAGTAGTTTTGTTTTAAAAATTAATAGTTTGTCTTGAAATTCAAGGATTCGTTTTTTTCAAATGAAACAACATTGTTTTATTTTCGTGTATTAAGCTTAACCACATTGCAAAGATAACGCTATCCGGAAAAGTGTGCAAATTAAAAAAACCGTTTTTCTTCATGAATTTATTCACAAATCGAAAACTTTACTTACAGCACAGGCTCAGCAGGTATCGCCCCGGTTGCCGTATCTTGCCATGACTCTCGCGCAAGGCATAGAAGCCCTTCCACAAAGGGTGGCCGATAGCACCGAAATTACTTTTGAGGATAATGGCATACTGCTCTTGCGGAGGAATATGGAACTGCTTCAGATTGAAAAGCAGCCCGTCCAGGTTGCGGTCCGTGCCATCCTGCGGCGGTTGCAGTTGCTCTATTTTCCGAAGATATTCCCCCTCCGCGGATGGCACATCCGCGCCCTCAGTGCCCCCGGTTCCGGGGGAACTATGGAGGAGGGGATTTTCTTTGCTGTGTTGTGATGTGCTATGCTCTGCTGTGCTATATGTACCCGATGTCGCATTTTCGGGCTTAAATGCTGCACTTTCGGCAGCGGACGGCACGCTTCCATTGGCAGACGGCACTCTCCCGGCGGCAGTCGGCGCGGCCTCGTCATCGCTCTGAGAATCATCCACCAGACAATAACGTGTGTCTATGGCGGAAGATTTCCGGCGCTTGGTACTGAACAGATACTGCCGCTGTATCTCAGCAGAAGTCAAGATGGCGTATTTGCCGAAAAGGGCGGCATTGAAAATGCCGTACTCCACAGCCAGGGCAAGAATGCGCTTCACGTCGGCAGCCGTCTTTTCATAGAGGCAGGCGGAAAGGTCTTCGTAGAAAAGCTCGTCGGCACACACGTAATAGCCTTCGTCGGCATAAATGCAGGAGAGGGCGCCCAGCAGAATGGCAAAGGAGCCGTCACCCTCACGTTTCATGATGCGGCGCACCAGACGGTCGTGCATGAAGTCTGTGTTCAAGGGGAAATAGTCAAGTCCCCGTTTTTTGATTCTGGACATGGTTTGATGATTAGGGGTTAGTGATTAGGGGGAGAGAGCGGCTTGTATCATTCTATATCACCTGCTTCGCATAGGCGTTTCCGCTTGCGGAGCACGCTTTCGCGCACTACCTTCAAAGCATTCAGAATAAGATACATACGAAGAGTACAGTCCGAAATTTCAGTGATGACCGGATAACGGAGGGGATTGCTTGCAGGAAGTGAGCGACGGTAGCGGGCGTTGCTCATCGCCCTACGGCATTCCTTGCAATAATTGTCGGGGGCAAGCGTACGCTTGTCTACATAAAAAGAATCAACGGGCAGTTCTCTGTGGCAACATCCACAGAAACGAACATTTTTTTCAATAATCTGTTCCATAACCATTTTTTGTTAAGAATTAGTACAATAATATTTTTTTCGGCACGCCCCTGCCAAAGATGCTTGTAGGGGCTGTTTGCTGGAAGTATATATCCAGCGTATTCTATCTATACATCCAGCGCGTTGCATCTATACTTCCAACGCACCTCATCTATACATCCGGCAAGGCAGATGCCCATTTTTTCAAATTCGTAAGTATTTTTGCTAAATTCGGATGCTTCCGGATAAAAGACCAGATGTGTATTTTCCATAAATCCCTCCCTTTTATTTGCATTTATAAAACATGATATGTATTTTTGTCCCAACAAAGATAATACTGTTTTCATTTATAAAACAAACAAATCGGGAATTAAATTCTTAAATAAGACGTAAGACAGTATAAATGAGGAGATAATAGTTTCTGAATAATTTACACGTAAAAACTGAAGAATATGGCGAATGACAAAGACCCGGTATTTTGTGCGGCAGACATCATAAAACGTGCCAAACTGGCGAAAGAATTCAAGACAGACAGCGAACTTGCCGCCTTTCTGGGTATATCACGCTCCACACTGAGCAACTGGAACGCCCGCAACAGCATCGACTTCCCCCTGCTGCTGGGCAGCCTGGACGACGTGGACTACAACTGGCTGCTGACGGGAAAGGGCTCGCCTGCACATCATTCAAAATTCTGTGACAATGACTTGGTACAAGGTGAAGTGGAAATACTTCACACACCAAAAACAGCCGACCCTATGGACGACCGTAGCGTGACCCTCTATGACATCTCTGCCGCCGCCAACCTGAAGACACTGCTGGCTGACCGCCCGCAGTACGCCTTGGGGCGGATTGTAATTCCCAATATCCCTGTGTGCGACGGTGCCGTCTACGTCTCGGGCGACTCGATGTATCCCATCCTCAAGTCCGGCGACATCGTAGGCTTTAAGTCCATCCGCGACTTCACCGACGTCATCTACGGTGAAATGTATCTCGTCTCCTTCGAACGGGGCGGCGACGAATACCTGGCAGTGAAATACGTCAACCACTCGGAACGGCCGGACTGCATCCGTCTGGTGAGCTACAACAACCACCACGACCCCATGGACCTGCCGCTGGCGGCAGTCAATGCAATGGCCATCGTGAAGTTCTCGATAAGGAAGAATATGATGATGTAGAGGGCGGCATTATCACCGGAAATTTCGTAAGAAAGCTCCTGGCAAGGATTGTTTAATAAGTAAACAGAGAAATTATACAAAAAAAGCTTGTAATTTATTCTTTTATCTTATTTTTGCGATGCCATAGGCATAATAATAAGTATCCGGAAAAAAACATGCTTATTCCATCCAATAGAACAAAGAGGGAGTGCATTCTTTCAAGGTTATGTTTTCTAGTGCTTTCAGTATGGGTGTCCCTACCTTCCGCAGCACAGAACAATCCCTACAAGATAGACGATGCACTCTACCCCATCTACCAGCGGGCTTCCAAGCAGGCACGCCAGCAGGAGGGGCTGCTGGTGGCCGACACTTTGTATCAACAGGCTCTGAAGCTCGGTGACAAAAAAGCACAATGCCTGGCATACATCATCCCCCTGCAGTTCTATATATCCCAAAAAGATGATAGCAAAATAGAAAAGGCATCCACTGACCTGAAAGAGATTTCACGTGCCAATAACTATCTGCAATATTATTATCACGCTTGGAGCAGCGAAATCATCTACTTCCTGAACCAACAACGCTCATTGCTCGCCTTGCAGAAAGCGGAAAAAATGAAAAAGCAAGCTTTTGCCGACAGATACCCTTACGGTATCTTCAGCTGTATCCGAACCATGGGCCATATCTACAAATCACGCGGAAACTTCGACCTCTCCGCCCAATACTATCAGGAAGCCTTGGACTATATGCTGAAGAATATGCCCGACCAGGATCCCAGCCAACTATACTCAAGCCTTGCCGAATATTACCGTAACACCCAAAAAGATTACGCCACCGCACTGGACTATTGCGAAAAAGCCTTGAAGAGCGCCAAAACAGAACGGAACATAGCCCAAGCCATGATAGAGAAATGCCTGATACTATTCCGGCAGGGGCGTATAGATGAATTCAACGACTGCTATAAAGAAGCCGTACAAATGGCAGACCGTTGCAAGCTCTCTGCCAACGTTTCCCTACTGATAGCCCACATCAGCAAGAACATACTGGACAAACAGTATGAGCAGGCCCATGCCCACGCTGACCAATTGTCCGAGAAAGGCTTGCAACAACATGCTTACATTTACGAATACGCCAAAGACTATCCCAATGCCATCAAATATCTGAAAAAATACCACCAGCAGTTGGATTCGACGAACAATCTCCTGCAACTGTCGGACATCGCCGAACTGAACACCCAAATAGGCGCCGAACGTCTGAAAATGGAAAACATACAGGCCACCTCGCGCTACCGCATCACTCTTTTCAGCATTGTCACCGGCTTTTTGCTGTTATCCCTGCTTTTCCTGATGCTCTACCTCCACCGCAAACGTAAAGTCAACCTCGAACTATGCCACAAGAACGAGGAACTTTCCGAAGCACGCGACCAAGCCGAAGCAGCCAACAAGGCAAAGAGCATCTTCCTGCAGAACATGAGTCACGAAATACGGACACCGCTCAACTCTATCGTGGGCTTCTCACAACTCATCACTTCCCCCGACGCGAACCTTTCCCAAGAGGAAAGGCAGGATTTCTGCCATCTCATACAGCACAATTCCGACCTCCTCCTTACACTGGTGGGGGACATCCTCAGCGCAGCCGAGTTGGAAAGCAACAGATACACCATGAAGATAGCGCCGCACAGTTGCAACAAGCTCTGCCGGGAAGCCATAACCACCGTTGAACACCGCAAGCCCGAAGGCGTGAAGCTCTACTACACCTCCGAAGTGGACGACTGCTACGAACTGAGCACCGACGGGCAACGTGTGTGCCAGATACTCATCAACTTCCTTACCAATGCAGAGAAACACACCACACAAGGCGAAATCCGCCTGCACTGCTCCCTCACAGAGCATCCCGGATACGTCACCTTCTCCGTCACCGATACCGGTACCGGCATTCCCCCGGAATACTCGGAAACCATCTTCGAACGCTTTGAAAAGGCCGACAACTTCGGGCAAGGCACCGGCCTGGGACTCAATATCTGCCGCCTCATCGCCGAACGGCTGAAAGGGCAAGTGCTGCTGGACAAGGAGTACAAGGAGGGGGCAAGGTTCGTGTTTGTACTGCCGGTGAAAAAATCCATTTGAAGAGCAAGACCAAAACAACAAAGGCTGCCTCTTCTGCATCCTCCGAAACATCGGTATCTGCAGAAGGGCAGCCTTCTATATAAATAGCCGTAAAGCTATGCTGATTATAAACCGAATGCGGCTTTCACCTTGTCCACATAGTCCAGCTTCTCCCAGGTGAAGAGCTCTACCTCTATGTCCTTGTCGCCTTCGTAGCGGCTACGGAAGTGCTTGACGACGGTCTGCGGCTCGCGGCCCATGTGTCCGTAGGCGGCAGTCTCCTGATAGATGGGGTTGCGCAGTTTCAGGCGGTCTTCTATCGCCTTGGGGCGGAGGTCGAACAGCTCGTCAATTTTACGGGCAATCTCACCGTCGCTCATATTGACGTGGCTGCGGCCATAAGTATCTACGAAGATATTGATGGGGCGTGCCACACCGATAGCGTAACTTACCTGTACCAGCATTTCGTCGGCAACGCCGGCA
>UMDF01007696.1_pt1 | contig 12407 bp, 9 predicted proteins | sample 1964421 | NCBI WGS metagenome assembly UMDF01 (sample SAMEA4835987, study PRJEB28245) | human gut metagenome | biome: gut microbiome; material: fecal sample | place: Denmark | collected 2008
CATCAACCTTGCTTTTTCTTGCTGCGTTTACTTTATACCATACAAGCTCCTCTGATGAAATGCCACACTTCAGGCAAGGAAGTCTTATAGGATCACCCGGTATTTGTTCCTGTACATTATCCATGATATAGTCATACGCAAACGGTAACCGTTTAAAACTCCAATACTTAACTGTTGGATCTTGTAATGGATTAGGCGCACACACCACATGGGTTACAATATCATCCTTAACTCTAAAAAGAACATACATCGGTTTATAACCCTCTATTTGGTCGTACACTGCTACATGACTATAATAATTGCAAAATTTGATACTTGTGCGTACATTGATACAATCATGCTTTAGTCGGTTTTCTTTATCTATCCAATATAATTCAAAATCAGTAATGCTACTTAGTTCTTTGTGCTTATAAATAATAAGTTTTACGTTTTCTGATAGGAAAGGCCTTAGTGTAGAAAAATCCTGATTATATCTGCAAAACGCAAATCTCTTTGCAATCTCAGTATATATATCATTAGGCAAAGAATCTTCAATCAGCAATCCTTGCCTATCTATCTCCATCGCATCCTTATCCTTTTGAGAAAGTTTCTCCTCAAAACCTTTTCCATATACATCGTCCAAAGTAAAAGCTGTTTTATGAGTTTCATTATATTGAGACAAGGTCACAACCCTATCCGAAGTAACATCTCGCACTTTATAAACCGGATACAATCTTCTGTCTCTCGAAGATAAGGGCTTTGGTCGATTTCTATAATACCTTTTTTTTAATGCGCTTATTGCAATAAAAGGCAATGCTACTGCAAAAAGAGGTAATGTCAATACCAATAGAGGCAATAGAGGTGAGATTAAGATTCTTACCCATAAAGCTGGAGTTTTGCCAAATAAATCATCATCATCATCGTCATCAACACGTTTAGCATTCTTATGCTTGACATGTCCTACAATAATCCATACTATTGCTGATAGCGTAAGAATAACATACGCGATGCCTATAGTCAACCAAATATTCATAATATATTTATATAAATTTGTAATTTCTGCAAATTCCTATCACCTCTAATGCATTCCAATCCAATTCAGAATCTTGTAACAAAAGTAATGATTCCAAAAGATTTGCTCTACCTCGAATTCACGTTAAACTATAACATCACCAGTATCCATATTTAATACATACATTTAAAGATTATCCCAGAACTCCGGAGATTGTTGATCCATATCCAAATTATCATTATAATAAGGATTATCATCAATACTTCCCCAACCATCAGAATCATCCTCCTCAATATAATTCTCCTCTATTACATTATCTTCAAGTTCTTCCACAAATCCAGGAACAATTCCTACCATATCTTCTACTCCATCTAATTGAACAGCAAGCATATCTTGCCCTTCAAAATCTTCATCTACCCTATCAAATTGCGCTCTTAACAAATCTTGTTCAACCGCTTCTTCTACATTATTATACTTTGCTTCAAGTGCTGCGTATGCATCTTCTTGCTCACTAATAGAAACTTGATTAGCAATAGTTTCGTGCATTACCATTTCATCATCCATAATTAAATTTTGTTTTTCCATTTTTATATCTCCTATTTTATTAATATGATTAAATATCTAAAAATTAAGTCTTTACTTCTCACGAAAGGATTGATATTATTTCCCAAATATGTTTCTTATAGAATTGGTCATAACCTATTTTTTTAAGTGTTATAGATTTACTCTTTTCAAGTTCTTCTACCGTATATTTACCCAAATTCGAACTATGCAGAAATATCTTTATCCCATTTAACGCACGTATGATAACACCATCCTTCTTCTTATAAAGGAATTTTCCTGTATAAATTGTTCCGAATGGTATATCTTTATCTTCAATTTTTATTTGTTGCTTTTCTCCTCTCACAGGAACAGCACTTAGGTATAGCAATGACCTTTCGACATTAACAAATGAAAAATATAATTCTTTCATATATTGAGGCTGCAATTCCAAATTTCGAGCTTTATTTTGTTGACGAAGATTCATAAGAGCTTCCCGTTTACCAAGTTTGAAGATTAACATCTTTCTGTCATTTCTGGATATATATTCAACTTTTACGGGGCAATCTGCATCTATCTTTTCATCTATAATAGAAAAAGAGACACCACTAACCCCGACAAGTCTATCTTTATAGGAACCTATTTCATCATACTTACCGGGAACAACTATCGAGCCATCTTCACGTTCAATCCCCCATTTATCCATTTGAAGAAATTTCTCCATTCCATTATCCAATCTTCTACTCTTCTCCTTCAAGCTCTTACAATTACTATCTATAAAACCATTACAACCATCACATTTGACATTTGCTATATTGTCAGCGTTTAACTCACTGATATAATCATAATTACTTAAAATCTCATTCCCTTGAAAATCCACAATGCAATATAATCCATTACGCATAGCTATAATTTTGTCTGAAGACCATATCTCCAGTTGGGAATAACAAGCTGGCGTTAAAGGAACCCCCTTTTTCATAATTCCCCAAAGTAATGCACCATCTGTCTCCTTTACATATTTGTTACCTATAGGATTGAATTTTTCTATTCGCCTTATTCCAGCATTAAGAAGAGTATAGTTATTGTCGAACAAATCATGTAACCCATCTTTCGTTCCTTCATACCATCCTGTGTGAGGAGTAATTAATTCATATTCAAAAGCTATTCTTATTTCGCCATCGAATGTAATCAATCCACATTTTCCATCTTTCTTTCCAATTACATATCTTTGAGTACTTTTCATTATGGCATCCAACTCAAATGCTTCTGATAAGCGTTCCAACTTATCTTCTGTTTTCAAATCTTCTTGTTTTTGTCGCCATAATTCATCCAGTTCTTCAAGGACTCTTTTATTCTCTTTCTCAATATCTGAAATTTTCGATTGAAATTCAGGATGCGCTTCAATATATCTCTGTTCTGCATCAAAATAATACGGTTTGTATGTGCTATCATATTGTAAATCAGAGAGACAGACAAATGTTCCACCCAAACCATTTGAAGAATTCTCATTCAGGTACTCCCAACTCCCATCTGCCTTTAACCAATTGCACTTTAAAATGAGTTCACCTCTTTCCTCACTTTCTTTTTGAGCTTCTCTATCAAAAATGAAAACATTCATTTTATTATTATAATAAATATCTTTTGCCATCATATTTTCCAGATTGACGTGTTCATCTTGTTCATCAAAATTAAAAACCCAGATAATGAATTTCTTATTTAGCCGATAGAACAAATCCCTTTCTGCAATTACACCGACAAAGGTTGTGCTTAATTGCAATTCAAATACAATTTCTTGTCCCCTAAAACTAGCTAAAATATCAGGACGTTTCCAATTTAGTATAGGGTGATTTCCTATAATGTTTTTTTCTACTTTTACGTCCGAAACACCAGGAGTCATTTCCAAGAGTTCAGCAATTTTGGTTTTTAATCTTTTGTGACGCTCCCCTTCATTACATCGGGCATATTTTTCTCTATTAATATCCCTTCTTGTTCTTCCTGTCGTTGTTTTATAATCACATTCATCACTATCTTTAAAATGTGAAAAGAAACTAGCTTTACCACGTTCTATCTTCCGACCTGATATTTTAACTGCCTGACGACAATATTTGCATACTAATTTAGGTTTTCTCAAATATATTGATTTTTGCAATTCAGTTCTAACTTTAAAAATCGCGTTCTCCGGTTGAGCAAAAAAATCTCTTGCACTTATTTCTAAACCAGTGTCAGTATCAATAACAGTATCTATGGTACGTTTAGTTTTATCAACATAACCTAAATCTGTATTTCCTATTGGTCCTATTGTTATCATAGAACCTTCACCTACTATTATTTTCTGTTCTTCGCTACCTGTTTTTACCTTATTGTCTTTTTCTATCGTAGGCACTGACTTGTTCAATCCAGAAATCTTATTTTGCAATTCGACTTTTTCTTTATTCAAAATGTCAATTATTGCATCTTTAGTACAAATTTCAGCCTTACAATCCTTATACTCTTTATTTATACTGTCATATTGCTCTTTGAGATTTTGATATTGCATCTTCAAGCTGTCTATTTGGTCTTGCATCTGTTCATCAGATATTCTTTCATTATCTCCATCTACAGATTCTAACGCTTGAATATTTGCTTGCAGTTCTTTAATAGTATTATCTTTTTTCCCAATTTCTATTATGTGGTTTTGGCTCTGTAACTCCAAAGATTTAACTTTTTCTTTTGTTAATGTCAATTCCTGTTTTAATGAACTAACACTTTCTTGTAACTGTTGAGATTCATTTATATTACTATTCAACTCATCCAACAAACGTTTTTTTTCATTTTGTAATACAGTATTCTCTTTTATTAGAATGTTATCTTTGTTTTCCAACGTTGCATTTTTCTCCAACAATTGTTTCGTTTTATCTGACAACACTTTGTTTTGTAACTGAATGCCTTTGATATCAATCTTAAAAACTCTCTTTAGAAGCCCCATTACAATATTCTTCATATAGTCTGCCATAATCACCCACCTTTTAAATTATACCATTTAAATAATATATCTATTCTTTATAATGAAATAACATTGCAAGTTCTTGACCATCAAACACCAGTTTTTTAACTTTCATACGATTAGATTTTACATCTTCCCAGCCCCTAAGAAAACATTTATACAAACAAAAACGTGGAACTACGTACCCACTATCTGTAACTGAAGGTCCTAGGAAAACCTGAAAACATAAATAGATGGACAGCAGTCCCACGCTGAATCAGCGTAGGAAACATAACTATGCCATTCTTATGTTTTCTTGAAAATTTCCTAGGTTTTCAGTCACAAGAACAAGCACAACGCTTCTTACAATTTTATCTCTAAAAAACATTGAAGGACATCACCATGTGCTTCATCCGCAAACTTAAACATTTTCTTTCACAAAAAAGAAAATTAGAGAAAGTTTTTAGCTCCTACAAATATTTTCTTGAGACAACAATCACAGCCACCGTCCAATCTATTTATTGATAACAATTTATATGCTACTCCCACCACTTATACACCAACGCCAAATGCAAATATTCATATTCAGCCTTATTAAATTTTATTTTTCTTTCCTTTTCGCAAACGCTTATACTCCCTCATATCCGTCTTATATTCATCACTCATTTTCAACATTCTGAATATCTCCGCCCTGATACGATAACATTCTGCTGTCGGCTTTTCACATATTGCAAAATAATGGTTGGCTACTTTCAAAGCTCCATCATAATCTTTCAGGAAAAACAGTGCTTCCGCCTTATTGAAAATAGCATCCGACCATACTCTTTCATTATGCGTTATCAACAACTGATTATCAGCAACCGCCTCACGATACTTACCAATATGCGTATAAAGGATGGCACGGTCACGATAAGCGGCATAATATTTGGGATTGAGATTGATAAATGCTGTATATTTTTCTATCAATGCACCTTTAGGATAGGATTTATCGAAGAACAGCCTGTTTAATGCGCGATACTGCTCCCGTATTTCTTCCAATTCCTCTTTTATAACTTTCTTTCTCTCCTCCGGTACTAAGACTTCAATATCAGAAATTTCCTTCGGATAAATAACCAAACCTCGTGGAAGCATTATTTTCTTCAGAAGTTCCACATATATATAATTCTTCTTATCCCCTTCTCCTCTATATTCATACCTATCCAATACGATATAGTAATTCCTGGCAATGAAATCATCCGCTACTTTCAAGAAAGCTTCCTTAATCCGTGAACATTTCTCATTTATCGCATTATCCGTCACATCTACCAAACGACGGATGGACTCTTTCTGTTTTTCAGCATCCTCTCTATTGGAGAGCACTTTATAAATAGCCAACAGTTCATCATAGTAGGCCGACAGCATTTTAAACTCTACTCCCTCCGGATGGCGCAGATAAAATATATACAGTGTCTTTTGCAAAGGGGTCATCCGCACCTCCTTATCATAATCAAGCAAACGAATATTGAATTCATCTGTAATCTGAAGCCTGCTCAGCTCTGGAATCACTTTTACATTCTTCAACTCATCTAAGGTCTCAGTTCCTAATGTGTGCAACAATAACTCATAATACCCTGCACCTTTCAGAATTTCAATCTCCTTCTTAATGTTTTCTGCAATATTTTTCATAACAATGGGGAATTCATGGTCTGCAAATTCTTGTTGTGGTACTCCCTCCCTCTCATAAAATTCTCCTCCCTGCAAATTCGACACCACAGACATACAAAGACCTCCATGAGGCCTTTGCCGATCCTCTTTTATGAAAGCGCAATAGTCCAAGAAGAAAGTCTCCCAACCATCCTCTGTCATTCCTTGCATTGGATAAAGTGTGAAACGGCTCTCTCGCACGATGTTCCACATGCCGGGTGTGGAGTCATATATGAAGCAAGCAAAATGAAAGATACCACTTTCCATCTCTGTCCAATCAAGATGCAGTACTTTACAAAGCAATTTTGTATATTCCACTGTGGTCATTGAACCCAGAAAATTCTCAATGTCCCTATTCTTCTCTTCTGTCAAATTAGCCAAACCATTCAAAGAAGTATCAGGCTTCCATTGAGGCAAATAAATAAAACGAAAACCGTTTTGACGAAAAATGGCTTCTATTTCATCCAAATTCTCCCGGATACACCGGTTCAAACTCTCGTCATAACGATTTTCTACATAAATGTAAGTGTCCGCATCAAAATCAAAAGGAACTTTCCCAGGATAATGAAACCTCTTGAACTTATTCCATTTCCGCCAATAGTTTTCCTCCCTTTCTTGTTGCTCTCTTAACCATGTATCATCCGTATCATTGTTTCTAAAATTCCTAAAAACAAAGCATACAGAAAGAAGAGGCAACAATGGAAAAAAAAACAGACAACACAATAAAAGAATTAAAGTAATAAACAGCATCAAGAAACATGCCAAGCAGATTCCCTTTTCATCTTTTGCATCTTTATATAGCGAGTTCCATTCGTATATTAAAGATTCTACTATATTCTTCAGATACGCCCGACAATCTTCAAAACACAAAACAAATATCATGAGGAGTGTCCATGCACCTATTACCAACTGTATCATACCTATTTCTATCTATACAATTAATTAAAGAACTGCTACATATAGTCATTGTACAATCTTAAAAATTGTACAATGAAGTAGAATCCTTTACTTATTTTAATGTAGCAAAGGTACTATAATATAATAAATAACAGCAAGTTTTGCAAGGCTTGCAAAATCATCATCTGATATTCTTCTATTAAACGTAAATACAAAAGAGAAAGAAAACTATGAATAGCAATGTTTTGAAAATTACATCCCCGAATTTCATTTTGTAACAACATTTCAAAGCCCAAAAACATCCGCTTCAAGCCATCAAACCGTCACAGTCCATCCCCTCACAGAACACCTTCTGAAGTGGGGGTAATTCAATATACGACTGAATAGGATTCAATATACGACTGAATGGCATTCAGTATACGAGTGAATAGGGTTTAGTATAAGACCGAGGTTATATTAGTAGTAAAGCAGGATTGAAGACAGAGGGGGAAAAGCCACTTTTTGTCCTAATAAATCAACACGAACTGACTATATCCCTAAAATAATCATATAAAAATATCGGAAATGAGTTCAAGACAGATACTCTGCAACTTTCTGTATTTACATACTTAGCCAGTTGATTTTCATATATGTTGCTCTGAGCGAGATTTTCTTTTAAAGCAGGTATAGCATCAACACCTACACAAATGAAGTTTGCCTTCCGAACATTCATATCGGTCAAATGCAGCCAATTTTCTTTAGCAGTCTGTTATACTTTGAAAGTATTACCCCGGAAAAGTTTTTCGATATTGTGTCCAAACCTCAACTCTTTATCCGTACAGTCACACAAAGGTTTAATCTTATTTTCATTCAAGATGAAATTACAGTCCGGACGCAGCAGGTCATTGGTCATTAAATACGTGTTATGTGAAGAAGTAAATATCTGGCAATTCATATTGAACAACATTTTGCATACTTCAAAGGCTAAACGGAAATGATAGAACGCATCAAATTCGTCAATAAAGACAAATGACGCTTCACTCATTCGCTTCATCCAAAAATAAAGTAATTGCAGCGACCTCGTTCCCGTAGATGCAACCAAGTAGAAAGAAATTTCCGAACCGCCTATATCACAAAGTATTTGTTTATCGGCAAGCGTATGTGCGACAAGCCGGAACGTTTGTCCACTGACTCTACGCAGGAAATTTGAGAAGTCTTCAAGCAATCCGTTTGCAATGATAAACTCATCAAGATTCACTGCAGTTGTTTCCAGTCCGATAAATTCCCTTGTATCAAGATTCCGAAACCAAAGCATCGAGTTGACAAACTTACTGAGTTTTATCAAGTAGTGTTCTTTGCCCAACGGGTAGGAAGTCAATAAGAAATTGACTATCGACACGTTATTTGCATTGCTTCCGAGGTTATTCTCTATGGTTTCTTCCATAGGAAACTGTTGCTTGTCTATGCAAAAAGAACCATTCTTCCGTTCAAAAACCAAATTATCGTCCACCCGAAGCGATTCGGACACTAATATACCGCCGGCATCTTTGGAATAGGAATAGGCATAGACAACTATCCCGTTCTCAAACCTAAATGTATATTCGAACTCGACTACTCCCTCTTTCTTTCCGGCATAAATAAAATTCACATAATAATCTATCTTCTTCCATTTGGGTGACAAATGGTTCTCAATATCGAATAAGGCTAAACTGAAGTTTGTTTTACCCGATCCGTTCGGTCCATATACAATACCATTTTTTATTATTGTCTTGCAATCCGAAATTTTAGACATGACACACTACTGTATCCAGCGTCTCTCCATCGGCAAACAGCCTGCCATCCGCCTGCATCATCCGCTTCTTCAGGCGGAACTTCTGCTGGGACACGGAAGCGGGAGACACGGCAATAAGCGTGGCAATCTGCGCATTGCTGAAGTGAAGACGGATAAGCATACAAAGCTGGCTGTCGGCAGGTGTAAGCTGGGGAAAGCGCAGGGCAAGACGTTTGGAAGCGCCCTTATACACCCGGTCCGTAAGTTTCTGCAAGTAGTCCCACTGGCTGTCGGCAAGGAACTTAGGCTGGATGCGCAATTGCTTCACCACTTCGTCCATGTCTATCATGGCAGAAGCAAGCGCCTGCACCTGCCCGTCGAGCATACGGACACGCTCGCCCTCCTTTTGCAACAGTTCCAATTCACGAGGTACGGGACGGTCTTCATACTCCTTGAGGCGGGTACGAAGTGATTCGTTTTCTTTATCCAGGCGGCTGCCATGTTCCATGAGATTCATCAGTGAACTACGCACTTCTTCCCGCTCTTCATCCGTCAAGGACATTTCCTGCAGGCACTCTTCCAGCTCTTCACGTTCGCGTTCATTGTTGCGCAGGCGTTGTTCATTCTCACTCAAACCGACCAGATAACGGCGGTGCTTGCGTTCTTTGGAGAACTTGATGTCTTTGATGGATAGCCATACATTCAGTCCTATCATCAGAGCGGTGAATACACCCCACAGAAATTGTTTCCACCTATCGGCCGGTTTCAGACGGACAAGGCTTCCACCGGAAAGTTCCTTTATCTGATGGTATTCACGGTGCAAGTCGGAAAGCAAACAGACGGTCTGGGCACTATCAGCAGCACCGCACTGCACCAGTGAGTCGGCACGGACGAGGGACTGTTCGTAGTTCATCAAAGCTTTACCGGAAGGTTTCGAGCAGGCTGTCAAGCCTAAAAGAAAGGTCAGCAAGAGAAAAAGGGAGGTGTGTTTCATCTTGAAATTTTGTGTTTATAATAAATGAGGTGTAAAGTCGGGAAGGAATGAGCTTACTTTAAATGTTTTGATAACCGCGAAGGTTCACGGCGCATATCCCAAAGGTCTGCAATGTAAACGACCTCTTCTTCTACATAGAAAATCAATTTATTATGTTTACTCACAATCAATCCCCTATAAAATCTAGCCCGATTTTTCAGCAAAGGTTCTTGATGAGCCAACTCAGGATTTACGGCTATACGCTCCTCCCACCAGAATATATCCCGCTCAAACTCCTCGGCAGCTTTCCTGCCAAATTCACGAAAAATATAGCATACCGTATTTTCCCATTCATGCAAGGCACGAGATGACCATTCAACTCTCATAATCCCGCAATAAATTGTTTCATACGCTGATGCGCCACTTCTGCCGCGACTCCCTTTCCGGCTTCAAACTCCGTTTCCGCCTCATCAATCCGTGCGTCCAGTTCCTCCACCGTATAAGGAGCAAGCTCCTCGACCTTCAGTCTCTCTGCTCTTAACTTGGCCCGGTCCACCGCACGACGATAAGCACGACGCACCGTCCGCAACACCTCCATATTGTCAGTAGCCAATATATCACGAGCCAATTCATTTCGGCAAGCATCCAATTCAACTGTTTTCATAATCAATGCATATTATATAGAAAACAAAGGTAACACTTTCTTCCCACAATAAACAAAGAGGTACAAAGTTTTTCATTACTTTGTACCTCTTCTTTCTCTTCGACCTGCATTATTTATAGTCGTGAGTCAGCAAAAATCATATAGCTTAAAACTCACTCGTAAAGTGGAACTTGATATGCTTGAAGTCCATCTGCGCCATCTGCAACACATATCCGCTATCGGCCAGGAACACATCCCTACCCTCGCGGTCTTTGGCCATGTACTGATATTTGCGCTTCTTGAAGGCTTCCAACTCCGCTGCATCATCGCTCTCAATCCAGCAAGCCTTATACAGACTGAGCGGCTCCCAACGGCACTTCGCACTGTATTCGTTCTCCAGACGATACTGGATGACCTCGAACTGCAACTGCCCCACCGTACCGATAATCTTACGCCCGTTGAACTGGTTGACGAACAACTGCGCCACACCTTCGTCCATCAACTGGTCGATACCCTTGGCAAGCTGTTTCTGCTTCATCGGGTCGGCATTCTCAATGTACTTGAACATCTCCGGAGAGAAACTCGGAAGTCCCTTGAAGTGAAGCGCCTCGCCTTCGGTCAGCGTATCGCCAATCTTGAACGTACCGTTATCCGGCAGGCCGATAATATCTCCCGCCCAAGCCTCATCGACAGTTGTCTTGCGCTGCGCCATGAACTGCGTAGGCGACGAGAAACGCATCGTCTTGCCATGACGTACATGCAAGTACGGGGCATTGCGTACAAACTTCCCGGAGCAGATTTTGCAGAAAGCGATACATGAGCGGTGATTCGGGTCGATATTGGCGGTTATCTTAAAGATGAATCCGGTAAATTTAGGTTCTTCCGGCTCCACCTCACGTTCTTCCGCCTTCACGGGACGGGGACTGGGAGCAATCTCCACAAAGCAATCCAGCAGTTCCTGCACACCGAAATTATTCAGTGCCGAACCGAAGAATACGGGAGCAAGCTCCCCTTTCAAATATTCCTCCTTATCAAATTCGGGGTAAACACCGTCTATCAGTTCCAATTCTCCGCGCAGCTTGTCGGCCAGCTGGGCACCAATCCGGTTGTCCAGCTCCTCGGTATGGATGTCCACTTCCACCTTCTCTGTCACCACCTGCTTGCTGGGCTGGTAGAGGTTAAGATTATGCTCGTAGATATTGTAGACACCCTTGAAACGGACACCGCTCTCAATAGGCCACGTCAAAGGGCGCACGTGGATGTGCAGTTCCTCCTCCAGCTCGTCCAGCAGGTCGAACGGGTCTTTGGCTTCACGGTCCATCTTGTTGATGAAGATAATCACCGGCGTATTACGCATACGGCAGACCTCCATCAACTTGCGTGTCTGCGTTTCCACACCTTTCGCACCGTCCACCACGATGATAACGCTGTCCACAGCCGTCAGCGTGCGGTAGGTATCTTCGGCAAAGTCCTGGTGACCCGGAGTATCGAGGATGTTGACCTTGTAGTCATGGTAGTCGAACTCCATTACAGAAGTGGTGACGGAAATACCACGCTGTTTTTCAATATCCATCCAGTCCGACGTTGCCGTCTTCTTTATCTTATTGCTCTTTACGGCACCTGCCACCTGGATTTGTCCACCAAAAAGCAACAGCTTCTCAGTCAATGATGTCTTACCGGCATCCGGATGCGCGATAATCGCAAACGTTCTCCGTCTCTCTATTTCGTTGTTATTGGCCATATATCAATTAGTCAGTAATAATCACTCTTCCAAATTCTTCATGCAGACGGCAAGGCTCGCCTCCCAATGGGGTATATCGATGCCGAATGTCTTCTTTATCTTAGTCTTGTCCAACACGGAATAATGCGGACGCGGCGCCTTGGCAGGAAACTCATCCGTATGCAACGGGCTTACCTTGCAGGTCTTTATGCCGGCCAGGCGATGGATAGCCAACGTGAAATCATACC
>UMDF01052513.1_pt1 | contig 11902 bp, 8 predicted proteins | sample 1964421 | NCBI WGS metagenome assembly UMDF01 (sample SAMEA4835987, study PRJEB28245) | human gut metagenome | biome: gut microbiome; material: fecal sample | place: Denmark | collected 2008
ATCAATTACATTATACGAGATGGCGAGGATGATGGTGTTATATCGGAGAAGACGATATATGAGCTTGTGAAGACGGCCCAGGTCCTGTCTGCAAACCGTACTGGTGCACTCATAGTCATTGAGAATGAAGTTGCACTGGGCGAGTATATTGATACGGGAATACCAATCGATGCGGTCGTGACTAACCAGTTACTTCTCAATATATTTGAGCACAACACACCGCTTCATGATGGTGCGGTGATCATAAGAAAGAACAGGGTGGTTTCTGCCACATGTTATCTGCCACTGTCTGCAAATGACTCCATCAACAAGGAGCTTGGAACACGACACAGAGCCGGTATAGGTATAAGTGAGGTGTCAGACAGTATGACTCTTATTGTATCTGAGGAGACAGGTTCAATATCCATTGCACAGGGAGGCGAGCTCTTCAGGAATCTGGACAGCGAGGGCGTGAGAAGTCATCTTCAGACGCTGTGCAAGGAGTATAACGGAAGAAAGAGCCACAGGTCTTCAGGTGTCCGTCCGGTTAAGCGGAGAAAGAGAGTCGTTGTGGAGAATAAGAATAAAGCTTCCAGAAAGGGGGCTGATGAGAATGAAAAATAACAGCGCAGAGCCTAAGAAAAAGGCAAATAAGATATACAGCAATATAGGTCTTAAGCTTCTGTCGGTTGTGCTTGGATTTCTGGTGTGGCTTCTTGTACTGAATATCGATGATTCAGCCGTGACAAGGACCATAAGGGACATTCCGGTCAATCTGGTAAATACTGACGCCATAACAAGTCAGAATCAGTTGTACACGATAACTTCAGGTGATACCGTGGATATAGTCGTCAAAGGACGTAAATCACTTATAAGCGATCTTGATGCGTCGGATTTCAAGGCTGTAGCGGATATGTCAAAGATATCCATAACAAATGCGGTGCCTATCACTGTAACTGCGAACAGCACCAACATAGCTAAAAAGGTCAGCATAACTGTTGTGGACAACGTGCTGTCAGTTGAACTTGAGGACGAGAAGTCAGTGTCAGTTCCTGTGTCCGTGGTGACAACAGGCGAGGTTGCTTCCGGATATACGGTTGGTAACAGTGTGGCAGCTCCAAACCTCATAACGATAAGGGGTGCTGCAAGTATAGTTTCTAGCATAGATCGTGCAGAGGTGACAGTTGATGTGACCAGTGCAAAGGATGATATAACGACAAACTGTACGCCTGTATTTGTAACCGCTGATGGTGAGAAGGTGTCAGACAAGTCGATATCCTACGATGAGATATCGATAGCAGTCACAGTTCCGGTATACAAGACTAAGAATATACCTGTTCATGTGGATGTCACAGGAGATCCTGCGGATGGATATCTTGTATCAGATATAACATATGTACCGGAGACCGTTGATATAGGTGGAGACGCATCGATAATAAAGGATATAACAAGCCTTGATATAACGGATGTTGATGTGAGCGGATGTACAGCAGATGTTGAGACTACACTTGATGTATCAAAGTATCTTCCAGAGGGTGTGGTCGTGACAAAGGAGAGCGCATACATCAATGTGAAGATAGCGATCGAGAAATCAGTTACAAGAAATATAACGGTGACCACAGGGGATATCATCCTGAGGGGCAAGCAGAGTGGATACAGCTATGAGATGAGCATGGGTGATAGCAATACGATAACCGTGAGCGGAATCTCAAGTGCGGTGTCCAAGGTATCGGCCAAGAGCCTGAAGCTGTCCATAGATGCTTCCAAGCTCTCATATGGCGATAATACGATCACGCTCAGTGTCCCTGATGGAGATAAGTACACCGTGGTAAATACGTGTACAGTTATGGTAAAAGTTACTGAGACACAGTAGTCATTGTCTGGAGGTGTATGTATATGGATACAGAAAAGTTGAATGAGCTGAGACAGATCATAGAAGATTCGGATAATATCGTTTTCTTTGGCGGTGCAGGAGTATCGACGGAGAGCGGTATACCAGATTTTAGAAGTGTGGATGGACTGTATAATCAGAAGTATAAGTATCCGCCGGAAACTATAATCAGCCACAGCTTTTACAGACGGAACCCGGAGGAATTTTACAGATTCTATAAGGACAAGATGATATTTGCTGATGCAAAGCCGAACAAGGCTCATATAAAGCTGGCGGAGCTTGAGAAACAGGGAAAGCTCAAGGCGGTGATAACGCAGAATATCGACGGACTTCACCAGATGGCAGGTAGCAGGAATGTCATAGAGCTCCATGGTTCTGTTCATAGAAATTACTGTGAGAAATGCCATGCTTTCTATGACCTGGATTATATAGTCAATTCGGATGGTGTGCCTAAGTGTGAAAAGTGCGGAGGCACTGTAAAACCGGATGTGGTGCTGTATGAGGAGGCACTTGATGAGGATAATATGTCGAGGGCACTCCAGTATATATCCGAGGCGGATACGATGATAATCGGTGGTACATCGCTTGTTGTGTATCCGGCAGCAGGACTTATCAGATATTTCAGGGGGCGGAAACTGGTGGTTATAAATATGTCCCCGACACAGTCGGACAGCAATGCAGATCTTCTGATAGCGGATAAGATAGGAGATGTGCTGGGCAGTCTGTAGCATATGACGACAAAGGCATGTTGAAGGCATGCTATACAGATTCTATATAGTATGGAGGACGGTTTATGTATTTTGACAGATCAAATGGCTTCCCGAAAGATTTCCTGTGGGGCAGTGCGTCTGCTGCATATCAGATAGAGGGAGCGTGGAATGAGGATGGCAAAGGCCCATCCAACTGGGATCAGTTCGTAAGGATCCCGGGAAAAACATTTAAGGCTACGACAGGTGATAAGGCGGTTGACCATTACCACAGATACAAGGAAGATGTGGCACTTATGGCGGAGATGGGACTTAAGACTTACAGGTTCTCAATATCCTGGCCAAGGATCATACCTGATGGCAATGGCGAGATAAATGAAAAGGGCTTACAGTTCTATGATGACCTGATCAATGAACTGGTTAAGTATGGAATTGTTCCTATGGTAACAGTGTACCACTGGGATATGCCACAGGCACTTGAGGAGCAGTATCACGGATGGGAGAGCAGACGAATAGTCGATGATTTCGTCAGATACGCAAAGGTTCTGTTTGAGAGATACAGTGACAGGGTAAAGCACTGGATAATCATGAATGAGCAGAATGTATTTACAGGTCTTGGCTGGAATGCAGGAATGCACCCACCAGGAAAGGTTGATGACCAGAAGATGTTCTATCAGGTAAACCATCATGCATTTATGGCACACGCCAAGAGTGTTATTGCACTCAAGGAGATCTGCCCGGATGCTAAGGTCGGTTCATCCTTCGCATATACACCGTCATACGCATTTGACAGAAAGCCTGAAAATGCGATGGCGAAGATGGATTATGATGATCTGAACAACTTCTACTGGATGGATATGTATGCCTATGGCCGTTATCCAAGGGCTGCCGCTGCTTACCTCAAGAGCAAGGATCTAACTCCGGTTATGGAGGACGGTGACGAGGATATCCTCAGGAAGGCTGCAGGTCTCATAGATTTCATGGGTGTAAACTATTATCAGTCATGCGTTGTCGAGCACAACCCGATAGACGGAGTGGGAACGACTCACGAGATGAACACGACCGGCAAGAAGGGCACGGCAAAGGTTCAGGGTGTTCCGGGACTTTACAAGAATCCTGCAAATGAATTCCTTCCTACGACAGACTGGGATTGGACCATCGATCCGATGGGACTTCGCATGTGCTGCAGACAGATAACATCGAGATATGATCTTCCTATAGTCATATCTGAGAATGGCCTCGGCGCATTTGACAAGTTTGAGGATGGGGAGATCCATGATCCGTACAGGATAGATTACCTGAAACATCACATAGAGGAGCTCAAGAAAGCGTGTGATGATGGCTGCCGTGTCCTGGCATACTGCACATGGTCTTACACAGATCTTCTCAGCTGGCTCAACGGATATCAGAAGAGATACGGATTTGTGTATGTGGACAGAGAAGAGGACGAGAACAGTGGAACTTTGAACAGATACAAGAAGGATTCTTATTATTGGTACAAACATGTTATAGAGACCAATGGTGAGGAGCTGTGATAATAGAATAATATCATAACAGGGAGAACCGGCATTTGAGTGCTGGTTCTTTTTCGTACTAAAGTTATGCATTTAGTCATTTAATTTTAAAAACTAGCCGTTTGGCTAGTTTACTAAAAAACTCAGTGTATTATAATTATTTGTTATGTTGATGGCAATATCTGGCAGTAACTGCCAGGGATTAAAGACAGGAGGAAAGGGATAATTATGAAATCAAAGAAATTGGTAACTGGGTTGATTATGGCATGTATATTTGCTGTAGTGATTATTGCGGGAAAGAACTCTGTGAAGGTGCAGGCCGCGGATGGGGATGTGGCAATTGTGACGGATGGCAATGGCGATGAGATCGGATCATATGCTACACTGGCTGATGCATTTGTAGCCGCACAGAATGGCTATACAATATGTATAATTAGTGATATATATGATCCTTCGGCTTCTATAGGATACAATGATGGTGAACATAATAAACATATCATTATAGATCTCAACGGTAAAAGTGTCACTTTGCAGATGATGAATTTTGATTATTCGTTATACGTGAAAAACGGAACATTAAATTGCGGTATCACAAATGGAAGTGTTGGATTTACTAATGCTATGCTGACTTTGTCAAATGTCAAATTCATTACGGATAGTATCAACTGGATGACAAAAGATGGAATCTGTCTGAATAATGGCTCAAATGTGACGCTCAACGGTTCACAGTGTTGGTTTGAAAAACTTGAGATGGATACAGACTGTGTATTTACGGTACAGAACAGTGACGGACTTAGCAACTTTGGGCATATTGCAGATGGATTTGACGGCGTGAAAGAGTTTGTACCAGAGGGACTTTCTGTAGAAGGAACGACAATCATTGATGATGAGACAGGAGCCAAGGCTAAGGATTTTATTCTCCGTTACCGCAGCTTGTCGGATGATGCAGATGTCGCTGTCAGCATTGATCCAAAAACATATGTGTACGATGGAAAAGAAAAGAAACCTGCGGTTACGGTTTCTTATGGCGGAAAGACTCTGACAGAGGGAAAAAGTTACTCATGTGTATATGCGGATAATATTGATGCGGGAACAGCTACAGTTACTATCAAGGGTGAGAATACCATGCATGGACAGATCGTGGAAGAGTTCACAATAGATAAGGCAAAGCAGAAGGCACCTACAGGTTTGGTCGCAACGGCAGAGACTGTGGATGGGAAAAATGATGGTCAGATATCTAATCTGAAGACGTCAATGGAATATAGTGTTGACAAGAAAAAATGGTTGGATTGTGAAAGCACGGTACTTAAGAAACTTGCAGATGGAAATTATTATGTGAGATATAAGGAGACCAAAAATTATTATGCATCTCCTGCTGCAAAGGTAGTGGTAAAGAAGGGGAATGTACCAGCAACAAATGAACCGACTACAAATGAACCTTCAACTAAAAAACCAACGTCAAGTGAGCAGACGACAGAGAAGGTAACAACAGAGAGACAGACAACCGATGAGAAAACTAACGTGACTTCAACAGAGAATACAACTGTAGCAGACTCAAAAAAGGGGTCAGGTGTACCAAATACCGGAGATGACGGAAATGTGGCATTGATGCTCATAGTCATGATGGCATGTTTATTAGGGGCTGCCGGGGTGGTAGTTTACCGTAGAGAGAAATAATTTAAAATAATAAAAAAAAAATGTTAGCACTCAGTATTGACGAGTGCTAACAAGTGTGTTATATTATCATCAGACAGGGAAGTGATATTAAGGTATCAGTTCCCTGAAAGTTTAGTTTAGGAGGTAAACAGCTATGGAGATGGATAAATACACACGTAAATCGTTGGAAGTTGTAGAGAAAGCAAAAGAAAAAGCTCTGGAGTACGACAATCAGGAACTTACGCAGATGCACCTTTTGGCTGGCTTGCTTGAGATAGATGACAGTTTGATAGCCAAGATATTTGAGAAGATGGGCGTGAATGTTACTGGTGCCGTGAATGCGGTGGAGGATAAGCTGGCAAGGTTGCCGAAGGTCAGCGGTGGCAATATGTATGCCGGAAATAACTTCTCAAAGGCTCTCATCCAGGCAGAGAAGGAAGCAAAGCAGATGGGCGACACATATGTGTCTGTTGAGCATTTGTTCCTCGGCATGGTGGATAAGGCTGATTCGGATATCAAGGAGCTTCTTAAAGGCTGGGGAGTTAGCAGGAATGCATTCCTCAAGGAGCTGGCAGAAATCAGAGGTAACCACAAGGTGGACAGCGATGATCCGGAGAGCTCATATGAGGCTATGGAGAAGTTCGGATATGATCTGGTCGAGAGGGCAAGACAGCAGAAACTTGACCCGGTAATAGGACGTGACGCTGAGATACGAAATGTGATCAGGATCCTGTCAAGGAAGACAAAGAACAATCCGGTGCTTATCGGTGAGCCTGGTGTAGGTAAGACTGCGGTTGTAGAGGGACTTGCACAGAGGATACTCAGAGGTGATGTACCAGAGGGACTTAAGAACAAGAAGATATTTGCACTTGATATGGGAGCTCTTGTGGCTGGTGCCAAGTACAGAGGTGAATTTGAAGAGAGACTTAAGAATGTCCTTGATGAGGTTAAGAAGTCTGAGGGTGAAGTGATTATGTTCATCGATGAGCTTCACACTATCGTCGGAGCAGGCAAGACTGATGGTGCAATGGATGCGGGAAACATGCTTAAGCCTATGCTCGCCAGAGGTGAGCTGCACTGTATAGGTGCCACAACACTGAACGAGTACAGACAGTATATAGAGAAGGATGCGGCTCTTGAGAGACGTTTCCAGCCGGTTATGGTGGATGAGCCAACCGTTGAAGATACAATATCTATCCTTCGAGGAATCAAGGAGAGATATGAAGTGTTCCATGGTGTTAAGATATCAGATGGTGCCCTTGTAAGCGCGGCGGTTCTTTCCAACAGATATATAACAGACAGATTCCTGCCAGATAAGGCAATAGATCTTGTTGATGAGGCGTGTGCCATGATCAAGACAGAGCTTGATTCAATGCCTGTTGAGGTGGATGAGATCACACGTAAGATAATGCAGCTGGAGATTGAGGAGACAGCCCTTAAGAAGGAGGAGGATAATCTGTCAAAGCAGAGACTGGCAGACCTTCAGGCTGAACTGGCAGAACTCAAGGATCAGGCAAATTCCCTGAAAGCAAAGTGGGAGAATGAAAAGGCTGCAGTTGAGAAGATAAGAACACTCAAGGAAGAGATGGAGCAGGTCAAGGCTGATATTCAGGCTGCACAGAGAAATTATGATCTGAACAAGGCAGCAGAGCTTCAGTATGGTAAGCTTCCAGCGATCCAGAAAGAGCTTGCAGAGGCTGAGTCCACAGCTTCAGATAAGGAGAGGGAGCTTGTTCATGAGGTGGTTTCAGAAGATGAGATATCGAAGATCGTATCCAAGTGGACAGGAATTCCTGTTGCAAAGCTTACTGAGAGCGAGAAGAGCAAGACCCTCAATCTTGCCAGCGAACTTAAGAAGAGAGTTGTAGGTCAGGATGAAGCCGTTGACTATGTCAGCGATGCGATCATCAGATCAAAGGCGGGAATAAAGGATCCTAGCAAACCGATAGGTTCATTTATCTTCCTTGGACCAACCGGTGTTGGTAAGACAGAGCTTGCAAAGAGTCTTGCTGCGGCGCTGTTTGACAATGAGCAGAACATGGTCCGTATCGATATGAGTGAATACATGGAAAAGCACAGTGTGTCAAGACTTATAGGAGCGCCTCCGGGATATGTAGGTTATGATGAAGGCGGTCAGCTGACAGAGGCTGTTCGTAGAAAGCCATATTCGGTTGTCCTCTTTGATGAGATAGAGAAGGCACATCCGGATGTGTTCAATGTGCTCCTTCAGGTGCTTGATGATGGACGTATCACGGATTCTCAGGGCAGAACTGTGGACTTCAAGAATACGATCATTATCATGACATCAAATATCGGTGGTGCAGATATTGCAGCTGCCGGCGGAGAGATCACAGATGAACTGAAGAATGACGTAATGGCTCAGCTTAAGAGCAGATTCAGACCTGAGTTCCTGAACCGTATTGATGAGATCATTACATTCAGGGCACTGTCCAAGGACAACATCAGTGGTATCGTTGATCTTCTCATGGCAGATCTCAACAGCAGACTGGCAGACAGGGAGATCACTATCAAACTTACGGAGAGTGCAAAGCAGCACATCATCGATCAGGGATATGATCAGGTGTATGGTGCAAGACCGCTCAAGAGATATCTGCAGAAGAATGTGGAGACGCTTGTTGCCAGGATGATACTTGCGGGCAGCGTGAGCACACAGTCAGCCATAGTCATCGATTATGATGGAACGGCTCTTGTGGCAGGAAATGAGAGATAAAATAATACAGGTCATACAGAGAAGGGCACAGGGGGAATACTCCTGTGCCCTTCTCTGTATTCACAAAAAATGAAATTAATGGTATAATTGGCGCTGATGAAAAATGTTCGGTATATTATTTGAAATTTACATGAGGAGGGCAGGGAGTGAGTACAGAGAATGTCAGCTTAAAAAAGATAGATCTTGGCGATTATGTTTTTCTGGCGAGACCATGCGTGGCTGTTTCGGAGGAGGCTGTGAAGCATTTGGCAGAAAGGGCCGTGCAGGGAAAACTGGAATTTATCGGAGTGTTTGATGACAGAATGGATGACAGTGTCCAGCGGGAAGTGGTTATGAGCTTGGCATCGTCTCCTGAGATATCGATAGCGATACGGCATGTGTGCGCGGGGCTTTACAGCAGAAGCTTTCTGGACACATACTGCGACGGAGTGGAGGCACATCAGCAGGGGCTGTTTCCTGATCTGTATATATTGTGGATGGCATTTGTACATGCTGATAGGGCGATGTTTGCAGCCTGTGACATGTGTGACAGAGTTGAGATAGACACAGTGTGGATAGACGATGTGGATGCGGCGTACACGGTCAATATAACCTACGACCGCATAAAGGATCATCTCATGCAGGACTGGTCTGTGTGGGAGAAGTGGAAGGGATATTACACTCTTCAGAGATGGAGATGTTACTACGAGATGCTTCACTGGATGACAGAGGATGCGGGCTGGCAGTTTGCTGAGCGTATGGCTGTTGATTTCCACAGGAGCATGGAACTTGATGAGCTTGACCAGGAGCTGTTCAGCCAGGAGGAGAAGACAGGGCTTTATGTTCTTGCTAAGGATCCGGGATTTCTCAAGAGATATTATCTCGGCAAGGTAGTCTACAGCAAAAAGATATTTGACCTTAACAATGAACTGGGGCGACGCGCTGAAGAGCTGGATGCGAGTCACAGAGAAAATGATGAACTCAGAAGAGAGATGGAAGCTCAGCGGATCAATTATGAGACATCAACCACTTTCCGTGTGGGCAAGGCTGTGATGTTTGTTCCGGTGACACTGAAGAAGGCTGTAAAGAAGCTTTTGCATAGAAACTAACAGATGAGATGGAGGGGGTGTATCAGTGATTGATGTATCGATTGTGTTGACAGTATACAATGCGGAGAGTTACATAGAGGGATGTCTGGACATGATAACCGGACAGACCCTTAGAAATATACAGATAATATGCGTTGACGATGGATCCACCGATAATTCGTCGCAGATCATAGAACAGTATGCGCAGAAGGATGACAGGATCGTACTTATAAGAGAGAAGAATGCCGGAGCGGGTGCGGCAAGAAACCGTGGAATGCAGGAGGCAACAGGAAAATATATACTGTTTCTCGACTGCGACGATTTCTACGAGCCTGAGATGGTAGAGAAGGCTTTCCGCAGAGCCGAGGAGGAGCAGGCGGAGATAGTCATCTACAAATCAGACCAGTACAACATGGATACTGAGGAGTATGTATATGAGAAGTGGGCCATGATAGAGTGGGCACTTCCACCGTATGAGCCGTTTAACCGCAGACAGATATCCACAAATATATTCAGAGCATTTGTGGGATGGGCGTGGGATAAGCTGTATCTCAGGGAATTTGTGATGAAGAATGATCTGAAATTTCAGGAGCAGAGAACCACAAATGATGCGCTGTTCGTGTTCAGCGCGCTGGTGCTGGCTGAGCGCATATGTACAGTAAGTGAGATACTCATCCACAGAAGAGTGGATACCCGGGATTCGCTGTCCAAGACCAGAGAGAAGTCGTGGGATAACTTCTATCACATGCTGCTGGCACTCAGACAGATGCTGAAGGATCACGGTCTGTACACAGAGATAGAGAAGGACTATATAAATTACGCTCTTCACTTCAGCCTGTGGAACTACAACACGCTGGCGGAGCCGACAAAGACAAAGCTCAGAGAGAAGCTTCTCGGCGAATGGTATGACGAGCTTGGAATATCCGCAAGACCTGAGGAATATTTTTATAATGAGTACGAGTATGGCCAGTACAAGGACATGTTAAATTTTACTGTTGAAAAACAGTGATATATATGAGTATAATAGGAACAAATTTTTGATGGAGGTAAATTCGATGTTCAGTTTTGACGAGATAACAAAGGTAGATCCAGAAGTAGCGGCAGCAATGACAGACGAGTTCAACAGACAGAATAACAATCTGGAGCTCATAGCTTCCGAGAATATCGTATCAAAGGCGGTTATGGCAGCCATGGGCAGCCATCTCACCAACAAGTATGCAGAGGGATATCCTGGTAAGAGATATTACGGTGGATGTCAGTATGTGGATGTTGTTGAGGACCTTGCGAGAGAGAGAGCCAAGGAGCTGTTTGGCTGTGAGTATGTGAATGTACAGCCACACTCAGGAGCACAGGCAAACATGGCAGTATTCTTCGCAATACTTAATCCTGGCGATACATTTATGGGAATGAATCTTGATCACGGCGGACATCTCACCCACGGTTCACCGGTCAACATGTCTGGAAAGTATTTCCACTGCGTGCCATACGGTGTAAACGATGACGGATTTATAGATTATGACAGAGTTCTCGAGATCGCAAAGGAGTGCAAGCCAAAGCTTATCGTAGCAGGAGCTTCAGCATATGCCAGAGCTATTGATTTCAAGAGATTCAGAGAGATCGCTGATGAGGTTGGAGCATATCTCATGGTAGATATGGCACACATCGCCGGACTTGTGGCAGCAGGACTTCACATGAGCCCAATCCCATATGCCCATGTGACAACAACCACAACGCACAAGACTCTCCGCGGACCTCGTGGTGGTATGATCATGTGCAGCAACGAGATAAATGAGAAGTTTAATTTCAACAAGGCCGTATTCCCTGGAATCCAGGGCGGTCCTCTCATGCATGTGATAGCCGGTAAGGCAGTATGCTTCAAGGAGGCTCTTACACCTGAGTTCAAGGCATATCAGGAGCAGGTTGTCAAGAATGCGGCAGCACTTGCAAAGGCACTCATGGCAAGAGGCTTTGATATTGTATCAGGCGGAACAGACAATCATCTGATGCTCATGGATCTCAAAAGACTTGGACTTACAGGTAAGGAAGTTGAGAAGCTTCTTGACGAGGTTCATATCACAGCAAACAAGAACACTGTTCCAAACGACCCTAAGTCACCATTTGTAACAAGTGGAATAAGACTTGGTACACCAGCCGTTACCACAAGAGGTGCAAATGAGGCTGACATGGAGATCATAGCAGACGCCATAAAGGCAGCAGTCCTTGACAATGATAAGGCAAAGGCTGAGCAGCTTGTAAAGAGTATTGTAGAGAAGTATCCACTGTATGCATAATCGATAAGAAATATTGATGCATTGCAGTACGTCAGGCATATAAGATAAGAACAAGAGCGGCACGGA
>UMDF01007826.1_pt1 | contig 11816 bp, 7 predicted proteins | sample 1964421 | NCBI WGS metagenome assembly UMDF01 (sample SAMEA4835987, study PRJEB28245) | human gut metagenome | biome: gut microbiome; material: fecal sample | place: Denmark | collected 2008
TCTTTCCCTATAGGGTCCTCATCGCCAAATAATTCATGAGCCTTGCTTTGTGAAAGAAAGGCATTGTTACCGTTTATCAAGTCATGCGGGTCTCCTTTCAGTACTTGCAGGCCTACTGTCTGCAAATAAAGTGTATCAGCAAACAAAACTTGCACATCGTCCAGATGCTTATTGTTTACATACAGCCTTGGCTGCCAAAAATCAACAGACCGGCTGGCACACTCCACCAAATCCGGAAATGTCTCCCAAATGTCGGTAGCAGCCGGACGAAAAGTACCATTGTCATATTCCTCAGACGGAACACCGTCCTTCACACTTTGCAGACGCAGCAACGCCACCCGTTCCGGCTCTTTGTAGAAGCTCTCGTAACTAAGTTCATAAGCAATCTGAGAAAAAAGAAGAATTCCCACCAACAAACCCAAGGTCAGAGAGAAGAGTTTGACGAAATTTCCTCCGCGACCACGTAGCAATGTTTGTATCGTGTAATACAGTTGTCTCATGGAAGTTGTTTTAAAAGTCTGTTACAAATCCTGCGTTGCCACACTTGCCACCACGCTACCGTCAAACAGATGTACCGTGCGGTGTGCAAAGCTGGCGTCATGCTGAGAGTGGGTTACCATAATAATCGTAGTACCCTCTTTATTCAGTTCCGTCAACAAATTCATCACTTCGGCACCATTCTTGGAATCCAAGTTACCGGTAGGCTCATCGGCAAGTATCAGCTTGGGATTGGTTACGACCGCACGGGCAATGGCCACACGTTGCTGCTGACCGCCGGAAAGCTGTTGCGGGAAGTGTTTGGCACGGTGGCTGATGTTCATTCTTTTCAGTATATCCTCTACCATGCGTTTGCGCTCACTTGCCTTCACACCGAGGTACGTAAGAGGAAGTTCCACATTCTCATACACATTCAGTTCGTCTATCAGGTTGAAGCTCTGGAACACGAATCCCAACTTACCCTTGCGCACACGGGTACGTTCCTTTTCCTTCAAGTCCGCCACTTCCTGACCGAGTAGCTTGTAACTGCCCTCCGTAGGATTGTCCAGCAGTCCCAGAATATTCAGCAAGGTAGACTTGCCGCAACCGGACGGCCCCATAATGGCTACAAACTCTCCCTCCTTTACATCGAGGTTTACGTGGTTCAATGCTACTGTCTCTACTTCCGAAGTACGGAATACTTTGCTGATGTTGTTAATCTCAATCATGATATTTAATGTTTTAATATTGTTTTATTCACTCTTAATGCTATTCACCGGATTCTCGTTCGCTATCCGCCAGGACTTCCAAAGTACGCAGGCTACGATAATCACCAAATTGGCCATCACTACCAGTACGTATACTGCCCAACTGATGGGAATACGCTCCGCGAACTGCTCCATCCATATTCCGTTGACATACCATGCCACCACCGTACCAATGACAACTGCCGGAGCCGCCACCACAAGTACATCCCTCGACAGCATTTCCAAGATACCGGAAGCCTCTGCGCCGTTCACTTTGCGGATGGCAATCTCCTTGCTGCGGCGGCGTACCTCGTCGGTGGTATAACCAATCAGTCCCATCAGCATGATGAAGAACATGGTCACTGCCGCCATCAAAGTGGCATTACGGAATACACGGACAGAATTATAACTATTCTCTATTCTTTTCTCATAGCCGGTAAAGTCAATGGTCTGGTCACGGAAAGCTTCGGCTACATCGCGGTTCAGCTTCTGCAGATTTTCGGTAAAAGGCTCTTTTAAACGGACATGTACCGTTCCATAAAAATTCTTGTTCCCACGGGCAATGAAAGGCATCTTCTCGGTTCTGAAACTCTCTATCTGGAAATCCTTCAACTGCCCTACGACCTTGAATGTATTCCCTTCGGTATATACCGTACGGCCCACGACGTCGTCTCCCCAACGCATCATCTCGGCAAAGGTCTCGTTCACCACGACTTCCTCTTTATCGCGCGCCATACGTCCCGTCTTCATAGTCATGCCCATCAAAGCAGGAAAGTCCTCGCGCATGAAATAAGAAGAACGGCAAGAGAACAGTGCCTGCCCGCTCTCACTATGAATCATCGAACCGCTATATCCGCTAATGGGTGTGCTGTTGGCGCTGGACACCGCTTCCACGTAGGGCAATCCCTTGAAGAACTGATAAGCCGCGTCACGCGTCGCTTCATTATCCCAGTAGGCATTGCCTATGGCTATCTGCTTGGGATTATACCCCATATCCTTTTTCAGTACATACTGATATTGCGACATCACCACACACATCAATCCACTAATGAATGCCACGCCTGCAAACTGGACAAACAGCAACGGACGCTTCCAGCCCTTCTTCCCCTCGGTATAGCGGCGGAACACCTGCGACACGGGAATACGCGCAAAGAGCCGGCCCGGCAACACGCCTCCCACTATAAACAGCAGAAGCACTACCGACAACGGTACCCAGATACGCTCCGGAGCCAACAAGGTGGAGAGCTTTACAACGACCGTGTCTTCCACAAAATCGCGGAAGTTAAGCATTATAAGCACCATCAGCAGCAATGCCGCCGCAATGATGATACCCGTTTCCAGCAAAAACATGCTGAAAACCGTGCCACCGCTCGCACCGCTGCATTTATGTACGCCTACCGACTTGGCGCGGTAGCTCAAAGAGGAAATGGAAATCAGCACATAGTTCAACGCCGCAATGAAAAGAATGGCAAAACCAAGAATGCTCATGATGACACGCATCCGCTGCACATCATCATAATTGCGGTATGTATCACGGATGGGCTGCACAAAAGCCGTGTAGCCGTACTCTTTCTTATCTTCTGCCGGGCGATATTTGTCTATCATGGCATCAATACGCGCATTGACAACAGATTTGTCGGCACCGGGACGGAAACGGATAAACTCCACCCAACTGTCTCCCCCGCTCCACGAGTAGTTATTCCAGTTGCGGCTCCACAAGGTAGGCATCGAGATAACCGCTTCCGGATTGATTGTGGCGTTCTCAGGCAAATTGGCATAGATTCCCTTCACCGTCAGGTCAAACTGATGGTCATAATTAAGCGTTTTCCCTATAGGATTCTCCTCACCGAACACTTTCCTTGCAAAGCGTTCACTCAAGAAAATAATATCCTTCTGCACCAAGTCCTTTTCGGGATTCCCGTTCAGGACGTCGATGCCCATGGTACGGAAGAACAGCGAATCGGCTGCAATCTTCCTGTCATCAAGCCGCACGCTTCCATTGTAAAGAGGAGCAGATACCATAGACGTGCTCAAACTTACCGCCGACTCCACCTCTTTGGGGAAGTTCTCCAAAATGGCCCCTGCCACGGGACCGCAATTCCACTCCTGAGGCTCAAACTTCTCCCCTTTCACCGAGAATATCGACCATACCTGATACAAGTTATCATAATCCTTGAAGCAAGTGTCAAAACTCTGTTCATATGCCACGCGTGAGAAAAGCAGAATACTCATCGTCAATCCCAATCCCAAAGAAATGACCTTGATGATATTCGAACCGCGTCCCCGCAGCAAAGTCTGAATTACATAATAGATTTGTTTCATTCTGTTTATCGTTTATTAGATATATTTTCTTGCTTTTCATCTTGCAGAAAGCGTGCCAAAGAATGCACAAATCTGATTATCAATGCATATTGCATTTCAGAAGAAGACAAAGGTGTCTAATTTTTAGACACTCCCGTCTAAAAATTAGACAGAGACCGAATCTCTGTTCAGCCTCATAGAACAAAAAAAAGGGAAATTAGAAAAGAATCCATAAGAATGAAAACTTTACCTTTGCCCACAGTTTTCTAAAGATAGAGTATAAACATTAAATGAAGCACCTGCACATGAAATTCCCCAAACTCTTATATCCTTCATTCCTATGCCTGCTCATGGCCGGCTGCGACATGATAGATTATCACCCTTACGATGTACACATCAGCGGTGAAACCGATGTCAATGCCCACAACATTGCCCAAATAGAGCAGAACTGCCAGAACAAGACAACAATCCGGTTCGTAACAATGGGTGACTCCCAGCGCTGGTATGACGAGACCGACGACTTTGTAAGCCACCTCAACAAGCGGGACGACATAGATTTCGTCATTCATGGCGGAGACGTCAGTGACTTCGGTGTTACAAACGAGTTCCTTTGGCAACGGGACATTATGAACAAACTCAAGATACCCTATGTGGTACTTCTCGGCAACCACGACTGCCTGGGCACGGGCGAAGAGACTTATCGCGTAATATTCGGAGACCCCAATTTCTCCTTCATTGCAGGACGGGTAAAGTTTGTCTGCCTGAATACCAACGCCATCGAATTTGACTACTCCCGCCCCATTCCCGACTTTGAATTTCTTGCCGCACAGATAAGCGACCGTGAAGAGGAATTCGATAAAACCGTTGTGTCCATGCACATACGCCCGTTCTGCAACGAGTTCAACAATAATGTGGCACACGTATTCCAGCGTTACATCAAGGAATTTCCCGGACTGCAGTTCTGTACATCCGCACACGAACACCATCGCTTCGAGAAAGACCTCTTTGAAGACGGGATAATGTATTACATGAGCGACTGCATGAAGAACCGCAATTACTATATATTCACCATAACCCCCGACGGATATGAACGCGAAGTGGCATATTATTAATCACCTGGCATGTGCCGTCGTCTTCTTGTCGGTATGCTCTTTTTCTGCTTTTTCACAAGAGAGAGATACCATCTTCATCATAGAACACGATACTGTATGGATGGACCCGCAACCGAATGCCGTCATTGAAAGCCGAACCAGGGAGAACCGTTATGACCGCCGCGTACACCGCTACCGCAGGCATTGGGAGGCCTTGATTCCGACGCACACCAAAATTCAGTTTGCCGGCAATATGGGGTTGCTGTCATTCGGTACCGGATGGGATTACGGCAGAAGAAACCAATGGGAAACAGACGTATTCTTCGGAGTATTGCCCAAATATGACTCCAAACGTACCAAGCTGACATTCACCGTCAAGCAGAACTACCTTCCCTGGAGCCTGCAAATAAAACAGAGCCGTTTTTCTGTAGAACCGCTGGCTTGCGGCATGTATCTGAACACGGTATTCGGCGATGAGTTCTGGGTCAATGAGCCGGAACGCTACCCTAAAGGATATTATGGTTTCTCCTCCAAGGTACGTATCCATGTATTCTTAGGACAGCGCATCACTTACGACATCGACCCGCAACGACGGTTCACGGCCAAAGAAATCACTTTCTTCTATGAAATAAGTACATGTGACCTATATGTAGTCAGCGCTTTCACCAACAAATATCTGAAACCCAAGGATTATCTGAGCTTGTCGTTTGGCATCAAACTGCAACTGCTATAAGTTCTTTTTTCAGTACCGCCATGAACTCTTACTGAAATTGCTGCCAACTAATTTCTGTTTTACTTAAATCTATTCGTCCCACAATCGTTATATTATCGTCCGACAGTTGTTGAATTATCGTCCGACAGCTGTCGGACGATAATTCAACAACTGTCGGACGATTAATTCTTAGTAAGCAAAATATAAAATAAAGCGGCATAAGGATTTGCTAAATGAGAAGGAGAATCTTAATACTTTGAAAACTGAGAGATTTACCGAATATAATACAGATAAATCATTAACTTTGCCTGCAGAAAACAGAAATAGTTTATGGCAAAAAAAAACGGAAACATCCTGATTGTCGATGATAACCGAGGCGTACTTACCGCCTTGCAACTTTTGTTGAAGCCATATTTTGAAGGGATAATCACACTTCCCTCTCCCGTAACCCTGCCCAGCGTATTGCGGGAAAAGTCATGGCAAGTGGTTCTTCTTGACATGAACTTCACCTCGGGCATCAACACCGGCAACGAGGGACTATACTGGCTCCATGAAATAAAGAAGCTATGTCCCGCCCTGCCCGTAGTGCTGTTCACCGCCTATGCCGACATCGACCTTGCCGTACGGGGAATCAAGGAAGGAGCCACAGACTTCGTCGTGAAACCCTGGAACAACCAGAAACTGGTGGAAACCTTGCTGAATGCCGTATCGGCTTCTGAAACAAAATCTCCGGCCAACGGCCCAAATGCCAGACGTACGGCAGAAAACAACCACCCGCTTGCGGATACCCGCAACATGTATTGGGGAAACAGCCCCGCCATGCAGCAGCTCCGCCTTTTGGTGGAAAAAGTAGCCTCTACCGATGCCAATATCCTTATTACGGGCGAGAACGGCACCGGTAAAGAGATGCTGGCACGCGAAATCCACTCCCTTTCACCGCGCAACCGGCAGGACATGGTAAGTGTGGATATGGGTGCAGTCACCGAAAGCCTTTTCGAAAGCGAACTGTTCGGCCACGTGAAAGGCTCTTTCACCGATGCCCATGCCGACCGTGCCGGCAAGTTCGAAGCAGCCGGCCACAGCACCCTCTTTCTCGATGAAATAGGCAATCTCCCCTACCATCTGCAAGCCAAACTGCTGACCGCCATCCAACGCCGCAGCATTGTCCGTGTAGGCAGCAACACTCCCATTCCCGTAGACATACGGCTGATTTGCGCTACAAACCGCAATCTGCCCGAGATGGTGGCAAAAGGCGAATTCCGCGAGGACCTGCTATACCGCATCAACACGATACATCTTGAGATACCCTCGTTGCGCGAGCGGCCCGAAGACATCATCCCCCTTGCAGAACTTTTCATCGCCCGCTTCTGCAAGCAATATGACAAGCCCCCCGTCAAGCTGACGGACGGCGCCTGCGAGAAGCTTACGCTCCACCCCTGGTACGGCAATATCCGCGAACTGGAGCATGCCATCGAAAAAGCCATTATCATCTGTGACAACGAAACCCTTCCTGCAGAACTGTTCCAGCTGGCACGGCGAACCGGCACTCCCGAAGCAACCGCATCCACGCTCGAAGAAATGGAAATGCAGATGATACGGAAGACGCTCGACAAATGCAGCGGAAATCTCTCTGCCGTCGCCGCACAGCTGGGTATCACCCGCCAGACGTTGTACAACAAAATGAAGAAGTATGGCCTTTAATTATTCATTCCGCGTTGCCGTCAGTCTGGCAGTAGCGCTCCTTGCAGGGGTGATGTGGACTGTAGACGTATTTTGGGGCGCGCTCTGTACCGCGCTGCTTCCCATAGCCTTGTACTGGCAGCAGAAGCTATACCGCCATCATGTGCGGAAGGTGCTTTTCATGCTCGACGCCATCGAAAACAACGACAATGCCATCCACTTCTCCGAAACGGAAAACACTGCCGACGCACGACTCGTGAACCGTGCATTGAACCGGGTTGCCCATATACTTTATAATGTGAAAAGTGAAACAGCCCAGCAAGAAAAGTACTACGAACTCATCCTGGACTGCGTGAATACCGGTATCCTTGTCCTGAACGACAATGGTGCCGTATATCAGAAAAACAGCGAAGCCCTCCGTTTGCTGGGCCTCAATGTCTTTACCCACGTCAGCCAGCTGAACCGCGTAGACCCGCGTCTTTCGTCCCTTCTTGCCAATTGCCGCCCGGGAGACAAACTGCAAATGCCTTTCAACAACGAACGAGGCACTGTAAACATGTCTGTCCGCGTCAGCGACATTACAGTCCGTAAAGAGCATCTTCGCATCCTCGCCTTGAACGACATCAACAACGAGCTGGATGAAAAGGAAATAGATTCCTGGATTAGGCTTACCCGCGTACTGACGCACGAAATAATGAACGCCGTCACTCCCATAACCTCCCTGAGCGATACACTGCTGGGACTGACCGAGGCACAAGCCTCCAAAGAAGAAATCAGAAACGGCCTGCAAACTATCAGCAGTACGGGCAAGGGCCTGCTCTCTTTTGTGGAATCATACCGGAAATTCACCCGTATTCCCACCCCCGAACCATCCTTGTTCTACGTAAAAAGTTTTATCGGACGGATGGTCGAACTCGCCCGTCACCAGCACCCCGATGTCCGGGTCACCTTTCATATGGACATCGCGCCAAGCGACCTTATTCTATATGCCGATGAGAACCTGGTATCACAAGTAGTCATCAACTTACTGAAAAATGCCATACAAGCCATCGAATCGGATAAAAATACAGATAAAGAAGGACATATCAACATACGTGCCTACTGCAATGAAGCGGAAGCCATACTGATAGAAATTTCCAACAACGGACCTGCCATTCCCAATGACATTGCCGAACACATATTTATCCCCTTCTTTACGACCAAAGAGGGTGGAAGCGGTATTGGATTGAGTATTTCCCGGCAAATAATGAGGCTTTCCGGTGGAAATTTATCCTTATTGCCCGGTAAAGAAACCACCTTTATTTTAAAGTTCAATTGAACTATTTTAGATTTGTATTTGTTAAACACAATGCATATCTTTGTACTATTAGACATAAGAAACATCACATTTCAAACTATATAGCATAGAATTTATGATATTTACAGCAGGAAACATACTACTTATAGGTTCTGTATTACTTTTTGTCAGCATCATTATCGGCAAGACCGGCTACCGTTTCGGAGTGCCTGCGTTATTGCTTTTTCTTGTCGTCGGCATGCTGTTCGGCAGTGACGGATTGGGATTGCAGTTCCACAACGCCAAGGAAGCACAGTTCATCGGCATGGTTGCACTCAGCATCATTCTGTTCTCCGGTGGCATGGACACCAAGTTTACGGAGATAAAGCCCATATTGACTCCCGGCATTGTTTTGTCAACTGCAGGAGTGCTGCTCACGGCCCTCTTTACCGGATTATTTATCTGGTGGCTGTCCGGCATGAGCTGGACCAACATCCACCTGCCGTTGATAACCTCCCTTTTGCTTGCATCCACCATGTCATCTACCGACTCAGCCTCTGTATTCGCCATTCTGCGTTCACAAAAAATGAACTTGAAGCATAATCTGCGCCCCATGCTGGAACTGGAAAGCGGTAGTAACGACCCGATGGCATATATGCTGACAATCGTGCTGATTCAATTCATCCAGTCCTCCGGAATGGGAGTTCCCCAGATATTGGGCTCTTTTGCCATACAGTTCATTGTCGGTGCCGCAACCGGCTATTTCCTCGGAAAGCTGGCCATCCTTATGCTGAACCGGCTGAATATAGACAACCAGGCACTCTATCCTATCCTGTTGCTGTCTTTTGTATTCTTCACCTTCTCCATCACCGACCTGCTGAAAGGCAACGGTTACCTGGCCGTGTATATCGCCGGAATGATGGTGGGCAACAACAAAATCATGCACCGGAAAGAGATTTATACCTTTATGGACGGACTGACCTGGCTTTTCCAAATCATCATGTTCCTCTGCCTCGGCCTGCTTGTCAACCCCCATGAGATGCTGGAAGTTGCAGTCGTGGCATTGCTCATCGGCGTCTTCATGATTCTCGTGGGACGTCCTCTCAGTGTTTTTCTCTGCCTGCTGCCTTTTGGCAAGAGAATCACCCTCAAGTCACGGCTATTCGTATCGTGGGTAGGGTTACGTGGCGCAGTACCCATTATCTTTGCTACCTATCCCGTGGTGGCTAATGTGCCCGGCGCCTACGTCATCTTCAACATCGTATTTTTTATAACCATCGTCTCACTGGTCATCCAGGGTACCACAGTCTCCTGGGTAGCCCGACTGCTGGGCCTCTCCACCCCGCTGGAAAAGACCGGAAATGATTTCGGAGTTGAGCTGCCCGAAGAGATTGACTCCAACCTGCACGACATGACCATTACACAAGAAATGCTGGACCAGGCAGATACCCTGAAAGACATGAACCTACCCAAAGGCACACTGGTGATGATTGTAAAACGTGGCGATGAGTACCTCATCCCGAACGGAACATTAAAACTGCATGTAGGCGACAAGCTGCTTCTTATTTCGGAAAATAGCAAGGAATAAGAATTACAGGTAAGTTTCTATCCGTTCCAAGGCAAGAAAAAAGCGGAAACTATTTGCTTTGCATCACTATAAGACCTATCTTTGCGCAGTTTTAACTAAAGTGTGCAGCAGCTGAATGGAACAAGAACAAGGGTTCATCGATTATATAGAACAAAGCATTATTAAAAACTGGGATCGCAACGCCCTGACAGACTACAAAGGAATTACACTACAATACAAAGATGTAGCACGGAAAATAGCCAAATTCCATATCGTATTGGAAAGCGCCGGCATCAGGCCCGGTGACAAAATTGCCGTTTGCGGACGTAACAGTGCACATTGGGCAGTCGCTTTTCTGGCGACGGTTACCTATGGAGCTGTCATCGTTCCCATTCTGCATGAGTTCAAGGCCGACAATATCCATAACATCGTCAACCATTCCGAAGCCAAGCTGCTGTTTGTCGGCGACCGGGCATGGGAAAACCTCAATGAAGAGGCAATGCCCCTGCTGATGGGTATCGTACTGCTGACAGACTTCACTCCGGTGGTTTGCCGCAACGAGCAGCTGATGGAGGCTTTCGAACATCGCAACGTCCTCTATGGCACACGTTTCCCCAAGAATTTCCGCCCCGAGCATATCAGTTACCGCAAGGAGGAATCACCCGAAGAACTGGCTGTCATCAACTATACTTCGGGCACGACGGGATATTCCAAAGGGGTCATGCTTCCCTATCGCAGCCTTTGGTCCAATGTTGCATATTGCCACGAGATGCTTCCCGTACGTCCGGGCGACCATATTGTATCCATGTTGCCTCTGGGACATGTCTTTGGTATGGTGTACGATTTTCTATACGGTTTTTCCGCAGGCGCCCATCTGTATTTCCTTACCCGTATGCCGTCTCCCAAGATTATTGCACAGTCATTCTCCGAAATAAGGCCACGGGTCATTTCGTGTGTACCGCTTATCGTAGAAAAGATTATCAAGAAGGATATCCTGCCCCGGATAGACAATAAAATAGGCAAGCTGCTATTGCGGATGCCCATTGTCAACGATAAAATCAAGGCCGACATGCGCAAAAAGGCAATGGAAGTATTCGGCAGTAATTTCGATGAAATAATCATCGGAGGAGCACCGTTCAATGCCGAAGTGGAACGCTTCCTGAAGCAGATAGGTTTCCCCTATACCATTGCATACGGAATGACGGAATGCGGCCCCATCATTTGTTCCAGCCGCTGGGAAACATTGAAACTGGCCTCTTGTGGCAAGGCAACCACCCGCATGGAAGTAAAGATAGACTCTCCCGACCCTCAGAACGTGGCAGGAGAAATAATCTGTAAAGGTGCCAATCTGATGCTGGGCTATTACAAAAATGCCGAAGCGACTTCCCAAATCATCGATGTAAACGGTTGGCTGCACACCGGAGACCTTGCAACGATGGATACCGAAGGATATGTCACTGTCCGTGGACGCAGCAAGAACATGTTGCTCACAGCCAGTGGCCAGAACATCTATCCCGAAGAGATTGAAAGCAAACTGAACAACATGCCCTATGTGTCCGAATCACTGATCGTATTGCAGAACGACAAGCTCGTGGCTCTTATCTATCCGGATTTTGATGATGCATTCGCCCACGGTATGGAACAATCGGACATCGAAAAGGTTATGGAGGACAATCGGAATGAATTGAATCTGCAATTACCGGCCTACTGCCAGATAACAAAAGTCAAGATACACTTCGAGGAGTTCGAGAAAACGGCAAAGAAGAGCATCAAGAGATTCATGTATCAGGAGGCAAAAGGGTAAGGGGAATGTGTCAAAACCTTCTTTAACGCTTTATTTTAGGCGCGGATGACGCAGATTTCACGGATTCAGTTTATTGAATCCGCATTATTTCGCGTAATCCGCGCCTAATATTATAACATTATAAAAGTCTTCATGTGCTTTTGACACATTCGCATCCTTTTT
>UMDF01023250.1_pt1 | contig 11711 bp, 10 predicted proteins | sample 1964421 | NCBI WGS metagenome assembly UMDF01 (sample SAMEA4835987, study PRJEB28245) | human gut metagenome | biome: gut microbiome; material: fecal sample | place: Denmark | collected 2008
TCCGGGATTTGCACACGGAAGCAAGCTGGCAGTTGTCGATGAGACCGGAAAAGTGCTTGATACCGTCATTATCTACCCGACAAAGGGACAGAAAAACTATGATGCGGCGAAGCAGGTGTTGAAGAAGCTGATCGCAAAATATCATGTGACACTTATTTCTCTCGGAAATGGTACCGCAAGCCGGGAGTCGGAAGCGATGATCGTCGAGCTGATGAAGGAACTGAACGTGGACTTAAAATATGTCATCACGGATGAGGCGGGCGCATCGATTTATTCTGCAAGCAAGGAAGCAACCGAGGAATTCCCGGATTTCGATGAGTGGCAGAGAAGTGCGGCAAGTATTGCAAGAAGAATTCAGGATCCGCTCGCAGAGCTAGTGAAGATCGATCCGAAATCCATCGGTGTCGGACAGTACCAGCATGACATGAACCAGAAGAATCTTGGCAATGCCCTTAACAATGTTGTGGAAGATTGTGTAAACTCAGTCGGAATTGATTTGAATACAGCCAGCCCGGCATTGCTTTCGTATGTGTCCGGTATCAATAAAACACTGGCAAAATCAATCGTGTCATACCGCGAGACAAATGGCAGCTTCAAGAACCGTAAGGAGCTTTTGAAGGTGCCGAAGCTTGGACCAAAGGCATACGAGCAGTGTGCCGGTTTCCTGCGTATCCATGGCGGAAGCGAAGCACTGGATGCGACAAGCGTTCATCCGGAAAGCTACGAGGCAACCAAGGCTTTGATGGAGAAAATCGGTGTTTCCGAGGATGATATCAAGCATGGCGGCATGAAAGGCATCAGCAAGAAAACAAAGGATACGAAGAAGCTTGCGGAAGAGCTTGGAATCGGTGAACCGACGCTTGTCGATATCGTGAAGGAACTGGAGAAGCCGGGCAGAGATCCGCGAGAGGAGATGCCAAAGCCGATCCTTCGAAGCGATGTACTGGAGATGAAAGATTTAAAACCGGGTATGGAGCTGAAAGGAACGGTGCGGAATGTGATCGACTTTGGTGCGTTTGTCGATATCGGTGTGCATCAGGATGGACTCGTGCATATTTCCCGGATGTCAGACAAATACATCAAGCATCCGCTGGAGGTTGTATCGGTTGGAGATATCGTGGATGTGACGGTAATGAGTGTCGATCTGGACAAGCATCGGATACAGTTATCTATGATAAAATAGGGTGAAATAGAAAAATTTTAAAAAAAATCAAAAAATATGAAAATTTTTCTTGCATATTGAAAAGTTATTTGGTAAAATAGCCTATGTTGTGAGCCCGCAAAGAAGAAATATGCAGGCAGGGCTTAATATTTGTCAAGGAGGTGCTAACGGTGGCAAAGTGTAGTATTTGTGAAAAAGGAGCTCATTTCGGTAACAATGTGAGCCATTCTCATAGAAGATCAAACAGAATGTGGAAATCAAACATCAAGTCTGTGAAGGCAGTAGTTAACGGTACTCCTAAGAAGATTTATGTTTGCACACAGTGCTTGAAGTCTGGTAAGGTTGAGAGAGCCTAAGCAGATGGTAAAAAAACAGCATATTAGTATGCTGTTTTTTTTATGCCGTCCGTTGATACGCAGAGATGACAAATAAATAGAATTGCATAGCAGGTAAAAGTTGCTAAATCCTGTTAAAAAGGGTATAATGTCACTATATGACTTTAAACAGCCGGAATCAGTCTGGCTTATTACGGAAACGGAGGTAAACGCATGAAGGGTTATTTATCGAATGAAAACGGTGAAATCATTATAGAGAATGAAGTTATTGCCCAGTATGCCGGACACGCTGCATTGGAGTGCTTCGGTATTGTTGGTATGGCAACCATCAGCATGAAGGATGGTATTGCGAAGCTTTTAAAGGGCGACAGTATCAGCAAGGGTGTCAATGTAGTCATCGGTGAGAACAATGAGCTGTCTATTGATTTTCACATTATTGTGGCATATGGTGTCAGCATTTCGACGGTATGTGACAATCTGATCAGTACCGTACAGTATTCCATCGAAGAGATGACAGGTATGAAGGTGAAGGCAATCAACATCTTTGTTGAGGGCGTTCGTGTGATAGATTAATAACATAGATCAGGAGGACAGACAAAGTGGCTACAAAGGTAATTGATGCCCAGTTGTTACAGAAAGCATTTATTGCTGGCGCATACAACTTAGAGAGAAATAAAGATTATATCAACGAATTGAACGTATTCCCGGTGCCGGATGGCGATACAGGTTCCAATATGTCACTTACGATCATGGCGGCAGCCAGAGAGGTAAGTGCACTGGAGAACCCATCGATGGATGAGCTTTCCAAGAAGATTTCCAGCGGTTCCCTGCGTGGAGCAAGAGGAAATTCCGGTGTTATCTTATCCCAGCTTCTGCGTGGCTTCTGCAAGGAGATCAAGGGCAAGAAGCAGATTACAGTATCGGTACTTGCAGATGGTTTCGTACGTGCCGTAGAGACGGCATATAAGGCAGTTATGAAGCCAAAGGAAGGTACAATCCTGACTGTGGCAAAGGGCGTCGCAGAGAAGGCAGTGGAGCTTTCTGAGATGGACATGGATTTCGAGACACTCGGACAGGAGATTCTCGATCATGGTAACGAAGTGTTAAAGCAGACACCAGAGCTGTTGCCAGTATTAAAGGAAGCAGGTGTGGTTGATTCTGGCGGACAGGGACTGATGGAGTTTCTGACGGGTGCATACAACGGCCTGACAGGAAAAGAAGAGATCAAAGAGCCGGTGACATCCGGCGGTGCAGCGAAGGCACAGACGATGTCTTCAGAAGAGATTGATACATCCCATATCAAATATGGTTACTGTACAGAGTTTATCATTATGCTTGAGAAGGAATACAATGCAGAGATCGAGGCAAAGTTCAAGGAGTTCTTAACTTCAATCGGTGATTCTCTCGTTGTTGTATCGGATGATGAGATCGTGAAGGTACATGTGCATACGAATCATCCGGGACTTGCGTTTGAGAAAGGTCTGGAGTATGGTTCCCTTACAAGCATGAAGGTCGACAATATGCGTGAGGAGCATAAAGAAAAGGTCATTCATGAGCAGGATCGCAAGAAGGCTGCCGAGCAGGAAGCTGCGAAGGAAGAGCCGAAGAAGCCATTTGGGTTTGTGGCAGTTTCCGTCGGAGAAGGCTTGAATGATATCTTCAAGGATCTCGGTGTCGATCATATCATTGAGGGTGGACAGACGATGAATCCAAGTACGGAGGATGTGTTAGATGCAATCTCCAAGGTAAATGCAGAAACTGTATTTGTATTCCCGAATAACAAGAATATTATCTTAGCAGCCAATCAGGCAGCCGAGATTGAGGAAGAGAAACAGGTGATTGTGATTCCAACCAAGACGATTCCACAGGGTATCAGTGCGCTCATTTCGTTTGATGAGACAGCAACTGCCGAGGCAAATCAGGCTGGCATGGAAGATGCGATTACTGCAGTGAAGAGTGGACAGGTTACCTATGCCGTGCGTGATACTTCCATCGATGGCAAGGAGATCAAGACCGGCGATTATATGGGTATCGACGATGTAGGTATCCAGGCGGTTGGACAGGATATCACAGAGGTGGTAAAGGATCTGATTGGTGCGATGGCAGATGAGGATTCCGAGCTTCTGAGCATCTACTACGGCAGCGATGTCGAGGAGGAGAAGGCAAATGCACTGGTAGAAGCTGTGCAGGCAGCGTATCCGGACTTTGAAGTCGAAGCGCATGCAGGCGGACAGCCAATCTACTATTACATTTTGTCTCTGGAATAAAGTGAATCAACGAAATTGTCGGAAAACAATTTCATGTATAAATCCTGACAGAACGTGTGTTTTGTCAGGATTTTGTTATAGAAGATGGAAAGAAAAATATGAGAAAAGAAGACAGTATCCAGACAATTAAAGGCATTGGAGAGAAAACGGCAGAAAGCTTTGCGCGGCTTGGCATTTTTACGATCGATGATCTGCTGCATACATATCCTCGTAACTATCTAAGCTACGAGGAACCGGTGTGTATTCGGGATGCAGCAGTTGGCGAGCGGCATGCAATCCGGGCGATGATCACCTCCTATGTGACCGTCAAGCAGGTGCGGAGCTTAAAGCTTACAATCCTGACCGTCAGTGACGGTGATATGACGATGCATATGACATGGTTTAATCAGCCATTTTTAAGAAATGTGTTCCACAAGGGGGATTCGTATATCTTCGTTGGAACGGCCAAAGTAAAAAATGGCATGCGTGTCATGGAGCAGGCAGAGTATTATAAACTTCCGGTGTATGCCGGGATGCAGCAGGAAATGCAGCCGGTTTATCCGCTTACGAGCGGACTTTCGAACAAGACATTCCAGAAAGCCATCATGGCAACACGGGAGCTGATTTGTCAGATGGACGATTATGTACCGGAGGAGGTACGGGCAGAGCACAGTCTGATGGAATTATCGGAGGCGTATGAGAACATTCATTTTCCGATGAATCAGGCTGTCTTAAAAAATGCGATCCGCAGACTTGCTTTTGACGAGTTTTATCAGTTCCTCTATGATATGGCATCCATGAAGAAGACAACGCAGTTACAGGAGAATCTGCATAAGATCGTACAGGGCAAGGCAGTTGCGGATTACATATCGAATCTTCCGTTTTCCCTTACAAAGGGGCAACAGCAGGCAATCGAGGATATCTTAGCAGATATGGGTGGCGATGGTGTGATGAACCGCCTGATCCAGGGAGATGTTGGATCGGGAAAGACGGTCGTTGCGGCTGCAGCTCTGCTTGCCTGTGCGAAGGCTGGGTATCAGGGTGCGCTCATGGCACCGACGGAGGTGCTTGCGCGACAGCATTACGAGGAGTTGGCGGAGCAGTTTGCACAGTATGATATCCGCACGGCATGTCTCGTTGGCTCGACTCCACTGAAAGAGAAGCGGAGAATTTACGAAGCAATCCAGCAGGGGGAAGTCGATATTGTGATCGGTACGCATGCGCTGCTGGAAGATAAGGTGGAATTCAAAGATCTGGCACTGGTTGTAACCGATGAACAGCACCGGTTCGGCGTCAACCAGCGAAAGAAATTATCAGACAAAGGGTATGGTGTTCATACGCTTGTCATGTCTGCGACACCGATTCCGCGGACGCTTGCCATTATCTTATATGCAGATATGGATATCTCGATCATCAAAGAGTTACCAAAGGGCAGAAAACCGATCAAAAACTGTGTGGTTGGCACGAATTACCGCCAGACGGCATACCAGTTTATCGCAGGGCAGATTGCCGAACAAAGTCAGGTCTATGTCGTCTGTCCGATGGTGGAAGAAAGCGAGACGCTTGACGTGACGAATGTTACAGAATATGTCGATACGATGCGGGCGAATCTGCCAGCAGGCACACGGATCGAGATGTTGCACGGACAGATGCGGGCAGAAGAGAAAAATGAGATCATGAAACGGTTTTCGGAAGGTGAGATTGACGTGCTTGTATCGACAACGGTTATCGAGGTCGGTGTCAACAACCCGAATGCAACCGTGATGATGGTGGAAAATGCAGAGCGGTTTGGACTGGCACAGCTGCATCAGCTGAGGGGCAGAGTCGGACGTGGAAAGAAGCAGTCATACTGTATCTTCATCAATGGGAAAGAATCCGAAGAATCAATGGAACGTCTGCGCGTGCTGGAAAATTCCAACGATGGATTCTTTATCGCAAGTGAAGACCTGAAACTCCGAGGACCGGGAGATTTCTTTGGAATCCGACAGAGCGGCGATGCATTGTTTGAGCTTGCGGATATCTACAATCATGCGGATATGCTGCAGCTTGCACAGGACATGCTCAAAAAATACGGAAAGACGATACAGCCGGTCCGCAGAAACCGGGGAGGAATCTCTGAGACCGTGTTATAGAAAAAACGCCAGATTTCCTATGAAAACGGTTGCCGAAAAGGGCAAAAAAGCATATAATAGGCACGTGTTTAATTAAATAAGATAAGAGGAATGACATGAAAGTAAAAGTAGGGTATATTACACGCTGGAGAAGAGCCATTTTCTTTACTCTGGTGGCATGTATTGTTGTATTTGGACTGGTATCTACCATATGTGCGAAGCTGATCGAAGCGGCACTTGTTTCGAATATGGTAAGTGTTGCGGCACTGCTTCTGTGCATCGTTATATTTGTGCTTGTATTGAGTGACAAATGGGAACGCTTTGAGGGCGAAGGAATCGCCGCGATTGAGAACGGGGAATTTACATATCATGATAAGAAGCGCCATATCGAGATTGCGATGGATGATATAAAAAGTGTAGATATCAAACCGATTACACTTGGACAGACAAGCAAGACGAATCTTGCGTATCTGCTCGTGATCAAGACGAACAAGAAGAAATATCAGATTGAGTCGGAGCGTGCCAGAGGACAGGCATACGATGAGGTTGACCTGCACCGATTATATATCTGGATACAGGAAAAACGTACAAAGTAAGAGGGTTACAGGGGAAGGAATCAGGTGAAGCAATGAAGAAAAATAATAATAAGGTATGGATTGCGGTGATCGCAGTGCTGGTTGTCGTGATCGCGGCATTGATCGTAGTGCTGGTGCGCAGAAAACCGAAGGATGACGTCGAGAAGGTAACCTCCGAGGAGGCAATCCAGACGGAGACAGGGGCAACGCCGGAGACAGCCTCGGATGCGACAGAAGCGGCAACAACAGAGGCGCAGGCGACACAGGATTGTTTTGTCAAAGTGACCAACAGCAATTCGTGGGAGAGTGCAAACGGATACAGCGGACAGCTCGATTCAACGATCACGAACAAGACAAGCGGTGCACTGAAAAACTGGGAGATTCGGATGACGGTGCCAGATAAGACGACATTAGATAGCTCATGGAATGGAACATTCAAGCTGGATGGAACGACATTATCGGTAAAGTGTGTGGATTACAATGCAGAGGTTCCAGCAAACGGCAATCTGAAGGATATCGGCGTCATCGTAACTGTGCCTTCACAGGCAGATCTGAAGGCCATCTGTGACAGCGCCGTGCTGTATGTAGATGGAAAAGAATACAAAGGAAGCAGTGCGTCTTCAACAACAGAGGCAACGGAGGCAAAGGAAGAGACGAAGCCGAAGGAAAAGACAGAGCCGGAGAGCGGTACCCCAGTTGACAATCATGGCAAGCTTACATTGAAGGGAACGGATATTGTTGATAAAAATGGAGACAAATATCAGTTAAAGGGTGTCAGTACACATGGTATCGCGTGGTTCCCGGAATATGTGAATCAGGATGCGTTCCAGAGTCTGCGTGATGATATGGGTGCAAATCTGATTCGTATCGCGATGTATTCCGGTGAAAATAACGGATATTGCACCGGTGGTGACCAGAAGCAGTTAAAGGAATTGGTGAAAACGGGTGTGGATGCAGCAACGAACCTTGGTATGTATGTTATTATCGACTGGCATGTATTAGGTGACCAGAATCCACAGACCTATAAAGAAGAGGCAAAGGCATTTTTTGAAGAAATGTCTTCTCTGTATAAAGATTATGATAATGTGATTTATGAAATCTGTAATGAGCCAAATGGTGGAACGACATGGGCAGACGTAAAATCCTATGCGGAAGAGGTGATTCCGATTATCCGCAAGAATACGAAGGATGCCCTGATCATCGTAGGAACACCAACATGGTCACAGGATGTAGATATTGCGGCAGAAGATCCTGTTACCGGATATGACAATATCATGTATGCCGTTCATTTCTATGCGGCAACACATACGGATAACATCCGGAACAAAGTGACAACGGCGCTTTCCAAAGGACTGCCAATCTTTGTCAGTGAGTTTTCCATCTGCGATGCATCTGGAAATGGTGCGATTGATTACGATCAGGCAGCAAAATGGTTTGATCTGATTGATTCCAACAATCTGTCTTATGCCGCATGGAACTTATCAAACAAGGCAGAGACGTCATCCTTGATTGATTCGTCCTGTACAAAGACATCTGGCTGGACAGACGAGGATTATTCTGAGACAGGAAAATGGCTCAAAAAGCAGATGCATGGAGAAAACTGATCAGGATGAACATGGCATATAGTCCAGGCATTCTAAAATAAATAGTAAAAGGAAGAAGAATATGCGTGTAATAGCTGGAACGGCACGTAGTCTGCCGTTAAAAACGATAGAAGGTCTGGAGACGCGACCGACGACAGACCGGATCAAAGAGACATTATTTAATATGCTGACCGGGTATGTGCCGCAGGCAAAATTCTTGGATTTATTTGCAGGAAGCGGCGGCATCGGAATTGAAGCGCTGTCCCGTGGGGCAGAGAGCTGTACCTTTGTCGAGCAGGCAAAAAATGCAGCCGCATGTATCGAGGATAACCTGAAATTCACGAAGCTTGCAGATAAGGCACAGGTGCGGAAGTTTGATGCGGTAAGTTTTGTCTCATCCCTGCCGGAAATTGATTATGATGTGATCTTTATGGATCCTCCATATAGCAAGGGACTGGAGCGCAGAGTATTAGAGGTGCTTTCCACAAAGAAATTTACGACAGATACCCTGATTGTAGTGGAAGCCGCATTGGACGAGGATTTCTCGTATGTGGATGCACTTGGATTTGAAATAACAAAAGATAAGCATTATAAGACGAACAAGCATGTCTTTTTGATGCAGAAGGAGAACGTATGAGCATAGCAGTTTACCCGGGCAGCTTTGATCCGGTTACGCTTGGACATCTGGATATCATTCGCAGATCAGCGGCGATATTCGACCATGTAATTGTCGGAGTTTTGAATAATACATCGAAAAAACCATTGTTTTCTTTGGAAGAACGTGTTAATATGTTGAAAGATGTAGTTTCCGAGATTGAAAATGTATCGGTAGAATCGTTTGACGGTTTGCTGGTGGACTTCGTCCGTCAGAAGAATACGAACGTGATCATCCGGGGACTTCGTGCCTTAACAGATTTTGATTTAGAGATGCAGATGGCACAGAGCAACCGCATGGTTGCCAAGGATGTCGACACTGTGTTTTTGTCGACAAGCACGCAGTACTCGTATCTGAGTTCCAGCGTGGTAAAGGAATATGCAAGGTATGGTGTTGACCTGACTGAATTTGTTCCCGCGTGCATTATTCCCAAATTAATCGAGCGAATGAATGAGTTGGATATAAAGAGGTCATAGGAGGATTCTTAAGATGGGTAAAAAAGGCGTTGAAAGTATGATCGAGGAGATCAAGGTATACATTGAAAATTGTAAGCCAATGCCATTGTCACAGACAAAGATTTCAGTACAGAAGCCAGAGCTTCTCTCTATGTTGGATGAATTAGAGTTAAAGCTTCCGGGCGAGATTGAACGTTGTAAGAAAATTATGCGTAACAAGGAAATGATTCTTGCTGATGCAAGAACCCGTTCCGATGCGATTATTACAGAGTCCGTAAATGAGGCAAATCGTATGATTGAACAGAACGAGATCACACGTCTTGCCAACATTCGTGCAGACGAGATTCTGGAGAATGCCAGAAATCAGGCACAGCAGATCGTAGATCAGGCTTCTGAGGAAGCAAATGAGATCCGTCTGGGAGCAATGTATTATACAAAGGACAAGCTTACAGAAATGCGTGATATCTTCCAGAAGATTCATGACATGGAGAAGGAAAATTACCGTGTTCTGATCGAGTCTCTGGAGAACGATACGTATGTGATCGAGACAAATATGACAGAGATGGATACGAACATCAATATGTTCACTGCTTCTTCTAACATGTCTTATGAGGAGACGGATGATCTTGACAGCGCATTCTCAAATGAGCCAGCTCCAGCTCCGGCACCACAGCCAGCTCCAAGCTATCAGGAGGAAGCCGCTGAGGATGAGGAAGAGCCAGAAGAGGACGATGACGATATCGACGTATACGGCGAGCGTGACGAGGAAGAGGATGACGACGATGATTTTGATGATTTCTTAGACGAGTAAGAGATACATTGCAAAACCAGTCATACATCCACAGATACATTTGACAACGAAATAATAAATCATGGACAGCCCGGATTTTTTCGTGACCTGTAAGGTTTGGAGAAAGGCAGAGATGCCGCCAAACGAGGTACACGCAAGAATCAGGGCTGTTTTGCTTGCAAGGGGAAATGCACTTGCGGCAAGCACGGTGCTTCCCTGAGTGATCTCGAGTATGCCGCACAGGACGGTCGATACATCCTGTGGCAGGCCCGGGATGGCGCAGACAAGTGCAAACAGGATGGAACAGATCATGATGTACAGACCGACATAGGTGATCTGAATGACGGATTGTAACAGCAGATCGTTTGTCTGCATGGATATGGCTTGCTGAGATACACCTTTCTGGGGATATTTAGAGGTATGTACAGATGGGGGTGATAAATGACTGGTAATGGCAGCTTCTTTGGATGCAGGATGCAGTTTGGAGAATGCGGATGCATATTTATCTTTCTTGATCACATGAAAAACAAGAAATACGATGGATGTGACAAGCACATACGGCACATAGAGAACTACAAGCAGAAACCAGAACGGAAACCGATCCTGCAGCACAGTGTGACCGATATAGCCGGACAGAAACATTGGACTGATGTTATTACACAGAGGGAGCAGTATCGTGGCGGTGGATGGCTTGATATAGCCTTCCTTCGTGAAGTCGGAAGCCATCTTTGCACCGAGCGGATAGCCACATAGAAGTCCGAGCAGGAATAAGACAGGAATCGCATAGGCGGCGCCTGTTTTTTTGGTGCGGATTTTGAGGACGAAGAGGTTTGATAAGAGCATAAAGGGAAGAAGCAGGGGCAGGACATCGTGAAACCAGAGCATAAGTCCGGCACGTGCCCCGGTGACTACGACCTGATTTTCCCCGATGAGTGTCAGAAGAAAAATAATCAGACAAAATAGCATAGAAAAACTCCCATATCTTCCATAATAAAATGTATGAACGTGGAAGGTGTTATAGAACCGGGAGTTTTCTTGTATAATCGTTCGGAAGTGTGATGCCGTAATGATTATAGTAGATGCAGTTGTAAAGTTCAGTTGCACGCAGATCGTATTGCCACATGGTGCGTGCGAGTTCTGTGTCAATGGCAGGATAGGCGGAAAGTATAGTGTCAAAATCAGCTTTCTTCGTGATGACTGGAATCATAGATGATTCATGTAGCTGCCGGATCAAGCTGCTGGATTCCTTTTTCAGCGCCAGTATATTTGCATAACATGCATAGCCGGATCCGATAAACTTCTGCCGGTCGGACTCGGTATAGCCAAGCAGCAGATGCAGGAGCGCCCGGGCGATGCGGCTTCTTGTGATGTCCTTCGTCTTTAACTGCTCGACAAGCACTTCATAGTCGATTGGATATGGGGCATGCTGCAGTTTATCCGCAAGTGCCGGGGAGATATCACAGATATCCGAAAGCTCCGGTTCCCGAAGTCTGCAAGCCTGTACGAAAGGTGTCAGCATTGCATCCGACAGATAGGTGTGGTCGGGTGTCTCCATGCGCAAATAGGTTGCCGGTGGAACCTGTGCGGCAAGTGCTGAAAAGTCCGTTCCTTTCGCAAGGGCTGTCCGGATGGCAGTTGCCGAGCTGATCTGTGCCTGTAGATCGGTATCGTGATAGTCATTTGAAATCCGTTTGATAAAGATTGGTCTGATATTGGCATGTAGCTTCTTAATCGCGCACAGATAGGAGAGCGCGAGCGTATTGTTTGGTGCCTTAAGAAGCGCGGCTGCCGAATCTCCG
>UMDF01044469.1_pt1 | contig 11605 bp, 6 predicted proteins | sample 1964421 | NCBI WGS metagenome assembly UMDF01 (sample SAMEA4835987, study PRJEB28245) | human gut metagenome | biome: gut microbiome; material: fecal sample | place: Denmark | collected 2008
TAGTCCTTACTTTGCAGGCTGAAATGCGGGGCTATAGGAGAGGTTCTACACTTTATTATATAGAAAAACTCAAAGAGCTTAGTCTTACTTGACAGTCTCCAAATGTCACCATCGCAGCGAACAATATAGCGAAATAGAAACAACAATTAATATTATTAACAACTAATTTTTATGATTATGAAAATGGAACAAGAAATGAAGTATGTAGCTCCGGTAGTGGAAGTACTGGAAGTAGAGGTAGAAAAAGGATTTGCGGGAAGCGATCAGGGCTCGGATATGGGCTGGGAATAATGGCTTCTTAGCCTATGAACTCGTATTGAAAATGAATTATTAATAATTTAAAGACGAAAGTTAAAATGAAAGCAAAACATTTATTAACAGCATTAGTTGTCCCTGCCTTGCTTGCTGCATGTGCAGATGACGAATTTGCTACAAATACCCAAAACAAAGTGGACGTTGACGGAACGCTTGTAGAGTTGGGGGAAGATTTCGCCATCGGATTGACACGAGGCGATGATGCTACTACAAGAGCCAACTGGCACTATGAAGGCACAGGTGACGTTCTGTATTCATGGTTACCTACATTTGACATTACTGGAGCTACTGCAGGTACTGCCGCTGTGGAAAACATAGGTTTTGCATGGAGAGGTGAAGCCAATGATGCGAAAGTAAGAACAAACTACAAGTTCACATTGGATGGTTTCTTGAAAAAAGGCGAAACTGCTCCGAAGACAATCGTTTGCAACGGTGAAGTTTTGGTACTGAACGGTTACACCTTTGAAAAAAATAGTGTAACCGATGAAGTGGAGGTAGCTACAACTGATAGCAAGGCTACTGTAAACTTGATGGAGTACAACGATGCAACCAAAACAATGGAGGTATCATCAATATATGACATTACATACTCTGCAACAAGTGGTTATGAAGTAGTTGGTGCCAAGGCTCCTACACTGCCGAATGCTTTGGACGCTGATAAGTTGAAGGAAGGTGACCCGTATGTAAGAAACGGTATCTTTACCACAGACAACTCTACCATTTTCAAAGGTGAATACATCGTTTATTTCCCTTACAACCCTGATTTCGCGGAAGTAAATTACCTGCCAGCCACTTCTCCGGTTATTTTCACACAAGACGATGCGAACAAGAACCGTGTAGCTCACTTGGCCGGTAAGACTTTCGGTTATGGTAAGGCTACCATCACCAAGGGAGGAAGCATGGCTGAGAGTTTTGTTACAGAGAACCTTTCCAGTATTCTGGATTTGAAGATTAAGACAGAAAACGGCAACAAGAATATCCAGAAGATTATTCTCGTTGATGAAGGCGAAGGAGCAAATGGATTCATTAAGGAAGTTGGTTTGGATGCCTCCAAGATAGGCGTTGCAACAGGTACAGGCTTGTATGTGACCGAAACTGAAAAGTATGAACCGACACTGGTATTGAACTTGATTAATAGTGCGACAGCTTATGCCGAAGTCAGTACAACTGCCAAAGAATTTACAGTTGCCACCCTGCCTACCAAAGTGAAGAAGTTGGTTGCTTATTTGATGGACGACAAGGGTCTTTGCTGCCGTAAGGAACTGGCTACGGATAAAGCACTGAATGCCGGTAAGGCTTCTCTGTATGAAATAGAAATCAAGAATACAGACAAGTTCGACCAAGCTTTAGCGGTAGATACCAAGACTTTCATTGAAATGCTTGACGAAAAGGGACGTGGCACTACCGATGCAACAATCAATGTATTGGGTAATATTACTCTTGACCCTGCCACATTAGTACGTATTGGTGACAACCATAGTGGAGTTACTCCAACACCTTTGAATAAATGGTTCCTGCAAGGTAATGCAGCAAGTACTCCTGTTACTAGCGGGACTTCTATTTATGTAAAAAACAATATCACAGTAAATGGTACAGGTGTTATCACCATTCCTGCAGACCTGAATATCTTGATTAAAGTTGCAGGTAAGAAGACATTGACCATTAAAAATCCAGTTGTAATTGAAGGACACGGGTGCTGCGGCAAAGAAGGCGGACAATTGATGCTGACATCTCCGGCTAACGGTGAAGGTACATTTGTTTTTGCGAACACAGTGAAGAATTATGGTACAATGTGGCTGGCGAATAATGCTGTAGAAACTTCAAAAACAAAAATCATTTTCAACAGTTCTTTATTGAATGGAGTGGATGAAGAAAATGAAGATGCAGGTAAGATATATTGCTTAGGCTTAACGGAAAGCAACTCAGCAATCGAGATGAATGGCAATGTAACCAACGAAGGAAAAATCATTGTTTGGAGTGCGGTTAAACGATTGGAAGAATTGGATATATGGCCTTTTGATAGACCGGGTGGAGAAAAATACCCTGATCATGCAATAAATTCCGTACAAGTAACAGCCAAGAACATCATTAATGATGGAACTATTACAGTAGGTAAATATACAGTACTGACGACAACAGCCAATGTGACCAACAATGGTGAAGTATTGGTAGAAGCAGCTGGTACAGGAGAAAGCAGTGAAGATGGTAATTGGACAATTCCTGCCGGTTCCGTAGCCAATACCGGTCTTGTGGAAAACAGCGGTGTTATCAATATCATAAATGATGGTACAATGGCCAATACGTCGGCCACAGCACAAATTGTAGACCATGTGGGTAGCCAGATGGGAGGTTCATTCCCTAAGGCAGAGATGGGTGAATACATCTGTGATGTAGATGACGAGGATGTTACTGCCGATGGTGACCGATTGGGGTATGCTATGGGGCCTGTAATTCCGACTACAACTATTCGTTTCATCGGTGAAGGAAATACAAAAGACAATGCTAACAATGGATATGTTTATAACTTGGATGGTTACAAAAAAGACAACGTATTGCCCTACAACTTCATCATTGAGGCTACATCTAAGGTGAAACTTAGCAGTACAAAGAATATTGATAAAATTGGATTGGTCGTACAACCTGTTTCCATCAAGAAACTGACAGTAAATTCAGAGTTGAATCTTTCTGAAATCAAACTGACTGCTACGGATGTAGTAACTGTCAACAAGGCACTGACAATTAATCCTTGGGGAGGTGAAGATGTGAAAACCCGTGAAACAGCTGACGCATTTATTGCCGAGAAAGATGTGAATGTAGGAAAGAATGCCACCTTTACTGTTGATAAATTTGTGATGACAGATTTGAATGCTAATCTGAACGTAGGTGAAGGAGCCAAAGCAGTCTTTGACTTTGCCACATTTACCGATGTTAAGGATAAGATTACCGTAAATGCCAAGGGTACCTTTACACGTAAGGTTGCTACTGGTGGTTCAAACGCCATTGCCGCCGAAGTATATTGCGGCTCTTATGACATAGCCAATAAGGGCAGTGTTACCGACGGATATCCGGTTAAACGCTGATATGCTGATTCTTTAATGGTCTGATTGCATAGACCATCATATAAATTCCCGTTTACGCATCGTTGGTGTAAACGGGAATTTCTTGTCAGTATTGTCCAGCACATTTTCACTCCCATCTTCTCCTTCAGAAATACCCTATAGATAAGCTACTTCTTTGGTATAGGAGAAAAGCAGGGATTTTGTTACCAAGAATCAGGTAATCTTTTAGCATTCATGGATTTGCCAACAAAGAATCCCCCCCCCTGATAATGTTTCTGCATATCAGGAGGGGATTCAAATTATACTTTCCTCAGAGGAAGGAACTTCTATCAACTCGCAGCAACGAAAGTGAACTTACCAGTCATTGTTCCAACCATTCCACCAGCAACATTGATAGCCGTTTCGCTCTGGTTGATGATGGCACCCGCATTGGTTTCGACTTTAAGTTTCGCATTTTCCATTTTACCGGTCGCTGCATTTGTAAGTTTACCATTTACAGCAACATTTACCTTTACTTCGGTCTCTGTGCTACCGACCTTAATTGTACCGTTATTGGTCAAAGAAGCGTTTTTGGCAACAGTCAGTGCAGTACAAGCATCGCCTACAGTCAGATTCTTGGCAATATCAAATGTTGCGTTCTCTGCAATCTCAATAGAACCAGCTGTTACTTTCGCTGCAGGATTCTTGCCTTCTCCTGCCTTATCATATGGAGCAACAGAAGCGCCTGCACCCGCAACAATCAAATTACCACAAGTTACTGTTACATCTTTATTGATTTCCAGCTTAACATTGGCAGCCAATGACAGATTGACAGCACTGGTCAAATCAAGAGCCTCTTCTACCTTGATGGATTGAGTCAATTCAATAGTATTGATTAAGTTGTTTGCTGTAGCAGCAACTTTCTTCTGTGCTTCCTTGATGGCATCCAAAGTGGAGACAGCTGTCTTGATGACACCTTTATCACCAGCAGGTACAGTCAACTTGTAGCTTTTGCTTGCATCCGTGATAATGATAATACCATTTTCGTTATCCAACGCTGAACCTCCATTCAATACGGCTGCATTGTTCAGGGTAATGATACCCGCGTTCGTCAGAGCAGCAGTAGATGCTGTCAGCGTAGCTCCATCAGCAATGCTGATGTCACCGTAGTTGTTTGAGACGGCGCCTAATGTAAATGCGCCAACTGCCGGTTGGTTAACATTGATTGTAGCGCCCTCTTCGTTGGTCAAAGCTCCAGTCAAAGTCATCTTGCCCGTGTTGGTGATTGTTGCAGCGACCTTAGAGGTTGCGTCACCGTTAGTGGTAGTAGTCGTAACCACTACTTCACCGGCATTGACAATGCTTCCCACATTGGCAACAGTTGTTGTCACTGTCAGTTTAGAATTGGTGGCTACACTTAATGTTCCTTTATTGGTCAAAGAGTTAATAGTCCACGCTGTCGGATTTGCGGCAGTTGCACCGGCAGCCGGACCGATAGCGAGAGTACCTTCGTTGACAATATTTGCACTGGTCAAATCAGAAGCGATTGTAGTCAAATTGTTTTCACCGGTCAATGTCAACTTATTAGCACCAGTATTAACATTTATTTTAAAGCTTGGCAATGTACCTTTTACATCTTTCAACAATTGGAATGTCGGAGTGTTCCAATTAGTAGTATTACCATAAGCTCCATAATTGGTTGTTACATAAGCGACAGCGTCCAGCCAATCCTGATCACTGGCAATATCAAATGTAGTAGGTAATTCTATATTATTGTCGTTTACCGTATACTTCAGGTCGGCATTGATTCTCTTGGTCTTACCGGCAGTCAGGCCGCTAAATGAGTCTCCTGTTTCAATTGTTTGCTTAGAAACACCTTTGTCTGTATAGATGTCGAAAGCCAGACCATTGGCGTATTCTCCGGCAGGAAGCAGTACGTATGCATCAAAAGCGTCACCGGCTTTTAAAGTCTTTCCGTCCTTGATGGCCAACACAATGCTAGCAGCACCGTCTTTTTGGTCAACATGTCCGGTTTGTACCTCCAAGGCATCGGCTGCCATTTGGTAGTCTGCAGAAACAGCTTTGCTGGCATCCAATTCTTTAGAAGTTGTCAACACTGCAGTCTGAGCTGTTGCTTTCCCATCAGACCAGTTTTCTGTAACGTTTCCAACAAGTGCAGTCAATTTAGAAGGTACAATCTTAGACTTTGTCTTAAATGCTGTAGGAGAGGAATTTCCGTCCTTGATTACAATTCTCTGGATAGTAACTGGGGCGTTAGCATCCTTCAGTTCAATATGGAATCTTACGGCATTGTAGATAGAACGGAAGGTGAGTGGCAACTCGGTTGCATCCCCATATTTGATACCTGCCAAGCTTACAGCCGGAGCAATCATAAAGTCGTAGTTGGAAATATGAGCGGTCGGATTAGCCGGGTCCATCTCCTGGCGGTCAGCCAATTCCACGTTAAAAGCCTCATTGCCCACATAGTTTTTCAAGTATTGCGTATAGAACACGTATGTCCCTTTGCTGACAGCCGTAGGAGTCTTGAAGCTCATTGTGGCAGCCTTACCGTTCTCGTCAAATTTGCCAGCCGGTGTGAAAGGATAGTTGGTCAACATACCTGAACCGTCAGCATTAGTATACAGTAATGCTCCCAACATATCGGACTCAACCCAATATTGGTTACCCAAGGAACCGTCTGTATTCACATCAATCCCAAATCTGGTGTCAGCTTGGTCACCACCTTTGGATGCAGCAATTGAAATATTTACAGCCTCTCCATTGACTGCAACATTGCCATTTTCAGCAAAATCCTCGTTGGTACATGCACTGAATGCAGATGCAGCAAGAACCGCTGAGAAAAAAAAGTGTTTCGTTCTCATTGTTAATTCTATTAATTTAAAATAATTTATTTACCCATAGGGGCAGTAGCCCGAATTATTCTTCATCGCGACCGCCCAAACTTGCTTCAAAGCCTTTTTCTACTTCCACTTCCAGCATTTCCACTACGGGAGCTTCATACTTCATTTCTTTTTCCATGTTCATAATCGTAAAAAAAATTAGTTGTTAATAATATAAATTGTTATTTCTGTTTCACTATACTGTTGTCATGGTGCTTGTTGCCATACATTTGTCATTACCTATTGCTTACTATCCGAGGACTATATATAATAAGGTGTAATCAGTTGTCGAATGCCCTTATATATAAGGTATAAAACCTTCTTGCAGCCCCGCATTTCAGCCTGCAAAGTAAGGACTAAATTTCCTAAACATATTTGGAGGAGTATTTTACTGTATATCAATAATATAATAGTTTGAGATAATAATAAATATCAGACTTGTAAGACCGATATAATATCAGAATGAATATAATGTATAATACTGATAATCTGTGTACTTATAGCCATGAAGGCAGTATGCAGATTCATGCGTATGAAAATTCTGACACTGATTTTCAATACTAGATAATGAATATCCAACATGTTGATATTCAATAATGAAACTATAAAAAGGAAGCCCAAGTATCCACACCTCTGAAACCGTCCCTGCACTTGATTCCGGCACCACTGACCCGAAAGAGATCAAATTACATGATTGGAGAAGCGGACAAAAATAGTCCTATTCTTCCTCCGATATTCTCCGGTATAGTTCTGTTGTTTGTAATGATAGTTTCCCAGATTTTATGGGTATGTTTCTCATTCCGGTACAGCGGGTAATTCTATCGGATTACAGCTTTCTGCTCTACATTTTCCTTTACAATATTTTGTAACAAGTGTTCCAATCCGGTGCCAGTCATTTTGGATACACGACGGGGTTCGCATGTTTTCAAGTAGCTTATTCTCTGTAGGATAATCAGTTAGGTCTTCATAGGATAGGGACAGATAATGGTGCCGGAATTTATGGGTGTAATAAATCCGTATACGGTATTATTGGATTTAATGTCTTGATAAATAGCTATATATCCGCTTCCTTTTGTGGTAGTGCACTCACCCGATACAAATCTTTTTGGGCTGCTTATTAAATAGACATGTATTTGATATACAGCGAAATGCCTCTCCAAATATGTTTAGGAAATTTAGTCCTTACTTTGCAGGCTGAAATGTGGGGTTATGAGAGGACTTTTATACCTTATTATATTAGGGAAAATCCGTCACAGATTACGCCTTTTATATATAGGAAAGCAGAATTAACCAAGCCCTCTTTCTTGAAAGTTCATGAATATTCTGCCATCACAGTAACTTGGATAACAACGTAACGAAAGAGAAACAACAATTATATTATTATTAACAACTAATTTTTACGATTATGAAAATGGAAAAAGAAATGATGTATGAAACTCCGGCAGTGGAAGTGTTGGAGGTGGAAATTGAATTGGGATTTGCCGGAAGCGATGGTGCAAGTGCTGGTGGTGTAGATCCAGACCCGGCTCCTGAACTGTAATGCATGAATAAATCAATAATTAATTAATTTGAAGAATAAAATGAAAACAAAACATTTCTTGACTGCATTGTGCCTGCCTTTGGCTTTTGCAGCTTGTACTAACGATGATTTTGTGAACGAAAGCAATACGCTGGAAGGTCGCGAGATGATTGATGTGGTGCTCACTGCTACCAAGCCCTCTTACGGTGCGGATACGAAAATGAGCATAGATGACAAGAACCAATTTGTGTGGGAGAAAGATGTGGATATGATTGGTGCGGCACTCGTGGACGGTGCATCAGCTAATACAGTTGGCAATGACATCTACATCAATTATCCTTTTACTGCTGATGCTGATGGCAACATTTCTACATTCAGCGGGAAGTCTGCAATGACACAAGGTCTGTATTTTTTCTATTACGAATACCAGGATGTATTGAACCGTAAAGGCTTACCGATGGGTAAACCTGAGCAAGTGTATGATGCAGCCAATGAAAAGACAGCTCTGCAACAAGCTGCTACGTATATGAGAATGGTATCGCCAATTGTCGATTTGAAAAATGGTTTGAAGTATGCCGATGCACAGACTTATAATCTTAATTTAAAGTTTGCCAACCTTTATACTATCGTGCAAGTTAACATCGAGTCTGCCAATATCCCGGCAGGAGTTGCTCCGAAGGTGACAAAAATCAAGTTGGATGGTAAGACAGCTGTTAGCGGTGCTTCTGCATTCAACGTGAATGCTGCCATAAACATGACTCAAGTTGAGGCTGCCGGTAAAATCGGCTTGGATGATAACGGCCAAATCAAGACGGATGCACAGACTGCTGCTTTAGCCGAGTTGGAAAAGAAGATTGCCGACGGTACTATCTATAGCGCTAATCAAGCCGATGGAAGTACTCCTGCCGATAAGGGCGCATTCGAACTGGACGTAAAGGGTGATGTCATTTTGGACGCTGCCAAAACCACTTCTCTTTATATCCTGGTTCCGAAGGGTACTTACAAACAACTCGACTTGACGGTGGAGACTTCCGAAGGTTCTTACTCAAGAACGATTACTCCTGCAGCCGACATCGTATTGGCCAACAAAATCCAGCCAATTTCAGCTGATTTGAACTTTGCCCAGGATGGTACCGGCAACGTTATTCTGCCCGAAAACTTCGACATTGCCAGCGCAGACGACTGGACGAGTGCCATCAAGTTCATGACCGACCACGCTGTAGGTTATCTGAACAAGACTGCTTCATTCACGCTGACTAAAGACATTACTATTGAAAGCCTGCCTATCTTCAACTTGGATATTACTGCTTCTGCAGCAAAAACATTGACTTTGAAGAAGGATTATACCATCAGTGCGGACAATAAGGGCCAGTTTACATTTACCAACGTAAATCTTGCAGTGGCAGATGGCGCTACACTGACACTGAAAGCACAACCGACGAATATTACGACAGAGCTTATCAACTACGGTACGCTGAATGTAAGTGCAGATTTGAGTAATGTTATCAAAAACTTTGGTACATTGAATGTTACTGCTGATGCCGCAATTTCAGGTGGTTTGACTAATGGACAGCTTGAAAATAAACAAAATACTCCTGTAATTCCTGCGTATGTAGGTACAGTGAACATAACTAAGGGAAAGGCTTTGACTATTAAGACTGTTGCATTGACCAATACAAACGGTACTGTAGCGATTGCTGAAAATGCAACATTGCATATCGACAATATTGCTTCTACAAACCAAGCGAACGGTAAGATTGAAGTGAAAGGAATCCTGAAAGCCACGACCCAAGCTTTGACAAACAAAGGAACCATTGACAACTTCGGTAGCTTGCAGGCTGCAATTACCAATGATGATGGTATGTTCATCATCGAGAAGGGAAGTTCTGCAAAAGCTGCTGGTTCTACCATTACCAATGGTACGGTAGAAGTGAAGGATGTAGCTGCATTTGCAACAGCACAACAAGACCAGAACCATCAGGATATTATATATAATTTTTCTGGTGCAAAAGTTACTGCCAAAGTAACAAATGCAGGAGAGTATAAGGCAGCAGATGATGCAAAGGTTACTGATATAACGCTGACAAGCGGTGAATGGACTCTAGCTGATGCGGCAGGTGCAGATGCAAGCAAGACAGTTGTTGCTGCCGCTAATGCAACAGGTTTGACCTTGGAAGGTGCAACCCTTAATGTAACAGAGGCTACATTGGTGAAGAATATTTCTACCAGTGGTACAGCTACTTCTACAGTCAAAACTACTGCGACTGCTACAGCCATTACCGGAAATGTCGTTGTTGGCGAAGGTTCCACTTTGGTAGTTGAAGACAAGGTTACGGTGAATACACTGACTTCTGGAAATACCCAAGAAGCAACCATTGACGGTACTTTGAATGTGATGCCGGGTGCCAAGATGTACTTTGGAAATGCAACAGTTGCTGAAGGTGCTAAACTGAATGTGAAGGGTGATACTAAGACCAATGCTGTACCCGGTGAATTTGGTGTAGAAACTTCCTTCGATAACAATGGTGTTGTGACTTCTGAAGCAGGGAATGCAGCTGCCGGTAAAGTATCTCAACCTGTCAACTCAGGTACAGGTACATTCAAAGGTAATGCAAGTACATTCAGTTGGGTATAACCAATAAGCTCCGTTTTCTACACTTCCATTCATAGACAATAGAGCGTCGGAATGAAAGTGAAGCGGGGGAAGGCTTAAGCCATACTGCTTCGGGACATCTTGCCCCGAAGAATCAATCAAGAAATCCTTGCCGATGCATCAGTAATGCATCCGGCAAGGATTCTTTTTTGTAGAGGACAGCATGCCTTAATCCCAATCTCCTTTGCCCTTCCCCCCTCTATCCGCAAGGACTAACCTCCAAACGCGGAAGCACTGCTCCCGTAAGCTGCGGAAACTTCCTTCAAAGTCGTTACTTTCTATTCTTACCACAGTCGTGTAAGTTTCGTACCACAGCTATGTTATTTTCTTACCACAGCTGTGGTAAGAAAACTACGCAGCTGTAGTAAGAATAGAAAGTAGCGGCTTCAAGGCTAATGCCGCAAGCAAGGACAAACAGAACAAGCAAGGCAAACAAAAAAGGAAGGCATACATCCGTTTCCAAAGCCGCGGGGCTTGTGGGGCAGAGTACACCTTGCTCGTTATTCAATAAGAATCCTTGGAAGGGAGGCTTGCTCCCGAGAGGTTAAACATAATAATCCCCTTATCCTACCTCTCCGGTTATGACAGAAAGGAAAGAATAAGGGGATTGGGATTAAGACCTTTCGGCCTTTATAAGTCTAATATCTGAGAACAATTAGAAGTTCACTTTACCAGTTGCATCCGCAGCTTCAATTTTACCCGTCTTATAGCCAGTTACGCTCTTGTCCAGCTTTCCGCTGACGGTAGCATAACTTACTGATACAGTCTCATTATCTGCAATCCGCAATGTCGCATTGGTAAATGTGGGAGCATTGAAGTTGTCACCTGTCCAAGCACAGGATTCACCAAATACCAATGTCAGACCACCCATGTCACCTCCTTCTGCCAGAGTTAATTTTGTTGCTGCAGACAGAGTGACGGTAGATACTGTACAACCTTTTATCGGGGCTTTCAGCAATGCAAGAGTAACGCCTGTACTTAAATTAGCATCAGTAATAGTCACATTATTGATACCATATTTTGCATCACCAGCTACAGCAAGTCCTGTTTTTTCTGTATTAAGTGTGGCGATTGCACCTTTCCACGTTACAGTTTGAGCCGCATTAGCTTTCACGGCACCCAATTGGGTGTTTTCAATAGTACCTTTACCTGCGGCAGCTTTAGTTACAGAGGTGTTAGT